>OFLR01000020.1_pt1 | contig 157833 bp, 166 predicted proteins | sample 1540871 | NCBI WGS metagenome assembly OFLR01 (sample SAMEA4413043, study PRJEB24355) | metagenome | biome: human; feature: gut; material: faeces | place: United Kingdom | collected 2010
TTCTCCAATCACATATGTTTCTCTACTAGCTTCACCTACAGCTACATACATTTTTTATCGCCTCCTTTTTGTCATTTCTTATCATCCCTCAAATCATCTACACTAATTCCCAATGCATCTGCCAATTTACAAGCTAACTCAAAACTTGGTTTTTTAATTCTTCCTTTCTTTAATTCAGTAATTACAGAACCATGAACCTTCATCTTTTTAGCTAATTTATATTGGCTCATCTCTTTTTCTTGCATAATTTCTTCTATTTTTTTCCACATAATCTTATCTCCCTTTTTACGAACATATTTTCGTAACATTTGTAACACAATAAATACAACATGTAGTATCAACTTAACATTTAATACAGTATATTGTGATATATTTACAAAGAATAAAGACCTAATGCCAACTGAGCTTTATTCAAATACTTATGGAAAGTAGGTGATACTATGGGTGTTAAAATCAAGGTTAAAGTCCCTAGTAAAGCTAAAATTAGACGTGAGCTTACTAAGGCTGTCCGTAAAAATTTGATTTGTTTCAATTGTGGTAGAAAACTCCCTAGCGGAGTTTCTAGCTCTGTAACTTGCCCTGCTTGCGGTGCAAAAACTAAATTGAATTAGTCATAAAATTCAACTCTTATTAAAACTACCTGCCCAATGACTACTCCAATAGCCAATGCGGTGAGTAGTTTTTTTATTTGTTTCTTTTTATTCATATTTAATTCCTCTTCTTTTTTTAGAGTATTGATACTTGGCCTCGTCCCAGTTAAAAAACCAATGGATAAAGAAAGGTGCACTTAGCGTTGCTAGTATTGGCGTTGAAAAGTGATTTTTCAGCAATGCTCCTAGCGCAATCATCACTAAAAATGTTCCTATCAGTCGAGCTTCACGTATCGCTTTCATGGTTAACCTCCTATGCTATTGTTTGCTTTTATAATTCTTTGCTATAATTAACTATCAGAAACTCCCTAATAAAATAATTAATGAGGTGATTTTATGAAAAAATGTTTTTTTGTAACTCCAATTGGAGAGAAAAATTCTGACATTCGTAAACAATCTGACGAATTACTAGATCAAATTCAATTTTGTTTTTCTGAAAATAAATTGGAATTCGAAATTATTCGTGCTGACTTAGAATTTCATAATCAACAGAACATAGAACGAATTCATTTTTGTATCAAAGAAGCAGATTTAATCCTTGCAGATCTATCTGGCAACAATCCGAACGTATACTATGAATTAGGGTATGCACGTGCTCTCTGTAAAGAAGTCATTCAAATTAGAGACAGTAATACAGCTAAACTTCCTTTTGATGTTTCTGGCTACAACACCCCAACGTATGACTTATCAACAGCTGAATCTAGAAAAAACTTTAGAATTCTTCTGAAAAAAACAATTGAAAACATAAGTTTTGATACATCTACTATCCATATTGGCGGTGGTATTACTTTTGAAAAAGTAGACCCTACTGATAATTAGAACCATCAAATAATCCTTTCCAGTAATACGTGCTAGCTAAAAATGTATAAATGTCTACATTTTTAGGTAAATCTTTAACGCCTAGATCTTCATAATATTCAATTACATCATGAATCAAATCCAAACATTCGCTTGGTGAAACATTGTCTTCTTTCAATAATTGGATGATGTTTCTTTTTTTGTAATTCATATTTATTCCTCCTATGCATGAATTCTATTTTGAATTTCTAAACCTCTTAAAAATTCAAGCTCTATTTCGATTTGAGCTGCTTTATTTTCCGTTAATTGTTCAGATTGTCTGAGTGCTGCTCTATCATCTTGAAGCTGTTTACGTTCTTTTTTGATTCGATTAAGTATCCAAGCTTCTTGATCAATCGTATAAGCCATAATATTCTCCTTATATTACGTCGTTTAAGTCTAAACTCATCTGTCTTACAACTGTTTTTGTTGCTGTGGACGGTTCCCAATCGTTGATATATTCAATTACGGTTTCATAATGTTTTTCTCTTAATTGGGAGCGAGACCCTACACCAGTAATTTGCTTAATGCCTGAATTAATATCTTTGTATAGCTTGCTACGCTGTTCTTTTGTGATTTTTCCAAATCCTTTCGCCACTTCTGCAACTCTCTGATGAACTCGTCGTGATAAATAGCTATAATCACCCGCATCTATTTTTTGATTGTTTTTTAAGTCAGCTACTTCTTTTTCGATTACATCTACACGTTCGTTTGTTTCTTCGTTTGCTGATAAAGCTAGTAAAGCTAATTCTCGCTTTGAGGTTGGTAATTTAAGCTGTTGAATTTCTTTTTCCATTCGATTGAATGCTTCAATGTATTTCAGTTTGAATGAATCTGCTTTTTTCCCAGTGAATCCAAATGCAATGAAAGAAAAGCCATCTCGATTCATGTAGTACAATCTTTGTTTTCTACCTCGAGAATCTTTATATTCTCCCTCAACAAACATACTTTGGTAATAAGCCGAATTTTCGGCCGATTGAATTTTAGCCTCTATTGCTTCAATAACATGCTTATGTTGTTTTTCAAATACTTCAGCAACTTGTAAACTAGTTGTTACTGCTTGTTGTTTTTTCGTAATTACTAGATTTTCCATCTTCTTTTCCTCCTTTAAATTTCAAAAGTTTCTTTTAGAAATCTTTGTAATTCAGATCGTTCAATCCGAATATCCTGATTACTCCATTGTTGAATTTTTAAACCTTTTGAAATCCAATTATTCAATTTTTCATCGCCAATCTCTAAAATCTTTCTTACTTGCGATTTGTTAGGATATGGCGGTAATTCAATGGTTTTAGTAAATAAATTCAAACGATTTTCAATTTCTTTTAATACTATGAAAGTAATGTTATTTGCTAATTCGTTTTGAACAATTTCATCAGGAATGTTTAGCTGCATAAGTTACACCTCCTGTTTTTCGCTTTCTAGTAATTCATCGATAGAAATATTTAAATAATTAGAAACCTTTTTTAAACTTGATAAATTAGGGTTTTGTTTATCCCATCTATAAATCGCATTTTCTCCTACACCTGATTCTTTTCCAATTTGTTTAATAGTTAAATTTTTCTCTAATGCAATTTTCTTTATATTTGCCACAATAGAAACTGACATAACCACACCTCCAATCTTTTATGATAAAATAGTTGACAAAACTACCAGATATGATACTATAAATACAAAGAAATAAGCATAATAAATCCGCCAAGATTTTATACTATTTTTATTAGTATTTTTTTGCTCATTTCTTATATCTGAAATCAGTATACTATCTAATTTGGTAGATGCCAACCATTTTTGGTAGATATTTTTATTTAGTATGCTTTTTTTCTCTGAAAGGTGATTATATGAATACTTTAGAAAGAATAAAATTACTTGCTAAACAAAGGGATATTACAATTAAAGAACTTTCTATTAAATTAGGTATAGGGGAAAATTCTTTATATCGTTGGGATAAAACAAGTCCTCAATCAGACAAATTACAAAAAGTTGCAGATTTTTTTGACGTCTCAACCGACTATTTACTTGGTCGTACCGAAAAGAAAAAATATTACGAACTAAATGACAAAGAAAAAAAAGATATAGCTATCCAAGCTGAAGAATTAATTGAGGGACTAACTAACGGTGAAAATCTCAATTTCTATGGTGAACCAGCTACACAAGATCAAAAAGACCGTCTTTTAATTGCTATACGTACTGCAATGGAAATGAATAAAGAAGAAGCAAAGAAAAAATTCACTCGCAAGGATTATAGAAATTGATTTAGCGGGGGGATATGATGAATTATTATGTAGAAGAAACATTTAACAAAATAATTAATTTATATCATCCGTACAGCGTTTATCAATTAATAAAAGAAGCGAATTGCAAATTACTATATGCTGATTTAGATGATGAAACAGGAGGTTGTACTCAAACAAATAATCGTTGCCATACAATTATTGTAAATGCAAACTGGTCTGAATATTATCAACAATTTGTGATACTACATGAATTTAGTCACATCAAATTACACAGCAGTTCCAGTACACCTTTTTATAGATCTCTTGGATTAGATTCTTTTATATCAAAAATGGAATGTGAAGCAAATTCTTTAGCTATGAAGTTGCTCATATATATGCAAGACCAAGATGTTTTAGATAATTTAACTGAATTTCAAATAATGGATTATCTAGGTTTGCCTCCTGAACTAAGAAGGTATTTGTAATTTGATTTAATAATAAAAATATCTTCCATATTCAGACAACAAACCTATTGTTTAAACTAACACATAAACACGAATTTAGAGTCGTTGGAAAAGTGGTTTCATAAATTAGAAAAGAACCACCTGACCAATTTGGCTAGGTGGTTTTTATATAAATATTTTTTAGAAATGAGGAATTATTAAATGAAAAAAGTTTCTTTAGTATTTTTATCATTATTACTTCTTACTGCATGTTCTGGAAACAAAGAAGAGGAAAAAAATTCTAGTAGCTCATCTACTAAAATAAGTTCTGTAAAAAAAGAAGCAACTATAAAAGAAAAACATACTAGTAGCTCGAATATTAATAATACCAATATTACAAAATTCCAGGAGTACCTTCAAACAAATCCACAAGATTTTGAAAGCTTTGTGGATCAGTATTATTCAATTACTCCAACTACAGACCAATCGAAAGTATTTTCAGAATTAATTAAAGGAAAATCTTTTACATTCACAGGTACCGTAATTGAACCTATGGGCAAAAGAGTTGCCGTTATTGCTAATAATAAATTTTCTAATGAAACATGGACTAATTCAATTTCTTCTAGCCCTTTAGCTTCTTATGTAATATTTGTAAAAGATCTAAATAATACAAAAGATTTTAAAACTGGTGATAAGGTAAAATTCACTGGAATAATGAGTTCTGCTGGTGCAAATCTTAATTCTGTTCATGCTCAATGGGATATGAATAACGGAACAATGGAAAAAATATAAAGACTAGCCTCCGGGCTTTTCTTAAAAAAATAAAAACGAACGTACGTTCTTGAAAAGAGGTTTTGTAAATGGCAATGATAAAACAATATCAAAAGAAAAATGGTGAAAAAGCATGGTACTTCAAAACATATCTTGGTACCGATCCGCTAACTGGAAAAAAGAAGTATACAACTAAGAGAGGATTTCGCACTCAAAAAGAGGCTAAAATTGCATTAGCAAGGTTAGAAATGGAAATTCAAAAAAATGGCATTCCCTCTTCCACTAATATAACATTCCAAGAAGTAGCATTTATGTGGCTGGAAAATTATAAAAATACCGTAAAAGAAAGTAGCTACTCTCGAACAGAAATAATCTTCAGAAAACACATACTACCTTCATTTGGAAAAATTGAAATATCAAAAATTTCAACTGCTTATTGTCAGAAAATCGTGAATACATGGCATTCAAAAGGTAGTTCAAAACAATATCCCCTTTTTATAAATTATATGAATCAAGTCTTCAAATTCGCTATTAACATAGGGGTTACCAATCAAAACCCAGTGATTAATGTAATAGTTCCTAAAAATCAAGATATTATTACATCAGAAAAGAAAATTAAATTCTATACAAAAGATCAACTTCAAATATTTTTAAAAAGTATTGAACAAAGCGAAAGTACCTACATTACAATAAGAGATTATACATTATTCAGATTATTAGCTTTTAGTGGATGTAGGATAGGGGAGTTGTTAGCTCTTACTTGGGACGATTTAAACATTAAAACTGGTGAACTACAAATCAACAAAACAATTGCTAAATCTGACCATTATTATGTATCAAATACTCCAAAAACAAAAAAATCAAACAGAACACTAATATTAGATGCAAAAACAATAACTATCTTAAAAAAATGGAAATTAGAGCAAAAAAAATATCTTCTTAAACTTGGTTATACACAACCTTCACGTATTTTCACCAATGAAGAAAATGAATTTACAATAAATCAAGCTATTACAGATAGATACAATATTTATCGTAAAAAGGCTAACTTACCCAACATTGGGCTTCACGGATTTAGACACACGCATGCATCTTTATTATACTATGCTGGTGCAGATCATAAAGAAGTTCAGGAACGATTAGGACATGCAAACATAAAAACAACTTTAGATACTTATACACATCTAACAAATGATGGAAAAGAAAAAACTACCGAAAAACTATCAAAATACATCGGCTTTTAACTAGTATGGTCAAAAGTATGGTCAAATATTTTTCAAACCAACAAAAAAAGCCCAAACCTTTGATAAACAAAGGCTTGAGCTATTACACTAGTTAGCTACTGGATAAACTGATACTTGTTTTTTGTCGCGGCCTTTACGTTCGAAACGTACCACACCGTCAACTTTTGCAAATAACGTATCGTCGCCACCGATTCCAACGTTCACACCTGGATAAATTTTAGTTCCGCGTTGACGGTATAAAATTGAACCACCTGTAACTGTTTGGCCATCAGCACTTTTAGCGCCTAATCGTTTAGATTCAGAGTCACGGCCGTTTGATGTAGAACCGCCACCTTTTTTATGGGCAAATAATTGTAAATTCATAGTCAATAACATAGTCTGCACCTCCTATTTCTCAGTGATTGTTTTTATTTGAATAAATTCAGTATTTTCGTTCTCTATTGATTGTAAACCTAATAAAAGATTTTCTAATAGAATTTGGGCAATATTTTTTTGTTCCTGATTGACAGTTGTTAACATCTCGACATAAAGGTAGCCACCTTCTACATCGTCAACTTCGACAATCGGTTCAAAACCTGCTAAGGCATCAATCCCATTGACTGTGCTAATTGCTAAGGCAGAAACTGCCGCGCAAACCACATCGCTGCCATAAGGACCTGCTTCAGCATGCCCGGTTAATTCGAATGAAACGATTCGGCCGGAGCCTGTCCGTTTAAAAGAACCTTTAATCATTGATAGGCCTTCTTTCCTGTCAACAAGAGAGATTAAGCGTTGATTGCTTCGATCATAACTTTTGTATACGGTTGACGGTGACCTTGTTTACGGTGAGAGTGTTTTTTAGGTTTGTATTGGAAAGTCACGACTTTCTTTTGTTTGCCGTGTTTTTCAACAGTTCCTTCAACAGTTGCGCCTGCAACAGTTGGCGCACCAACTTTTGTAGATTCGCCACCTACTAAGATAACTTCGTCAAAAACAACTTTCTCGCCAGCCTCAACGTTTAATTTTTCAACGTAGATTGCTTGACCTACTTCAACTTTCACTTGTTTACCACCAGTTTTGATAATTGCGTACATGCTATACAGCACCTCCTTCTTCTAGACTTAGACTCGCCATCCCAAGTGATGATTACTCATGCTTAAAAACTTGTTCTGTGCGGTTGTAGCTGTGGAGACCACAATTACAACACTAACTATAATAACAGAACCAGAAAACCTCGTCAATATAAACTCTCTATTTTCTTCACTTTCTCTCTCCAAAAAAACTTCTTCTGTTATTTAAATTTCCGATTGACTTTCTAACACTACTTCCATTATAATTAGCTTTGTTGTGTTACAACTATTGTCATAGTAGCTCAGCAGGATAGAGCATCCGCCTTCTAAGCGGACGGTCGGGGGTTCGAATCCCTCCTGTGACGTAAAGGGTTTGGTATTGAAACCTACCAAAAAAGCTTTTTTCAGCTATTTTGGTAGGTTTTTTTGTATATTTTTTGTTATCGTGAAGACGAACTAGGATTCGAACTGGGAACGAGTATCCCTCACGTTTTGGACCATATTAACATTATTTAATTTTTCTGTATAGTGATTATTTTGTACTTTTAAATGCTTTTAGTAGCTCGACTTTGAGCAATTTTATCTTTATTAATGATTGTTTAGTTCGACCGACCAGTCCTATAGAAGGCGGATGCTCTATCCTGCTGTACTCAAAAATTTTTAGACCACCTTTTCAACCCTCAAAACTTTTAATACTACTTATTAACGAAGAAAAAAGGTGGGGTAAATTATCCACCTCTAATTACTTAATGTTTTACTCTATTTTTTATTTAATACCTCAGAATTAAATACTTAAATAAGATTGCTAAAGGATAAAATTTCTTTATAAACATAATAGCAAAAAGAAATATCTCATATTAATTATAACAAGATAAAAATAAAAACGCTATATCAGTGTAATTCATTAAAAAGTCCCCTCTCATCGAATTTTGATAAAAAAAAGACTTTCTATAAAATAGCATAATATTCATGTTTTCTTTGATTTTCAGATAGTACCGAATCAATAAATTTAGCACAAAATTTTTTTACATCCAAGAAAGATATATAAGGATAGGCATGAATTTATTATTTAACATTGTTCATATTTATCACTTAAATGAACAATGTCAATCTATTAATAAGAAAAGTCATATTCAATCATTGCATCTGAACCGCCAGATAATTTAAACATTAATTCTTTTGAAAGATAAAATTTATCAGAAAAATTAGCCATAGTATTACCTATAAAAAAACGTATCCTAGTATTTGTAAATGGTAATTTTTAGTTTAAGATAAATTCAGCTCACACTTATAATTTGCTAAACTAATACACTCCAAGATATCAATTAAATTGTTGCTTTAATTTTTCTAAATTATTATATATTTCCATATACTCTTTTTTAAAGTCTGTTAACTCTTGTAAACTAACTTTCTCATTACAAAAAATCAACTCTTTCTTTTTCATTACTCTTAGAAAGTCTGCCATTAAATCATTTGGAATATCAATCTTATTGATTAATCTTTCCCACATATCTGAAGAAAATTGATTTTCTGATATGGTTTCATCAGGTTCTTCTTTTAAACAATTGATTGATATATCCAAAACCTCAATATTGTCTTCCATTTCGATAAGAATTAGCCCAATATCCTTTATATTCTGCCTTAAATTAGATTCTTTTTCCAAATTCAAAGAGGATTTAACCTGAATAACTGCTACTATATAAGCTATCATTGCAGAGAATAACGATGTAATAAAAGATAAACAAACATCAAAATAAAAATTAGCTTGCTTTTCGCTGGTTACCTTATTAAAAAAAATTATCATTCCTATAATTGATACAATAGTTAGGGTCAATACTATAGCTGTTAAAATTAATGTTCTCAACTCTAAAGTTTTTTTATTCATTTCCTAGTCCCCCTATTGAGTAGTGCTTCACGTAAACTTTCTCCTGCTTTATCCCCTGTGTAGGCAGGGGCTATAGCTTTTTTTGATGGAAAATTTTTAAAATCCAAAATTTTAGTGGGTCTCTCTTTTAGTGAAAATAAAATTTCAACGTTGTTTATATTAATTAAGCAAATTTCATCTTTAAATGGATGTTCAATTTTTATGTTGCCTTTTTCAATTAACTCATCGAAATTATCCTGAGTAATAAGCCCTAATGGTTCCTTAAAATCAGTCTCAGCTTCGTAATAGACTTCAAATAAATTTTTCTCTAATCCTAATTCAAATAAATATTCAACTATTTCTATACTGATATTATTATCAAATGAAAATTGCAAAGGATTCAATCTATTTTTATATCTTGTAGGCCTTGAAATCAGCCACTCGTCCAATTCGCAAACATATTTTGCTATCATTTTATCTTCAGTTCTATTTGAGTTAGATAGGCAAATTTCTATATCTTTCAAACTTTGATAGTACATAATCACTAATCTCCTTATTAAGATTTATTCTATTTATAGAGCATACATAGTAATCCTTATAAGCAATGTAGGTTGCTTTTGGTTTTTGATATCTATCCTCAAGTTTTGGAAAATCACGAATAGCATTCCATTCAACAACCAAAATCCCTAAACTCTTTAAAGAATAAATCGTTTCTTTAGTGTCAAAATAAACATCACTATCTTGCATGTCTAATAATACTAATCCATCATCTGTATGCTTTACACCACCTGTAGTTGCCTTAACACTACTACCTGTTCCATCATGAAAATCCAAGCTGATAACTCTCCCATCAGCTTGAGGGTCTTTACGTATTTTTTCAAAATCTTTTTGAATTAAATTTCTTTCTAAAAGCTTAGTAATTCTATTAGCTAAATCAATATCTTCGTTATCCTCAATATTTAAATTATTTTTCATTTCTTCTACAAAATCATTTATTATTGGTTCATAGGGTGTTACCATAGCACTATACTTATTTTCTGTTTCTGAAGTTAGCTCTCTATAAATTTTAAAAAGAGTTTGGCTGTCATTAACAGAAGCTATTCGAAAATCAAATTCTTTAGATAACTTATTTGAGAAAAACTCCTTCATTGAATGTATAGTTCCGTCTTCTTGTTTATCATCTGTTGTTTTTCTGTTATTGGATATGAATATTTTTAATTCTGCCTTAGAAATATTTATGTCGCACCACACATATTCATACTTATTTACTTTTTTTATATTGTTTCCATTTTTTATAGCATATTCAACGTGTCTAACATATGCTAGCTCAATCTGTTCTACATCAGCTCCATCAAATTTTGCATGCCTATAAATTAATTTAAACTCTCCACTCAAATCATTAACCAGAATATTATTTTCAGGATTAATTATTAGACTCATTATGTGATTGACTTCTAATTCTCTAACATTTGCTAATAAAGTATTTTTTTTCAATGATATAGAATTATTAGAAAACTTGATTGGAACTTCAATCATAATTCTATTACTGGTATATTTAATTGTATCTAGGAAAAAATCATTTAAACAATCCGATAACTCGCTACTTATTTCCTTCTCATTTTGTAAAAAAGAAAACAGACGATAAACCTTAGCTTCTTTTCCTCCAGAAACTTTTAAACCAATATTTTCCAATAAAGTATTTATTTGTTTATCATCTAACTTGTCATAAAAATAGAATGGAACAATAGTTTCTTTAGTCTGCTCTTTAATAGCTTCTGATACATCTAACATAAAAACATGCACTCCTCTTTATAATTAATGTTTAAAATAGTAATTTTCTCAAAGGACTATGTAGATTGCGTTGTATAATCATTCTCCTCTAGTAAAATCCTATTTTCCATTATGCAATGTACTATTTACAAGATTATCTTAACCTCTCTATTAGAAAAATCTACAATTACTTCTATTCTAAATGCGTTTGCATATACCTCCAAGTTCATATAATTTTGCATTTAAAAGAAGCAATTCAAGTAGAACTTAAAGATTTTTTATCATTATGTTTCACCCAGTAACCTTGTTCTTCAAATCTAAAATCCTCATCAATTTATTGTAATTTTTTACTGTTGCAATTCACTTAATTCCCCTTTCCAGAATATTTTTAAATAGGTTCACATTATAAATTGAGAAGCCTACAAGACAATTATATTATGACAATCTTTTAATACCAAGTAAAAAATCAAAAAAGGACAATAAATAGGACAATTGCCAAAAAGGATTAAAGAAATTAATTTAATTTTTATATTTATCTCAAAATTCCCACCAAATCAAACTAAAAAATGACCTCTTCAAAAGTCAATAAAATTAATATTTTTCTACTTGTTGACAAAACCAACAGATTATTATTATATCAACGTTTCAATGTATTATTTTTCCAAAAAACACCTCTCAAACAACACGAAAATTCTTTAATGGGTAATTAACTATTAAAAAGTATCTAAAAAATATTTTTTAGTATATATATTAAACAAGCAAAACAAATGTTTAATATATATACCATTTCTCAATTCTCTTTAAATCAGATAAAAATGTTTTCACTTATACATATTTTAAAAAATCAATTTCACGCTGCCTAAAATGTATTCTAAGCCGTTTTGATTTTCCATTAATAATTTATCAAATACTATTCTAACGACTCTTAAATAAGGGGATAAGAGTTTCAGAATTGTATATAAGTTATTTTAATGATTCAAAATATGAAATTCGAAATGATTAACTATATATACCTATGGGGTAGAGGATAGCAAATACTTTTTTATCAATAAATACGAGAGAAAATTATAGTTATTTATTATATATAAAATTATAGAAAGCAAATTTTAGCTATTTTACTAAACCTAGAATCTCTATTAAGTTAGCAAAGCATAGCTTTGCTAATACTAAATCAGTATCTATGATTATAAACCTACATGTTATGTACCATTAATATTGAATTGAAACTTTCATTAAGAAAACTCCCTTTTTATGGGTGTTTTTTATAGGTTTTATAATCATACCTCAAAGAAGAATATATAAATAATAAGTTCTTTGAGGTATGATTATAAAAGAGGTTATTTACCCCTAGTTTTATTAAGGAAATTGAATGAAAGTTACAGTTCAATATCGGTAGTGTATAACTCATACACTTCCCTCAATAATACTAGTAATTCCTTACGTACATGATACTTCTACTCGTTATTTCTTTAGGTATATTATAATTATCTCTAATACTATTTGTTATTCTGATAAGTTCTAAATCATAGTCTTTACAGATATTCGCACGGCATTGCTTTACCAAATATTCAGCATCTTTCTTTGTTTTTTTCTTCAACATATATTTATAAACATAAAAAATTACGTCTTTTTCAGATACATAATTTTGTTTTTCAATTGTTTTCAATATATACTTCGCTATCTTCATTTCATTCTCTTTCTTTGACTCTGACAATAAATTTTTATCTACCTTAATTTTTTTAGATGATACGGTTGTTTCTCTTTGTTTAAAAACATTACTCGCAATATCTTTTCCCAGAATCCTAGCAATTCCTTCAAAATTCAAAGCATTCAATGTATAATTATTAGCATACAATTCTTTAGATATATTCTCTGATTTTTCCATATCTGTATCTTTGAATTCGATAAAATTCGTATGATGGTATTTATTGTTTACTATTTTCTCATACGAATTTTCCGTATACTTCGCAAACAATTCAGCAGGTATTTGAGATTCTTCTAGTTTTTCAATATTTTCTGTGATTGCCAATTTATTAATCACTCGCTGTATTCTTTTACTGTCATATTTTGTTCCCAGAATATGATTTATTTCTTTAGCAATATTCTCACTTGTTAGACAAAGTAAGTGACGAACTTCACCTGTCTTAAAATCCTCATACATATACTCGGACAAAGTATCTAGTAATGCAATAGAAATACGCAAGTCACTCCCTAAAAACTTTGTAAATTTAGGGTACTCAACAGCTAATTTTTCATTTTTCAATATTTTTCTAAAAAATTGAATTTTATCAATTTTTTCTGCTGTTTCAGAATTTCTGTCTAATTCACTACCAGTCAAATATAACAATAAATCTAGTGACTTATGATGTGCTTCATATCCTGTTAAATTTAGCAGTTTAGAAATTACTCGCAAAATATCTAAATTTGCAAAAGAATCCTTATTAAATCTATGATAAATTTGAGTACCATCTTCCCACTCTATCACACTCGCACTTGGCTTTTCATCTTTTTCTAAAATATCGTGAAATGGCTCTGTCGTAGGTAATTCTAAAAATTCTCTCATGCCAATTGTTTGTCTCAAAATAACCCTTGCATTCGTATAGGAGGGATACACTTTAGAAACTTCTAAATCAAATTTATTTAAAATAATAGCTCTTGCTTCATCGATTGATTCTTTCGTATTTTCTTTAATCAATTGCCATACTGGCTTTCTATCTTGAATTTCATATTGTTCATTAGAAATCTCTTTTTTTACTATTTTGTTTACTGTTTTTTTAATTGGAACAATATCACTTGTAAATTCCTTTACATTTAAAAGATTGGAAAAATGAATTTCTTCATATCCTCGATTACTTCCAAAAAATAACCGGTTAGGATTGGAACATTTTCTATCCGCCGATGGAAATAAACGAAATAATTTGGTATAAATATTACTAATTTCCAAATAATCTATCACAGGATTATTCAGTAAAAAAACTACTCTAAATTTATCGACGGATGATTCTTTATCAGAAAAGGTTCGATATATAAAACAAGCATTTTGTTTAATAAAATCATGATTCCTTATATAGTCATAAGTGGTCATTCCATATTTTTCTACATCTACTTTAGAGTTATCAAAATCGAGCATAATCAGTTGTTGTTGTTTAAAATTAATCGAGTGAATACGTTCGGTGTATTCATCTGTTTCAAAATAGGTTGCCAACATACTTGTTTTTCCATTAACAGCAATACTTTCAGCAATACCATCAATTTCTTTTTTCTTTATTTTTTTATATAACACATTTTGAATCATCCTGACTTCATCAGAATTAGGTTTACTCTTTCTTTGAATATCTTCTATACAAAGCTCAATTTTCATACTTATAACTCCTCCTCAAATAATTTTCCATACTTAACTTGCAACAATTCTTCTAATCCACTTAATTTTTCTTCACTTATCGTTCGTTGTCCTTTTCTGAAGTTATGTAAATTTTGATAATGAATCCCGACAGCGTTAGCTACACTAGTCATCTTCACTCCATAATATCCTTCTAAAGTATCTAACCATTCTTTTACTTTTTCTTGTCTTTGAATAGTTTCTTCTGTAAATTTTTTATTTCTCATTGTAAGTTTCTCCTTCATAGTTATTAATTTTCTAATCACGATAGGACCTTACCATCATCCAACACTGAAGTAAAGTAAATCTACCATAATTGGACACTAAAAAATAAGTAGTCTATTTTTATCAGAAATTTCATTTTGCTATCTCCTATTTTCCTAGCACTTTCTTAGAAACAGTAAAATCTTTAAAAAAAGCTGATATATCGGTATTTTTTCAAATTTTAAATCTATCTACATACTAAAAAACACCTCTCAGACAAAAATAAGTGGATAATTCCCCATAAAAATTTTTTCGTTGCGTTTGAGAGGGGTTTTTTCAAAAATAGTTCTTTAAAACGTTGATATAACAACAATCTATTAATTTTGTCAACAAAGAGAAAACCCTTGATTTTGTTGACTTTTTCGAGGGTCATTTTTTAAGTGACTTTTTACAAAATTTTTAAGATACTTTTTTATAAAAAAAGAGACATGAATAAAATCATATCTCTTTTAATAATTCTTTTTCTTTTGTTATCACATGTTTATTCCAAAGCAATTTTACCATTTCACCAGAATCCAATAAGTATTCCTGTTCTTTTTCTGAACATTGGGTAAACTCATTATACAATTGATTAGCTATACTATTTATCACTTGTTTAGGTATAGACACATTCGCTTTGATAAACGTTCTTTTTACTTTATTTAGTACATATTTTTTCTCTGTCAAACTATCCATTACGTCTTCCTACATAAAAAAGTGGTCAAATATCGCAATAGTAAAGAAATATTGTTCAAATTTATCTAAAGCTCCATCAAATATCTGTCTATACAAATAAATCGTTTCGTTATTATCTGTTAATGAGACATATACGTTATCTAAATGAGAAGTATTTTTTCCATTAATACTCACTTGATTGTTCAAAACCGCAAGCGATGGAGCTTCTTCATTTTCTAAACTACTTAACATTTTACTTATATCTCTTGTATCTGTCGCTTGTTTCGAGTGTATTGGTTTTACTGCCAGTAAAGCTTTTTCTACACGATTTTCTTCTGTTACCAAGTCTTTCACAGTGTGCAAGCTTATCATTATTTCATCAGATTTTTTAGTCACCAAATAATAGTTTGTTTCACCAGAACCTTGATTTAAAAGCAGAGTCACAAATTTATCATATTTACTACTGTCTATTTGTAAATTTGAACCAATTTCGGTTGGCTCTACTACTTCGGCTTTAGAGTTACCTATATAAAAGAATGGATTTGAAGCACTAGGTTTACCATTATAAAATAAAGTACCTACACTTAAACCGTCCATCTCAAATGCTTCGTAAATATCTTTTTGTTTCACAACAATATTGGTATTAAACCTGTCATCCTCAGTTTTTATCTTACCTTCTAATAACACTTGAAACTTACTTTCATTGTTTTTCAATTGTTTAAATTTATCTACTATACTTAATTCTTCAACTTTTTCATTTGGTTCTTCAGAGATACTATTAATTGAACTACTTTCATCTTCAATAGATTCTTCTGTAATTGTCGAAGAACTGCTACTAACTGCTTTTGCTTTTACTGGTTCTTTTACTTGTGAATATAAATAAGCTCCTGCTCCGCCACTTATTATAACTATCCCCACTAAAGCTACGCCCTTCTGTATCCAATTTTTCATTTTATTCACCTCTCCTGTTATTTTTTATTTACTTTCACACCAATAAACAACACTACTGCGATAAAACAAAACAAGAAAATCGGATGATTCATCAAAAATTTATATCCTAAAATTAAGATACCTATAATAATTGCAAACCCAATTAACCAGCTAATACACCCAACCAGACAACCACTTTCATCTTTATCGGGAACTTCTACTGCATCTTGAATAATTATTTTTACCCCATCTTTTAATGCCATTTTTTCAATCCTTTCTCTTCTTTTGCTGCGTGAATCAAACGTTCGTTAAAAACAAACAAAAAAAGCTGATATTTCCGAATACAAAAATTCAGATTTATCAACCATTCTATGTATTTATATTTTTTTGTGCTTCATAGGTAGCAAACGAACGTTCATTACCGGCAATCATTATATCAGATTCTATATAATGATGAAACCATCATCTGGTTAACTGATACCGTTTTTTTATATTATATACTGTTTTAACACAAACGTCACATTTTTCTGCAATTTCTTTTTGCGTTAAATCTGTTTCTACATATAATTTTTTAATTTTATGAATCGTTCTTTGGTCTAATCCTTTGTTCCCTAATTGAACACCGTTGTCTTTAAGGACAGCTAATGCTTCTTTGGTTCGTTCAGATATATAGTCTGCTTCAAGTTCAGCAATCGCTGAAAGTATGGTAAAAATAACCTTTCCCATACTTGTTGACGTATCAATATTTTCTTTAATACTGATTAAATTAATTCCTCTTTCTTGTAATTCACTCATAATGTTGACCAGCTGTTTAGTAGAACGTCCCAAACGGTCGATTTTATAAATCACTAACGTATCTCCTTGTTCTAACACTTTCAGAACTTTATTTAGCTCTTTTCTATTTTCTTTCCGACCACTCACTTGTTCAACGAAAAAAGAATCAATTGCATAACGATTAAGAGCTTCTTTTTGAACCTCTACTCCTAAGTTTTGATTATTCTTACTAGTCCGAATGTATCCAATTATTTTTGTCATAATAGTTTCCTCCCTTCTTTTATAAATTTTAGTTTATTTTAAAATACCTATTTTACCTATAAAAAATACCGTAGCATTCTTTCAATGCTACAGTATTTGAAACGCATTTAATTATAGAGGTTATTTAAAATGGTTATCGTCAAGATACTTATATTATTACATCCTGATAAGAAGTTGTCGAGTAAATCATTTGTGCCTTTACTTTTCTATTATTATTCAGAAAACACCACAAAAACTCTTATAATAAAGGAATAAGTAAAATTAAAAACACTCTATAAAATTGATTTCTGATAGGTACTTGCTATAATTTATACTACAATAAAATAACAAAAAGGAGGTCATTTTTTATGACAAATGGAACAAGTCAAGGACTATTTATAGTTGTTGCAATAATTATATTTGGGATTTTTATAGCTATTAGCTATTTACTATTTAGAGATACTTTAAAACCTAGTTTATCGACAATATTTACTGACAGTTTAGAGCAAGCAGAAGGTAACCTAACAAGAAAAACTCCTTCCCCTCAATATCCAAAAATTACAGAAGAACAAAAGTACGTTAAAATTAGAAGTGAAAATAATGGAGCAGGTGAAACAGAAATCTGGGTTGAAATTTCTCAACTAGAAGATGGAACGCTATCTATAGATAAGAGTTCTAATTATAATGGAGATTATCTATACGGAAATTCTAAAATGACTGGAACATTAGTAATTCCAGATAAGATTCATGATATCCCAGTTACAAAAATTAAAAATAATGCTTTTCAATCAACCAATTTAAATGGTAAAATACAATTTCCAAAATTCTTGACGGAAATAGGGAGTTCTTCATTTGAAAAATCTGCACCAACCTTATTTGTTTTCAATGATGGTTTAAAGGTTATTGGCGATAGTATTTTTAGTAAAGCATACTCCTCTTTTGAAATAAATTTACCTGATTCTGTAGAACATATTGGTAATAATGCATTTAGTACTGTTATGATGCTTCGTGGAGAATTAAAACTTCCTGAAAATCTAAAAACAATTGGTAGAGGGGCATTTGCAAATTCAAATTATTCAGGGGAATTAATTATCCCTGAAAATGTAGAAAGTATAGAGAGCTTAGCTTTTCCAATTACTAAATTTAGTAAAGTAACTATAAAAAATCCTAACACAAAAATAGCTAACAATAGTATTAAAATGCAGGATGGTACTTGGTTTTCACGTTAATTTCAAAACTCCTTTGACAAATTATCAAAGGAGTTTTGTTATTAATTACATTTTTTGTCAACAAATTTTATACATAACGTTCAAATTTCCATCACCAAAATAACGATGCTATAATAGAATTATAGGGAGCGTAAAAAAGGATAGTTACGAGATGGATACTTATAAGAATTAATATTTTTTTATTTAAAAATGAACCCCTACGTTAACCCTACATCTTCAATATTTCTACCCTTCACAAACCCTACATCAACCCTACATGGAGGTATTTTTTGAATTCCTAGATAAGAACTTTTTGAGAACTTTTGCGAGAACTTTTTTAAAACTCGGTCATTTTTGAAAGAATTTTTGAAAAATGCAATGGAAACCTCCGTGAATTTTTTTAAACAGCAGCTCTATGAAAATTTTTTTAAATACGTCACTTTGACAACACTACTTAATAAGTATATGGGTTGAATGGATACTTACGAGAATAAGATACACTAAGGGATAGTTTTTAGAATACTAAATCAATTAAAATAAAACAAAAAAATATATGGAGGGAGTGAACTTGACAACTCAATTTGTAAACAAACGAGCAATTGACACAGAGGAATTATTTCAGATAATAAATAACTCAGAAGGTATATATGAATCTACTTTAATTAAATTACTACAATGTAACAGAATTAGCTTGGAAGCACGTTTAAAGACTTTAGAAAAAAATAAAATGATTTCTAAGCAAAAAATAAAAAAACATTTTTTCTATACAAATACTTTTGATTTTAAAAATATGAACCCTTTAGATAGACAAACTAATGTTGTTCAAAAACTTGTAACTTTTAGTATTTTTACAGAAAATATTCATATTGTAACGAATTGTGACCATCAAAAAGAATTGTATTTATCTTGTTATTCTTCAGGTAGAGATAATTTTCAAACTAATGAACATCTAAAACTACAAGCGAATAAATTAGTGAATCAATTACCACAACAATCTGAAGAATATAATTATTTTGTAGAGTGTATCAAAAATGTATTAACTAAATTTCCTATTCGAGTTTCATGTCTTAGTAATAAATTAGACATAAACTATCACACAAAATCATTAGATATGATTGATATTTTAGTTGTTCCTACTATTGATTATTTGCTATTAATTGAGCAAAAATTAGATAGTTTTTCATATAGAAATTTGGAAAAGAATAGTCAGTATATACGTGATGATATACTAGTTTACGTTGAAAATCTAGATAAACTTATTTTCTATGAAATGAAGCAAAACAGGCAATATGGTGTTCATGTGATTTCTTCTCTGATGGATTTCTATTATTATATCTCTAAATTTTCCAAATCCAAGAACTCACTTTATTTCTCTTCAAATAAACAAGAATTTAATTATGCGAATTGTCTATATACTAAAAGCCAACAGAATAAAAAGAAATTCAATACTGTTCAGTTAAAAAAAGAGAAACGAAAAGCACAATCTTAATTGACTGTGCTTTCTTACAAATAAATCAACAACTAATTATTGTTTCATTTTTTAAATCTATCTCTATAAAGTTAATCAGTAAAAATTATCCTTTAAATAGAAAGCTATTGAATCAGCCTTTTCACCTGTGTAAAAGAATTTTGACATAGGTTTTTCAGTCAAAATAAAGATATTTGATAGCCAAAAATAATTTTCTAATCTATTATTTAGGCAGAAGGAGCGGAAAAAAATGAACCTAAATAAACAAATAAAAAATTATCGAGAAGAATTTAATTTTTCCCAAGAAGAATTAGCTAAAAAGTTATTTGTTTCTAGACAGACTATTTCTAACTGGGAAAATGAGCGTAGTTATCCAGATATCCATAACCTATTATTACTCAGCGTTCTTTTTGACGTTTCTTTAGATGAATTAGTCAAAGGAGATGTTGAAAAAATGAAAGAAAAAATTGCTAATGTGAACATGGATAAATACACCAAAATTATGATAGGTTTTAGTTTATTATTTGCTATTTCAATTGGTCCATCCCTATTCCTACCAAATTTCTGGTGGATTATTCCTCCATTTATACTTTGGTCTATCTCAATGTATGCAGCACTAAAAATTGAAAAAATTAAAAAAGATGAAAATATTCAAACTTTTAAAGAAATCGTGGCATTTAGTGAAAATAAAGATGTTGCTCCAGTTAGAGAATTAAGAAACAAGAAAAAAGACCTGATATCAAAATTTTTCATTGTTACTGTGTATTCATTAATCTTTGGTATTATTACTTTAATTATGTGTATACCTTTCATACTGAGTCATTAACTAAATAAAGCACAGTCTGAAAATTGACTGTGCTTTATTTATATCTTCATTAATCTAAAGGGGCAAACTTATCTAAACTCTCTCTGATTTCTTCTTCCTCTAGTCCAATATATCGAATCGTGATTGCTTGACTACTATGATTTAGTATTTTCATCAGCGTAGGAATATCCTTAAATTGACGATAGTATTTATAACCAAACGTTTTACGCATAGTGTGAGTGCCAATATAATCAAGTTCTAAAGTATCTGCAACCCTTTGCAGGACTTTATAATATTGATGAGTTCCTAACGGTTTATAGTGGTCAGAGGGTCTATAAAATAACCAATCAGATTGTCCATCATGATAAACATTTAAATAATCAATAATTAAGCTGGTTAAATTCGATAAATTTAATTCTCTTTGCTTATTTGTCTTTTTCTCAACAATAATTGCAGTTGTCTTATTTTGAACATCAGATACTTTCAAATTCAAAATATCAGAAATTCGTAAACCTGTATAAATACCAATCACAAAAATCAGATGGTCTCTTTTCCCATGTTTTTCTTTTTTCAATTCCGTTAAAAAATCTAACATCACTTGTTTGTCCTTAATTGGTTTTACATTAATAATATTTCGTGTCATTTTGCCTCCTCCTATGCTGTTTTAAAGGGATACTTTTACATTGAATAATAGTTAAAGTATCCTTTTCATCTTTGTGGTCTGTTTCGATGTTGATAAATCAACATCTTCAAGGGATACTAATTACAAAAGTATCCCTCTTACAAGGACCGTTATAGCATCGTTGTTAGGAGGTTGCAAATTTGTAGAACGTAAAAACAATTATTTTATATACAAAACTACATTACGAACAATTTACAATTTTTGTATAAAATTCAAACACAAACTTTATTGGTTTGAATCATAGCTATTTTCATTTAGTAATATTGATGCAATTAGATTCACAATATATATATTTTCATTTTCAGTAAACCCTATTCCCTGTCTTCTAGAATTTGCTTTTTGTAAACCTATAATCCTTCCATCTTTCAATATAATTTTTATTATATTATCCTGAATCACTCCTTGAACTACATCAATGTCTGAAAATGAAATTTGGATTACTCTACGCATATATCCTGTAAGACCAGTTAGTTTTTCTAATTTTGTTTGATACCCCTTATCAAAAATTGTAATACCATTTTCTGTAATAAATAACTCACCACATGCTTTCTCACGCCAAATCATATCATCTGCTCCTGTATCAATCTCAGAATATGTTCCTATATTTGAGTATCCTAGATTAAAGCTTGTTGACATATAGATTCTATCCCCACCATCAATTTCATAATCCAAATACTTTGACATAGAATAAAAATAACAAATTTCATCATCCCACGCATAATCAGCAGTAAACTCTTGAAAATCTACTTTTTTGTCTATCGGAGGAAATAATTTTTCTTGATAAGCATTAGTTGGCTGCCCTAAGGTAGAGGAAAAAATATTTCTGTTGTTCATCATAACAAAAGTATTCTTTAACTTGCGTTTTAGCTTATTGTCACCATCCATTTCATGTCTAAATGTTTGTTCAGCATATGGAGATAAATATTCTTTATTGTAAAGAATTTGTGAACTTATATAATCTCGATGATACATACTCTCTACATCTTCATCTGCGGATAACTCTGGGGAATATTCAAAATTTTCCTTTGATGATGTTTTCTGTTCCTCTTTTTTCAATTTATTTTTTATGGATAATACATACTCTTCTTCAACTACTTCTAATGGTAATTCATGCATACCAATAGAACTTCTTGAAAAAACTGTTACATTTAAGTTAGTTAAATTATCAGTTTCTTTAATAATATCGATTACTACCACTCCGAATTGTTTACTTTCAAGTAACGCTCCACTACTACTAATAAAATTGACATAATAACGAACACCATCTTTTATATTTGACTTTTTAAAAACCCTATCATTTCTTTTGGCTATTTTATTTTTAATAAGAATTTCTACTTCTTCATTATTAAGTTTAACCATATAATTACTTTCCTGTTCACCAACTCTAAAAGCCTTGTTCATAAGTTTTTTTTGAAATTTACCAATCATTTTAATACTTTTCATTACAAGAAGTTCATCCATTAGATTGTGAATTTGATTATTTATCAGGTCGTAGTCAAAATTTTTTTCCAATTTAATTCCTCTTTTCATTTAAAATTTAGTAAAATATTTTCAAAAATCCCCTCAGAAAAATACATTGATTATTATAAACATTCAATGTTTAATACACAAAAAACTATCTTAATTTTATTATAGTATTTTTGTCTCTCCTAGTCAGTAACATATTATCCATTTTCTAACAAATGCAGAATTTTATATATACTCTCTCAATTCATTAGCAGCTTCTGTACTGTCTAAATATAAATATCTTGATGTTGTTTCTAAATCTGCATGCCCTAAGGCTTTTGAAATCAAGGGAACTGAAGCACCTTTTTTTAACAAATTAGTAGCAAATCCTCTTCTTAGCCCATGAGGATTAATATTAGGAATGGCAAAATCTTTAGAATACTGCCCTAGCCTTCTACGAATCGCATTAGATTTATCTGATTTTTGTATACTAGTTCCTTCATAAGTTATAAATATCAAACTATTTTCAACATTCTTACTTTCTCTAATTAAGTTATTTTGCTTTATAAGCGTTACTATCATTTGTAATACTTCATCAGAAATAGGTAGTATAGATAATTTATGGTTTTTCATAATACTACCATCTAAAATTAAGCACTTTCGTTCAAAATTAATATGTTTATTTTCTAACTGGCTTAATGTATTAATCCTAATTCCTGTTTGAAACATCAATAACACAGCACATGCATCTCTGAATTCATAATAATTGGATAAATCAAGTATTCTCAATAATCTATCTATATCTTCTTGAGTAGCTGCCTCTTTTACTTTTTCATCCACTTTAATTTTTATAACTCTCCAAAACTTAGTTTCTATCCAACCATTTTCAAAAAAGCGATTCAAAACTGCTGATAAAGCTTTGTATCGTATTCTTTTTGTGCTATTTTGAACACTTCCCATTGTTTCTAGCCATTCATAAATTGAATCTATAGTAATATCTGATATATAAACAATATTACATACTTCAATAAAATTGTTCATGTATTTTTGATAATCATTAATAGTCCTAGCTCTATTTCCATTCAATTCCATCTGTCTAAAAATCCTCTTTAGAGCCATTCTAATTTCTATTTGTGTCTTTTTCTTTGAAGAAGTTTCTTTAAATTTTTCAAATTCTGATAAATCTAATTTTTGTTGTGCAATGTGGTCAATTTTAAATAAGCTTTTCTTTTTTTTACTCATCTAACTCAATCCTTCCAAAAAATGTTATTTTATTGAAAAAACGTGCTAGTTCGAGTCAAGTTCGACTACACAACTTACAAAAATAGGCGGGAAAAACAAGGGAAAATAGCGAACCCAAAGTATTCCTAACCACCAGCTAAAACGTTGTAATATCAACGTTTATTGCGTGACGTCGGGGGTTCGAATCCCTCCTGTGACGTAACAGACTGACAAAGACAGCGTTACCTTTAGAGGTGACGCTGTTTTTTTTAGAGTTTATCCAATTCTTTTCGATATGTTCTCGTCCATTCACGTTCTTTTTCCTCTAATTGTTGTCTATAACGATTTCCTTCTTGATGTATCAGATGATCACTTTGTTCCATTGCATGGTAAAATTGCTGTTTGTGCCATTGATCATTTTTCGTTAAATAATTGACTTTATCTACCAATTGTCCAGTTTCTCTTCTAAAGTTTACCAATTGATTACTCAGCACTTCTTGTTGGCGGTGAATTTTATTTTTTTCTTCATAATATTGTTCTTCTAAATATTGCCGTTTTCTTCGCTGTTCCTCCATTTGTCGGTCACTCTCCCTTGACAGGTGTTTTTAAATTTGGTCTCTGGCTTCCTTTTAAAAATTTTTCTGCTGATTCTGCACTTTTCCCCTGCAAAGCTCCGTTCAAGGCATTAGGTAGGGCACTATTTGTTTGTTGAAACATGGCTTCTGAAAGTTCTTTCAAACTTGCGGTTGTGTTTTGTTTGGTTGTAGTAATTCGTGTTTTTTTAGCAGTAATTACTGTCTGGATTGCTACTCGTTCACGAGCTTTTTGTTCTACTTCTAATTTTTCTTGAAATTCTCTTTCATCCATAAGAAAACCCTTTCATTTGTTATTTTTGAAATAAACTACTTCTTGCTTGTTGATCGTATGCTTGAATATTTTTAGCAACAGTTGTTAATTTTCCGCTAAAATCAGTTAATTTTTGCTTGTATTGCTTGGCTTGGTTGCTAGTATTTGTTGCTTCAGCGCTATCCCAAAGACGACTTTTTTCGTAAGGAGCAATCATTGCTTGAACTTCTGCATAGGATAGATACTGTCGGATACTCATTGCACTTTCACAAATTTCCTTTGAAACTGTCTGGACTTCATCTTCTGCTTCTTGGAGGATATTTTTCACAAGTAGTTCGTATTCTTTTCCAGCTTGCTGAGCTTGTTTTGCAACTAGTTCTGCTAATTCACTACGTAATTCAATCTTTTCACTACCTGAAGCACTGGCTAAACTTTTCTGAATACGACTCACTTTCCCTTGCCATTGGCTGGCAATTTTTGCTTCATGAATGATTTTTTCATATTCTTTGATGATTTTCTGGCGATTTTCTTCAGATAGCAGACTTAACAAAAATTGGAGACTGTTTTTAGCTAAGGATTCACCTGAAGCATCCATGATTTTCCCTAAATATTTATCAATAAGTTTGGAAACTTTTACTCCTGCCGCAAAAATATAGCCATGTTCCTTTAGATTGGCTTCTTTGGGCGTACCATCAGGATTTAATTGATACTGACCAAAATCATGACTAGAACCGTATTTGTCCGTCAGATCAAAAGTAGTGGTGAACGTTTTCGGTAATAGATAATGCACCCGACCAATTTCATCTACCCCTTTTTTATTTCGATTCAACATGGAGACAATATCAAACGCATTCACATAATAATCGATTTTCCCTTGTTCTTCTAATTGTTGAAGATTTTCCTGAGCTTGTTGAGACATTTTATTAATGCTTTCTCGCGCATCAGGCCCTTGAAACAATACTATTTTATCAATTTTAGCGAGATCTGCTTGGGGGAGATTGGCCACCGCTTGAATAGAAATCATGGTTCCTAAAGAATGACCTGTAATCGACATAGTCGCATTAGGGGCTTTAGCACTCATCTCCATTATCTTTTGATGCATGGCTTCATTGGCTAATTTTGCTTGAGGCAAATAGGCATTAAATAACGTAAAGGAACCATTATTATTGACCCAGTCATTCAAATTATTCCCTGACCAACCTTTTTTCACGTCCATTGAAACGCCGTCACTACCGCGAGTGGCAAAATATGTATGCTGCGTTTTTGGACTCAAGGTCGGCGTATCTGTTACATAATAAGAATTATAGCCAGCTTTCTCATCTGTTAATAACCCTTTTTTATAAAACGTTTCCCTACCTACCCAGTTTTTTTCTTTGATTGTTTTTACAGTGTTGTCGGGTTGGAGGTAGACAGTACTGGCGTCATTTCCGTGGGCGTCTTTGGCGTTGGGGAAGGTGAATGGAACAGCCTCTTTATTTCGGTACTTATCTAATTGTTTATCATTCCATTTCTTTGCACTATACGGAAATTGTATGGATCTGCCATTATAAGTTGCCTGCGCTAAATCCGCGTATAAATTACTATATTTTTCTAAGTCTGCCATATTATCCTCCTTCTGTATAGTAATCGTAGTCAGCATTAATCGTATACAGTTCTTTTATTTTAGTAGGCTCATTCCAATTATTTGGTTTTATTGCAAGTCCAAATGAATTTATTTTATTGTTATTATTATCAATAATTTGTATTCGGATAGATAGAATATCTCCTGCTCCTTGTGGAAGACCATTTCCCACTGACTCTTGTTCTAACGATTCCCAACAAAACGCAACTTTAGCAATCTTTTCATTTTGCTGTTTTACATACTCCGTCATTTCTTCTTCATGCTCTTTTAAAAAAGCAATTTGTCTTTCTTTTTCTGTTGGTTCAGTCATCTTCTTCACTCCAATCGTTCCAATTATGGCTAATGCTATTATTGTTGCAATTAACACACCAAATTTTATTCGCATTTTATTTTTCACTTTTTCACCTCCTTAATATGTATGGGGAAGAGTTTCTATGTGATTTTTTCGATTTTGATTGTTTTTGATTGACTTTTTCTATGTTGATAACCCTTTTTTATAAACCTTTTCCCTGCCTACCCAGTTTTTTTCTTTGATTGTTTTTACAGTGTTGTCGGGTTGGAGGTAGACAGTACTGGCGTCATTTCCGTGGGCGTCTTTGGCGTTGGGAAAATGGAATGGAATAGCTTTATCTTTTTCTAAAACTCTTTTTTGTTTTTTTGTCATACCATTTACAAAGTTGTATCTAACTCCCACACTATTTTTTCGATTATGATATGAACTTTGTGCTAAATCAGCATAAATATTATATGGACTGTCTAAACTATTCATTTTCTAATCCCTCCAATGCCTCGTCAAAATTATTGGTTGCTATTTCTTCCATTTCAGTAGGTCTTTGTATATTGTTTGGTAAAATTTGAATTGTTCCCCCGTCTATTTCATTGTTAGCTAGGTCATATAGCTCAATATCCACTATATACATGTTTCTAGTGAAAGCGCCACTATCTTCTATCCGAAATGATTTCCAATCATACTTGATAATATTTATATTACTTTTCGGATTTCTCCCTTTAATATACTCCGTCATTTCTTCTTCATGCTCCTTCAAAAAAGCAATTTGTTTTTCTTTTTCTGTTGGTTCATTCATCTTCTTCACTCCAATCGTTCCGATTATAACTATTGCTATTATTGTTGCGATTAATATACCAAATTTTATTCGCTTTTTATTTTTCACTTTTTCACCTCCTTATTATGTATGAGGAAGAGTTGCTATGTGATTTTTTCTATTTTGATTGTTTTTGATTGACTTTTCCTATGTTAATAACCCTTTTTTATAAACCGTTTCCCTACGTACCCAGTTTTTTTCTTTGATTGTTTTTACAGTGTTGTCAGGTTGGAGATAGACAGTACTGGCGTCATTTCCATGGGCGTCTTTGGCGTTGGGGAAATGGAATGTAGCATGCTTTTTGGTTTCTATTTCTTTTTTCTTTTCAGGTGTTAATCGGTCATGAGGAAAAGAGTATTTTTGAGGTCTTCCATTATAAGCTCCTTGAGCTAAATCGGCATAGATATTAAAATATTCCTTTAAATTAGCCATTGTTGTCACTACTTACTTAAATATTTAGTATCTTTCAAAATTTAATATTTTTGTCGGCTTCTTTAATGAGTCAACATCAATTAACAGTTCAAAGATTTCTGTATCATTATACAAACCAGTAATATCAATCGTATAAACTTCATAAGGAATTCCACCTGCATCTCGTTGATACGTACTGTAGTTTTCATAGTCAAAACTCACTTTTTTTACTTCAGGTTGTCCTTTTTTATTTTCTGAAGTAATATAGAATTTCTGAGATTTAATGTACTCCGTCATTTCTTCTTCATGCTCTTTCAAAAAAGCAATTTGTCTTTCTTTTTCTGCTGGTTCGTTCATTTTTTTCACTCCAATCGTTCCGATTATAGCTATTGCTATTATTGTTGCGATTAACACACCGAATTTTATTTGCTTTTTATTTTTCAATTTTTCACCTCCTTAATATGTATGGGGAAGAGTTACTATGTGCTTTTTCCGATTTGAATTGTTTTTACAGTATTATCAGGTTGGAGATAGACCGTGCTAGCATCATTTCCATAGGCGTCTTTGGCGTTGGGGAAATGGAATGTAGCATGTTCATTTATCTTAAGATCTTCTTTTTGAACTTGTGTCAATTTAGCAAACATCAACCCTTCTTTTCGACCGATGTATGCTCCTTGATCTAAATCAGCATAAATATTAGTATACTTTTCTAAATTTGCCGTTAAATTTCATCTCCTTAACTATGCAATATTTTTTATCTCAGTCGGATTTTTTACATTATCTGGAAGCACATATATTTCAAACCCATCTAATTTTTTACCAGTACCATCAAAAATAGATACTTCAACAGCTATAGTTTTTGGGCTAAAAGCCATACTTTGAACTTCAATCACTGATTGCCAATTATACGTAACTTCTTTAACATCATATTTTTTTAAAAGTACATGTTCACTGTCATACTTTACATACTCCGTCATCTCTTCTTCATGCTTTTTCAAAAAAGCAATTTGTCTTTCTTTTTCTGTTGGTTCGTTCATTTTTTTCACTCCAATCGTTCCGATTATAGCTATTGCTATTATTGTTGCGATTAATATACCAAATTTTATCCGCTTTTTATTTTTCAATTTTTCACCTCCTTAATATGTATGGGGAAGAGTTACTATGTGATTTTTCTATTTTGATTGACTTTTCCTAGTTGTCGGGTTGGAGGTAGACAATTCCACTATTTGGGAGATTTTGACCTCCTTTAGTTCTATCTCCTTTTTCATCAATTACATCTAAAGAGTAATTAAATTCTTCTTTTTCCTTGCTATTTTGATATTTTGGAAAAGCGTTAGGTCTACCATTATAAGAACTCTCAGATAAACTTGCATAGATACAATTAAAGTTTTCTAAATTATTCATACAACATTCCTCCTATCCTAAAAGAATTATAACTTGTCATACTTTTAATACTTGGTAATTTAGTAGATTTATCAAATTTAAATTGTAAATAAAAGCTAGAATCATAAATACTATTGAATTTTCCATCAATCGTGAGTATTTTTCCAGCTCCTATAGGTGTTCCGTTACCAATAGTTCCAACCTCTACACTTTCCCAATCATATTGAACACTGTAAATCTTTGAATTTTGAGATTTTACATACTCCGTCATTTCTTCTTCATGCTCTTTCAAAAAAGCAATTTGTTTTTCTTTTTCTGTTGGTTCAGTCATCTTTTTCACTCCAATCGTGCCGATTATGGCTACTACTAGTATTGTTGCGATTAAAACACCGAAGTTTATTCGCTTTTTATTTTTCATTCATTTAGTCTCCCTTTGTATCTACATACAAGAATTAATCTTTCGCTTTCTCCTTTTATTCCATTGATTTATCAAGATTTTTACAGCCAGTTTTTCTTTGTTTACAGTTTATCAAAAATCAATCTGGCATTTTCTCAATTTTTTTAACGTTAGATTAATTATTAGAGAATATTGCTGTATTTCTATGACACACTAACTTTCTATCTCCAATTTTTTACTGCCTTGTTGATCACTACAGGATCATTGGTATTTTACTTCTATTGTAAAATAAAAAAAGAGCGTGGGACAAAAATCACTTTGGATTTTTGCTCCACGCTCAAAAACTAATAAACGGCGGGAACAGAAGCAACTCCTTCGGAAATAAGCCGAAATTCTCCAAAAATTAAAGAACAATTTTCGGAAATTCCTTCTTATTTCTCGGAGTTAAACACTTCTGTCCCGACCTCTCCTTACTACATTTCTTTTTCTAAAATTTCTGTTCGCTCTTCAAAATTTAGTTCTTGGTTAATTTGATGTACCATCCACATGTAACCAAATGGATCAACAAATAACGAATTTTGAATAGCTCCTTCCATCATTTCTGTAACTGGTTGCATCTCAATGCACTTATTTGCTAAGGCTTTTTTATGAGTTTGCACAATATCTGCTACCGTGATATTGAACCAAATTGTATTGGGATGTTCTGAATCTGGTGCTTTTAAACCAAATTCTTCATTAGCATCTAACATATGGAACCGAGTATCATATAAGTTAAACACTACTTCATTCCTTCCAACAGGATACTTTGTCGCTTCAACTACATGGACCTCAAAGATTTCTTTATATAAAGCTAATGCCTTTAAACTATCACTAACAATAAAATCAATTTCTGTGCCTGTAATCATTGATTGTTCCTCCTTAAAATTTTTTGCAGCAGAAAGCTACTTTTTATTTCTGTTTTCCGCAAACCCTTCAGAATTTCTTAATACTGGCTATTTTCCACTTCGTTATTCTTTTTTAGAAGTTCTTCGATTCATTTGTTTCAACACTTATTTTTCTGGCACTGGATATTTCACCGCATTTTTCTTCAACTTTTCTTCGATAATTTCGTCCAAATCAAACCCTAAATTATCAGCCATCATGTAGGAGTAAATGAGAACATCAGCCAATTCTTCTTTGATTCGTTCTTCTTGTTTGATGCCTTCTTCTGCTGTTTTCCATTGAAAAAGTTCTAACAATTCTGCTGCTTCTAAACAAATTGAGAGCGCCAAATCTTTTTCATTATGGTGGGGGCGCCAATTTCTTTCATCACGAAATTGATTAATTTTTGCCATTGTATCCATCTGTTTCCCTGCTTTCTTATTCATTTGATGGCAACTGAAACCCATCGAACGTTTCACCATCATAGTATTTTAATAACTGCTCTCTAGACAGTAATGAGGAGGTTATTTCTTCCTCTTCAACAACTGCTTGATTCTCTTCTCTATACAACAAATAAGCCTGTAAAAGCTGTTGGTAAAGTTTTTTTCGTGAAGAGGCTTCCGCTGAAAGAAACGTTAATTCTTTTAAGTGTCCGCGATAGACAGGCAAATCATCAACAAATTCGATTGGTAATTCTACTACAGTTAACTGAAATTCTTCAAAGACTTCTTCGTACATCTGCCATTCCTTCTTTCTGTCGATATTGTTTTGGGGTCATGCCCATTTCTTCTTTAAAACGTTTATAAAAAAAGGCTTTGTCTTGATAGCCGATTCGTTCAACAATCGTTTGAATCGATAAATCTGTTTGCTTCAAGTAGTTTTTCGCCAATTGGATTCGGTAGGCTAAGACAATTTCCGTAAACGTTTTGTTTGTTTTGTCTTTTAAAAAATTCGATAAGTAATTCGGATGAAAATGAAATTTAGCGGCGACTTCTGCTAAAGTGACATGTGCAATCTGTTGCTCAATATACGCTAAAATCACCTCAACACGTTGATGATTCGACAAATAATTATCTTGCATCTTTAAAGCTTCTCTAGGCAGTTGACCTAGTTCCACCACCAGCAAAACAAAGGCCGCTTTGGTCACTTTATTATTAAAATAGGCCATTTTCACAATTTGTTTCAGTAATAATAGCGAATAGACGTGAACATCCGAATTTGGTTGGCTAGCAAAAACGAAATATCGAGGAATGTTTTCAAATTCACTGCTAGCAATTTCTGTAAAAAAACGATACATGACTGGTTCTTCCGCCAGCTGGTTTAAGAGCGTATCAAGAAAATAGTGCTTTTTAAAATAAAATATAATCATAGACATTCCTTGCCCCTGATAGCTAACAGAGGTGGCCTCATTGACAATCATGACTTGGCCAGCCGAAACCGAACACCTTTGTTGATCCAAATAAGCATTGCCATCTTGCTCTAAACAATAGAGCATCCGAATAAATCCTTTCGGAACGTCAATTGTTTCCGAAGATGCCAGCATAAAGCCCGCAATTTCTCGATGCGGATTTTCCTTAAATTGCGCTACTTCATTCTCAAGAGCATTGGTAGTGGTTAAATAACAATCTAAGGTCTCTAAAAACTGATAAAATGCTGCATATTGCTCTTCTTTGCTTGCCAATTAATCACCTCATAATCCAACACTTTTTACTTTACTCCCTCTATTTTTTTTCTTTGGCGTTTCCTTCTATACTAGATACATGGTAACACGAAAAAAGAGATTCAACAGTTTTTAGGAGGAATTTTTTATGAAAATTAGTTTTATCGGTGCTGGAAATATGGCATCCGCTATTGCCAAAGGTGCGCTAAAAAAGCAATTTATTGCCGCAGAAAACCTTTATTTTTATGATATTCAAGTCGAAAAAACCGCCGCTTTCGCACAAGAAATTGGTGCACACGCGGTTGCTTCACCACAAGAAGCCATTGCAGTAGCTGACTTAGTTATTTTAGCGGTGAAACCGCAATTCGTTCAAGCAGCTTTACTTGAAGCAAAAGAAGCAATTTTAGACAAGCAACCGTTAATTGTTTCCATTGCAGCAGGTACGACTATTGCAGAATTGTATCAACTGTTTGAGACTACCCAACCGCTCCGTCTCGTTCGTGTGATGCCCAATATGAATGCATTGATTGGCGCAGGTGCAGCAGCTGTTTGTGGCAACGCTTTTGCATCCCCTGAAGACATCCAGACTGTTTTATCGTTGTTTCGAGCAGTTGGCCAAGCCTGGGAATTAGAGGAACAGTATTTTTCGATTTTTACTGCTATTGCAGGTAGCACTCCTGCGTATGCTTTCTTATTTATTGATTCGATTGCCCGAGCAGCCGTTAAAAATGGTATGAACAAAGAGTTGGCCTTAGAAATTGCCACACAAGCTGTACTAGGCAGCGCTCAAACTTTGGCAAATAGCACAGAGAATCCTTGGACTTTAATCGACCAAGTCAGTTCTCCTGGTGGAACCACGGTTGCTGGGATTGTCGAATTAGAAAACAATGCGTTTATTTCAACAGTCATCAAAGGGATTGAGGCCACCATCCTTCGGGATCAAGAATTAGCCAAACAAGACTGATAAGAATAATTACATGAGCGAATAAATAAGAAAAAGCGCTGAAAATTCAGCGCTTTTTCTTATTTTAGTTGAATGAGTAAGCCAAAATGATCACTGACTATCGGTGTTTTCCTACCATCAAAAATTACTTCATATTTTCGTACGTGCCACTGTTTTGGAACAAATGCGTAGTCAATCCGCAAGGCTGCTTCATTTTCTTCCCAGCCATCTATTTTTTTCTCTACTGTCGCTTCACCGCTTGTCTCTTCCGCTACAACAAATGCATCTTGAATCGGCAAGTAACTATTTTCCACTAATTGATAGCCAGTTGTACCAGCTGGGTTGTTTAAATCGCCTAAAATGACTAACGGTTGTTGCCCCATCGCTAAGTATTTCTCTAATTGTAGCCATTCATAGGCAAAACCTGTACAGGGTGTTTCCCACCAAGAAAAGTGACCAGAGACAACAGTAAGCGTACCTTTTGAACTCTCTGTCTCCGCTACTAAGATTTTTCTTGTTCGATAATTCGTTGGTTCTTGGCTTTCTGAAATAAGGAGAGCTTCACTAGTCAACGGACATTTCGAAAGTAGTGCGTTCCCTTCTTCATAAATAGCGTAACCAATGTGGCTCATTTCCCAACTCCAATAATAGTGTTGGCCTTTTTCAGCTAGATATTGAACGATTAGATATGCAAAATTATCTTCATGGACCGGTGTTTGGGTCGCTACGGGACAAAAAGTAGTTAACTGTTCTAACGGCACTTTCTTGGAAGCGACTTTCTGATTCACTTCTTGTAAGGCAATTATTTCACTTTCAGAAGATAAAATCACCTTGGCAATCTCCTCTAATTTTTTTAACGGTTCTTCTTCTAACCAGCTATGAGTATTGATTGTTAAAAGATTCATCTTTTCCCCTTCTCTTACATGTTATTAGGTCAGTGAGTGGGACAAAAATCACTTTGGATTTTTGCTTCACGCGCAAAACCTGATAAACGGCGGGAACAGAACCAACTCCTTCGGAAATAAGCCGAAATTATCCAAAAATTAAAAAGCAATTTCCGGAAATTCCTTCTTATTTCTCGGAGTTAAACGGTTCTGTCCCGACCTCATACCTAATCATTTAAATTTCAATCTGTCCGATCACAGTTCCCGCAGTGGTGGTTCCTAGTTGATTAATAACTACTTGTTCCACTTTGTCGCTGTTTGTAAAGGCGACAATAATCGTTGTTTCTTTGCCAGCTTGTTCAATCACATCCAAATTCATTTTAGCTAGTTTCGTCCCAACTTTCAATGATTGTCCTTCTTTAACAAAAGATTCAAAAGCAGGTGTTGCCATTTCAACTGTATCAATCCCCATATGGACAAGTACTTCGATGCCTTCTTCTGTTTGTAGCCCAATCGCATGTTTGCTTGGGAAAACACTTAGGACTTTCCCCGAAATTGGTGCCACCACCTCTCCTTCTAGAGGCTTAACTGCAAATCCATCCCCCATCATTTTTTGTGAAAAGACAGGATCATTGACTTGCGCCATTGGAATAACTTCCCCTGTCGCCACAGCCACGAAATCTTTTTTCTTGCCTAAGAAATTCGTTGTTGGCACTCCTGTTGTACTTTCTGCTATAACTGGTTCTGGAATGTCAACGCCGGAAGCTAGTAAATCTTCAATATCGGATTTTAAAACATCGGCTTTTGGTCCATAAACGGCTTGAACACCATTATCTTTCACAATCAAGCCCATTGCGCCTGCCCGTTTCCACGCCTCTTCCGAACCGACTTTTTCTCGATCCTTTACACTGACACGTAAGCGTGTCATACACGCATCAACTTCTTTGATATTTTGTTTACCACCAAGTAAGTAGACAATTTGCGCGATTTGCTGATCGACGACACCTGAACCAGCCGCGCCAGATGCGATTTCTTCGCCGTTATCATTGTCGTAGTTTCCATTTCTTCCAGGTGTTGCGTAATTAAATTTTTTAATTAAGAAATTGGCTAAGAAATAAGTGACAGCACCAAAAATGATGACCATTAAAACAAAATTGATTAAATCGCCACCTAAACCAGCTTTTATTGCTAGCGGTGTTCTTGTTAACAATTCAATATTTCCAAACGAATGCACACGCAATGGTAAAATATCAGCCATTGCAAAAGCAGCACCTTGGATCACGGCATAAATCACATAAAGCGGCACTGCAGCAAACATAAACATGAATTCTAGCGGCTCTGTCACACCAGTTAAGAAAACAGCTAAAGCAGCAGAAAAATACATTGATTTATATTTAGCTTTTTTATCTGCATCGACATTACGATACATCGCCAAAGCCATCCCCATTAAAATCCCTGAAGAACCAATCATTTGGCCTACTTTGAATCGAGCTGGTGTCCAATTTTCTAAGACAAACTGATACTTGCTCATATCACCAGCGCCTTTAAGATTCACTAAGTCTGTTGCCCAAGCCAACCATAAAGGATCTTGACCAAAGACTTGGGTTCCAGCTTGTGCGCCAGATAAAATTTCATACGTTCCACCTAATTGTGTATAGTTGATTGGAATCGTCAACATATGATGTAACCCAAAAGGTAATAACAAACGTTCCAACGTTCCATATAAGAATGGCGCTAAAATAGGTGCACTATCTTGAGATTGCGCAATCCATAACCCAAAATTATTAATTCCCGCTTGAATATTTGGCCAAATAAGTGCTAATGCAATTGAGACAATTGTTGACCATAAAATAACGACAAATGGGACAAACCGTTTACCATTAAAAAATGATAGCGCATCTGGTAATTTCCGATAATTGTAATACTTGTTGTAAGCCATCGCACCGACAAAACCAGCAATAATCCCTACAAAGACACCCATATTTAATGCCGGAGCTTCTAAGACACTTGTAAAGAATCCCTTCACCATAATCTTGGTGCCAAATAAGGTATGCGTGAAAGCTTGTTCATCTGCCAACATTTCATTTGTTACACCAAAAATGGCTCCAGTAATACGGTTGATTAAAACAAAAGAAATCCCCGCTGCAAATGCGCCACCTGCACGATCTTTGGCCCAACTGCCACCTATTGCTAACGCAAATAGTAAATGTAAGTTGCCAATAATTGCCCAACCGATACTCTCCAGAACTCCGCCTGTTGTTACTAACAAGCCTAAATTAGGATCGATTAAGGGAAGCGATTTCCCAATACTAATCATTAAACCCGCTGCGGGCATTACTGCCACAACGACCATTAAAGCTTTCCCGAATTTTTGCCAAAACTCAAAACTAAACATTTTTTTCATTCCTGCCACTCCTTACGCAATCGGTTTCGTTATGTTGCCATTATATACTCCTGTTTCCTTTTTGTAAATGCTTTAATTTCAAAAATATTGTGGAAAACAACTCCCTACTACTTAATCCTTTTTTATTTTGTCTTTTAATAAAGCAAATAAAGCTCCTTCTAACCTACCTTTGTTTCAGCTTTTATTCATAAGATTACACTTTTTAAGCATTGACTATTGACTAATGCAATCGGTTGCGTTTATGATAGACCTATCAATAAAATCACTGAGGGGGATTCTCATGAAACAAATCAAACGTTTATTCCAAATTGATCCTTGGAAAATCCGTACTACACACTTAGATAAAGAAAATTTACGTTTACAAGAATCATTAACGAGCATTGGCAATGGCTATATGGGGATGCGGGGAAATTTTGAAGAACACTATTCTGGCGACCACCATCAAGGAACCTATTTAGCCGGTGTTTGGTATCCAGACAAAACACGTGTTGGTTGGTGGAAAAATGGTTATCCTGAATATTTTGGTAAAGTGATTAACGCAATTAATTTCATCGCAATGGACTTACAAATTGATGGACAAACAATTGATTTAGCCACTACACCTTACGAAGATTTTTCTTTAGAATTAGACATGCAAAATGGGGTCCTTTCTCGGCAATTCACCATCCAAACACCGAAGAACAAAGTGCGCTTCTCTTTTGAACGTTTTTTAAGCTTAGAAAAAAAAGAAGCGGCTTACATCCACTTAACAATTGAAATGCTGGAAGGTACAGGCACAATCACTCTTCACTCAAAATTGGATGGCGATGTTCAAAATGAAGACAGCAATTATGAAGAACATTTTTGGGAAGAAAGAGCTATTGAAACACAAGAAACACTTGGCTTTGTTACAACTAAGACCATTCCTAACAACTTTGAAATAGAGCGTTTTACAGTGACTGCAGGCATGCGCCATTTCATCGATGGAGCCTCTGTTGTGCCTACATATACACAACAGCCCTTGGCTTTAACCGCAGAATTGACGGTGTCTTTAAACGAAGGCGAAACGACCGCTATCACAAAAGAAGTGCTTGTCGTTACCAGTCGTGATGTGCCAGAAACGCAACAAATCACACGAGTAAACGAATTATTTTCAGAAATGACCACCTTGTACCCTGAAGCAAAAGCTGGGCAAGCTGCCGCTTGGGCAAAACGTTGGCAATTAGCTGATGTTGTTATTGAAGGAGATGATGAAGCCCAACAAGGCATTCGTTTTAATCTTTTCCAACTTTTCTCAACCTACTATGGCGAAGACGATCGTTTAAATATCGGACCAAAAGGCTTTACGGGCGAAAAATATGGTGGTGCCACATATTGGGATACTGAAGCATATGCTGTCCCACTTTACTTGGCGTTGGCTAAGCCCGAAGTTACTAAAAATCTACTGAAATATCGCCACAATCAATTGCCTCAAGCCATTCATAATGCCCAACAACAAGGGTTAAAGGGTGCGCTTTACCCAATGGTTACTTTTACTGGTGTCGAATGTCATAATGAGTGGGAAATCACTTTTGAAGAGATTCACAGAAATGGTGCGATTGCTTATGCGATTTATAATTATGTCAACTATACAGGAGACGAAGATTATCTAAAAGATGCTGGTCTAGAAGTGCTTGTGGCAATCGCTCGTTTTTGGGCAGATCGGGTCCACTTCTCACAACGTCATAAACAATATATGATTCATGGCGTAACGGGGCCAAATGAATATGAAAATAATATCAACAATAACTGGTATACCAATACCATCGCTGCGTGGGTTCTACGTTACACCCGTGAGTCTTATTTAAAATTCCAAGAAGAAACAACGCTCAAAATTGCAGACGACGAATTAGCTAAATGGGCAGACATTGTAGAAAATATGTACTTCCCAGTGGATAACGAATTAGGCATTTTTGTACAACATGACACTTTCTTAGATAAAGATTTAATGCCTGTTTCTGATTTACCACTTAGTGAGCTGCCTTTAAATCAACATTGGTCATGGGATAAAATTTTGCGGTCTTGTTTCATTAAACAAGCCGATGTTCTTCAAGGAATTTATTTCTTCAATGACGCCTTTTCTTTAGAAGAAAAACGCCGGAACTTTAACTTTTACGAACCAATGACTGTCCATGAATCTTCTCTTTCACCAAGCATTCATGCTGTGTTAGCTGCTGAATTAGGCATGGAAGAAAAAGCAGTGGAAATGTATCAACGAACAGCGCGCCTTGACTTAGATAATTACAATAATGATACAGAAGATGGCTTACACATTACCTCAATGACTGGTAGTTGGCTAGCGATTGTTCAAGGTTTCGCCCAAATGAAAACGGACCATCAACAACTAAAATTTGCACCCTTTTTACCAGCGACATGGACAGCCTACTCATTCCACATTAATTATCGGAATCGTTTACTATTTGTTGAAGTTGCAGCAGACCAAGTGGCCTTCACTTTACTCGACGGCCCTGCAATTCCATTAACTGTTTACGATCAAAAATACACATTAAAAGATCGATTAGTTTTACCGATCAGAAAGGAAGAAGTTCATGTTTAAAGGCGTTTTGTTTGATTTAGATGGCGTTATTACTGATACAGCAGAATTTCATTACCACGCTTGGAAAAAATTAGGGAACGAAATTGGAATTTCCATTGACCGTGTTTTCAACGAACAATTGAAAGGTGTAAGCCGTGAAGATTCTCTGCAGTTACTGTTAAAATACGGAAAAAAAGAAGGCACGTTTTCTTCTGAAGAATTTGCCCAGTTAGCGCAACGGAAAAACGATTATTACTTGGAAATGATCCAAGCGATTACGCCTGAAGATGTCTACCCAGGAATTCTTTCTTTATTAACGGAATTACGTGAAGCCAATATTAAAATCGCCTTGGCTTCTGCAAGTAAAAATGGGCCTTTCCTTTTAGAAAAAATGCAATTGACGCCCCTTTTTGATGCCATTGCTAATCCAGCAGACGTCCAGGCAGGCAAACCCGCTCCAGATATTTTCATTTTAGCTGCGAAAGAAATTGATTTGACACCAGCAGAATGTCTTGGCATTGAAGATGCCAAAGCTGGGATTCAAGCAATTCTTGCTAGTGGAGCGCAGCCTGTTGGCGTTGGCCGCAAAGAAGAGTTAGGCGAAGGGTTGCCCATCGTGCCAGAAACGAGCGCTTTAACGTTTGATTACTTAAAAAAAGTGTGGCTTGATCATGAAGGATAATCGTATCACCGTAACCGATATTCCAAACACAAACTTAAAACAAATTACTTTGAAGAACGACTTTTTAGAAGTCGTTCTTCTCAATTATGGCGCGCGCCTCCATCAACTTTTGATGCCAAACAAAAATAATCATTGGGAAAATATCCTTTTATCGTATGATTCGTATCAAGATGTATTAAAGGATCAAAGCTTTTTTGGCGCCACTGTTGGACCAGTTGCTGGACGCATTCGTAATGGCCATTGGCAAAATGGAATATTAGAACAAAATAGCGACGGTCACCATGTCCATGGTGGCTCAAAGGGGTGGTCTTTTCAATATTGGACAGTCGAGCCCTTTGAAAAAAAAGATATCATTGGCGTTGCTTTTCATTTAACCGACACCATTTCTGGCTATCCTGGACCAATTGAGGCCACCATCACCTACCAGCTAGAGGATAATCATTTACGAATGATCAGTACTGGACGGAGTAAACAGGAAACACTTTTTAATCCTACGAACCACGCCTACTTTAATTTATCTGGCGATGGAAAGTTAGACATTCTGTCACATTTGCTATCTTTGAACTGTCAAGGTATGTTAGAATTAGACGATAATAAGCTGCCTACTGGACGGATTTTACCAGCTTCTGAACTATCCATACGTTTTAATGAACTGACACCTATCGAAACAATCCTCCAACGCTATCCAACTGGGTTAGATGATGTTTTCCCCTTAGTTGGCTCTGACTTAAGACAGCCACAATTATGCTTACAAGAACCTACTTCTGGAAGAAAAATGACGATAGCAACAACGAACCAAAGTATGGTATTATTTTCTACGACTGGTTTTGAGGCTCCATTTTCTATTAATGGACAAGCGATGCATTCAAACTATGGCTTAGCAATTGAACCACAAGAATATCCAGACATTGTTCATCATCCTCAGTGGGGCTCTATTTTATTACCAGCTAATAAAAAGCAAACCTACCAAACGGTTTATCAATTTAACCTTCTATAATCACTAAGAAAGGCGTGGCAAAAATGGCAATTACAGTAAAAGATGTCGCTAAGAAAGCGGGGGTTGCAACCTCAACCGTTTCGCGTGTCATTAACGATCATCCAAGTATTTCTGAATCGACAAAAAAGAAAGTGCGAAAAGTCATGGATGACTTAGGCTATGTGCCAAATATGACAGCACGGAATTTGGGTAAACGAATTTCAAGTGCCATTGGCGTAATTTTACCTCCTTTAGATTCGAAAGAACGGTTAGGGAATCCATTTTATTTAGAAATTATGGAAGCCATCAACGAGGAAGCCCGTCTTTATGATATGACTACTGCTATTGCAACTGCCAAAAGTTTTGATGTACTATTGGAAAACGTTAAAAGAATGCATCTTCAAAAACAAGTGGACGGTTTTATTCTTGTGTATTCAGATAGTAAGGACCCCGTCATTGATTACTTATACGAAAACAACATTCCCTTTACTTTAATTGGTCAACCTTACCAACATGAAACGGAAATAGTTTACGTGGATAATGATAATCAATTATTAGGGAAACAAGCGACGGAATTTTTAATTGAAAACGGCCATAAAAATATTTTATTTGTGACCAATACAACGCATGAAAGTTTGTACTTTGAACGTTACTTTGGTTATCAAAAAGCAATGATGATGCAAGGATTAACTGTTTTACCAAGCGTTGCGTTAGAAAAACCTGAAGATTACATGGCTTTCGATGATATTCTTCATCAAAATAATGCCACGGCGTTGGTGGTGATTGATGATATCTTTGCTTTGCGGACGATGCAACTTGCGCAAATCTATGGTTATCAAGTTCCTGAAACGTTATCCATTATTAGTTTTAACAACTCAATCTTTTCAACATTGACACATCCTTATCTAACAAGCATTGACATCGACACGTCAGAATTAGGTCGAATGGCGATGAAAAAATTATATGAATTAATCCATGAAGAATTGACGAATGGTGTCCGTCTCGTTATTCCTCACAAATTAATTAAGCGTGAAACAGTTATTCCTATTCATTAAAAAAGAAGCGTAAGCAGTTTAACACTGCTTACGCTTCTTTCTATGTGTACGCTCTTATTCGTATGTATTACTTTTATAAAATAACTTTTTGCGAAATTTTTTTCCAAAACGTTTCTTCTTTTGCATCAAATTGAGCTGGTTCCCCGTCAGACAATTTTTCATTTAATAATGATAATTTTTCTTGATGTTTTGCATACTCATCTTTTTTTATTAGCTCTAAACGATACGCACGATCCAAGATCGACTCTCGATAGTTAACATTCATCTTCGTTGCCTTCGCCATTTCTTACATTCCTTCCCAAAATAAATTTTCATTTTTTCGTTAAATTCTTCTATAATTATAACAAAAATATCAGAAAAATAAATATGAAACAAACGATAATTGCGAAAATTTTGTTTTTTCATGCAATTATCGTTCGATTATTTAAGAAATTAAAATTATTAACCAATAATTAATCAATCAGCAAACGCATTAAATGAACATCTAAAAATTCACCTTGGTCTGTTTTGGCGCCCCGAGGCATAATTGCCTCTGTTTCAAACCCTAATTTTTTATAGACATGAATCGCTCGTTGATTACGATCCTGTACCGTTAATTCCAAGCGACGAATAACATGACTTTCATGCGCCCAGCGAATAAGTTCTTCCATCAGGATACTGCCCAGTCCATAGCCCCAGTACTGTTTTAAAATACTAATGCCGATTTCACCAATATGCTCCATCCGCTTTTTAGAAGAAGCAGACACAGATGCGGTCCCAATGATCGCTTCTCCCGCTAATGCCACCAATAAAACATTATTTGGCGATTCATAGAGTGTTGCTAGATTTTCAGCCAATTCTGCTGTCGACATAGCCATTCCTCGCTCATCCATTACCAAATAGGGCGTTTCACTCCCAATTTTTGACATCACAGATAGTAATTGATCCGCATCAGTAGGCACTGCTTCTCGAATAGAAAATGTTTGTTCAGTCATATTCGCGAGCCTCCCACGCTTGTAAAATCTCTGCTATTCTTTCTTCTGCCAATGGACCAGTTCCACGGAATTCAAGAACTCTCTTGTCAGCTTCTTGAGAATCTTTATTTAAAATAATTTCTAAATAATCTTCTGGCAATTCTTCTTCAATCAAGCTGCCCCATTCTACAACGGATAGCCCATCTCCTTCAAAATACTCATCTAACCCTAATTCATCCGCACCCTCTTCAACACGATAGACATCCATATGGTATAACGGAAGTCGTCCTTGTGGATATTCTCGGATAATCGTATAGGTGGGACTTTTAATCATTTGGGAAATGCCTAATCCTAAAGCAATCCCTTTCGTCATTGTCGTCTTACCGGCCCCTAAATCACCAGTCAGGACAATTACATCACCAGCTTGTGCCTTTTGTCCAATGATTTGAGCAATTGCTTCTGTTTCCAATGGATTGTTCAGGACAATGTTCATTTTTTTGCCTCCCATCTGCAAGAATCTATGTATGAAAGTATACCGAAAATTCAATAAGTTGACTAGTGGCAGCTTCAAAAAAATAAAGTTGAGGCCCAAGTGTCCTGGGAACCTCAACTTCTACTTTGCTTATTTATCATGCTTCGACATAGTTAATTAGTCGTTCATTAATGTTTGAGCAGCTGTAATGATTGATAATTTATAAACATCTTCTTCGTTTGCACCACGTGATAAATCAGAAACTGGTTTGTTCAATCCTTGTAAGATTGGGCCAATTGCTTCAAAGTTACCTAAACGTTGAGCAATTTTGTAGCCAATATTTCCTGATTGTAAATCTGGGAATACAAAGACTGTTGCTTCTCCAGCAACTTTTGAGTTGGGCGCTTTTAATTGTGCAACAGAAGATACATAAGAAGCATCAAATTGTAATTCACCATCAATCGCATATTCAGGTGCTAATTCTTGCGCAATTTTTGTAGCTTCAGCAACTTTTGTTACTTCTGGTGCTTTTGCAGAACCTTTTGTTGAAAAACTTAACAATGAAACTTTTGGTTCAATGTCAAATAATTCAGCTGTTTTGGCACTATCAACAGCAATTTCAGCTAATTCTTGTGCAGTTGGGTTCACGTTAATCGCGCAGTCTGAGAATAAATATCTTTCTTGGTCACGACCACGAATCATTAAGAAGGCACCACTTGTACGGCTTACGCCTGGTTTTGTTTTAATGATTTGTAACGCAGGACGAACTGTATCACCTGTTGAGTGGATAGCACCACTAACCATACCATCAGCAATACCCATGTAAGTTAACATAGTACCGAAATAGTTGACATCTTTTAAGATTTTTTCAGCATCTTCTTTAGTAGCTTTTCCATTACGGCGTTCAACAAATGCTTCGACCATTTCATCCCATTTTTCATAATCATTTGGGTTGATAATAATAAAGTTTGATGTGTTGATTCCACGAGCCATAGCAGCATTTGCGATATCTGTTGGATCACCAATTAAGATTGGTTCTACTAATTCATCAGATTTTAAGCGGGCAGCAGCACCTAAGATTCTAGGATCTGTTGCTTCAGGGAAAACAATTTTGATATTACGGCGTACGACTTTAAATTTTAAGCTATCGAATAATTCCACGATAAACCCTCCAGTTTTATATTTACAAAATCCATCATACACTATTCTCAATGAAAATAACAGTTTTTTCTAGCTGTATTAGTCAAAAAAACCAATAATCCGATAAACTTTTCACAAACTAACTCTTCTACACTATAACAGCTTGCGCTGTTACATTACACTGTTTCAGGAAGTTGCCAATCAATCGGCGTTTCCCCTAAACGTTCTAGAGCGGCATTCGCTTGAGAAAACGGACGTGAGCCAAAAAAACCACGATGCGCTGACAATGGACTTGGATGTGGCGATTTGATAATCACATGCCGAGTCGTATCAATCATTTTAATTTTTTCTTGAGCTGGACGTCCCCATAAAATGAAAACAACGGGTTTTTCACGCTCATTCAACTTTTCGATAATGACATCTGTCAGTTGCTCCCACCCTTTACCTCGATGGGAATAGGCTTGACCTGCCCGAACGGTCAACACAGTATTTAATAACAACACGCCTTGTTTGGCCCAGCTTTCTAAAAAGCCATGGTTGACGGGTTGGTACCCTAAATCAGCTTGTAATTCTTTGTAAATATTCACAAGAGATGGCGGCACTTTCACACCTGGCTGGACAGAGAAACTTAATCCGTGTGCTTGATTGGGTCCATGATATGGGTCTTGTCCCAAAATTACTACTTTTACTTCTTCAAAAGGGGTTAGTTCTAACGCTGAAAATAAATGATACATATCTGGATAAATCGTTTGTGTCTGATATTCTTTTTTCAAAAATTCCCGCAATTCTTGATAATACGGTTTTTCAAATTCAGCAGATAAAACGGTTTGCCAACTATTGTGAATAATTTCTTTCATAATGCTCACTCCTTCGCTCTCTAAGCATAACGAATTTCTCCAAACCTGACAAGAAATTTCTGGGTACTTTCTCTTGGAAAAACGTGGTAAACTATAGGTAAGCTTTAAATAGATAATGAGGTGTAGAGAATCGATGATTAAATTAATTGCTTCAGATATGGATGGAACACTTTTAGATGCAAAAATGAGCATCACAAATGATAACACTTCAGCAATTCGCGAAGCGGAACGTTTAGGAATCGAATTTATGGTTGCTACTGGCCGCGCATATACCGAAGCGAAACCCGCGTTAGAAGAAGCTGGAATTGACTGTGCCATGATTACTTTAAACGGCGCCCAAGTGTTCGACAAAGATGGACACTCACTTTTCACGGCTGGGATCGAAAAAGAAACAGTAACAGAAGTACTAACTATTTTGAGTCAACACAATGTTTACTATGAAATCTCTACAAATAAAGGTATTTTTTCTGAACATCAAGAAAAAAGAATTGAAAACTTTGCCGCTCATATTGCAGAATCCATGCCCCATTTAACTTATAAAGTGGCGATTGCCATGGCTTCAGCACACCTATCTTTATTGCATATTACCTATGTTGATCGTTTAGACGACATTTTAAAAGATGATTCGATTGAAGTCCTTAAAATTATTGGCTTCAGTATGGATGGGCCGAAAGTATTAGGCCCTGCTGGGATGGAAGTAGAAGAACTAGATGATTTGGTTGTTACCTCTTCTGCGCTTAATAATATTGAAATTAACCACCGCCTAGCACAAAAAGGGATTGCAGTTGCGCGCGTCGCTAAAGAACGTGGGATTCCCGCTGAACAAGTCATGACTATTGGTGATAATTTAAATGACGTCAGCATGATTCAATGGGCTGGGGTAAGTTTTGCAATGGGCAATGCCGAACTGGAATTAAAAGAATACGCTAAATATGAAACAGCCACTAATTTAGAAAATGGTGTTGGCGAAGCCATCCTGCGTGCAATAAGAGAAGATTTGTAATAAGCACTACCAGTTACAGCACTCATTTATATATAGAAAGGAGATCGTGTCGTGTCTGAATTTTTTATTCAAGAACAACAGTTAGGAAAAGTTACGCGAACCATCGTGAAAGACCAAGCAGGCCGTTCACTTTTTCTATTGGTGGGGCGCTGGGGCACACGAGGAGATGCGCTTTCTTTATATGCAATGAACGGAGAAATTCTAGCCAGTATTAAACAAGTTTCTTGGACTTTTGGTACACGATTTGAGTTATATCAGCGTTTTGAAAAAGTGGGTACTCTACGAAAACTGTTCAATTTGAATGCTGATTTCTATTATGTTCAAGGCCTTCACTGGGCAGTTGTTGGTGATATCAAAGCGCATCAATATTCAATTTATCAAGTCCATAAAAAAATTATGTCAATGGATAAAACCATGCTTTGTACAGGCGACTATTTTGTTTTAACTGTTGCCAATGATGAGGACGCACCGTTGTGCATCTGCATAGCAGCTGTCCTTGACTACTGGTTATATAATAAGAAAAAACAAAAAACTTCCGATGATTTTGGATTAGATTTTGATCCTTTAACGGATTAATGAAAAATAACGAAGCTAAAGTGATTGACTTTAGCTTCGTTATTTTTACACTTCTTTTTGCATATGATTGTACAAGTGACCACTAATAGTCATTGTTGTGACATCTTTAAAGCCTTTACTTGCGTATAACTTTCTCGCCCCTGGATTGTCAAAATCAACATTTAGACCCAAGGCTTGCTTCCCGCTAGCTTTGGCTACTTCAGGTAAAGCATCTAATAACTTAGAACCAATTCCCATTCCACGGAAACGTTCATCCACAGAGATCGTGTCTAAATACCATTCATTAGGCAAGGTTTCTTCTTCAATAAATAGCCGAACATCTTCTGCTAAGCCATGTTTTTTAAAGACTTCTCTTAAAGGTTCATCAATAATCTTTTCATCTTCCGCAGGATAGCCGACAGCAATCCCTGCAACTTCACCTGCATGTTCATAAACTAAAATTCGTTGATAGCCATAGCGATAGGTTGGATACGCCGTTGCCTCTGCTAACAGGTCAATCATTTGTTCTTCTGAGACTTCTTCTAAAATTGGTAACTCCATATCTTTTAAAATAACTAAGACCAGCCGAGCAATCGCTTGACCGTCTTCTTTTGTTGCCGAGCGAATCATTGTAATTCTCCTTTACATTTAACTAAAAAAGAACTGGCTACTATCATTACTGACTTAGCCAATTCCTTTTATCTTGTCTTTAGTATAACAAATTTATTATTGAATTTCTACTGTAACCTGACGTCGTCCCCAAAGACGGCATTGGTCTACTGAATCAAAATGAACATCAATAATATTTCCTTGAATAGCGCCACCTGTATCTCCAGCAATAGCAAAGCCATAACCAGAGACTTTCACTAATGAACCTAGAGGAATTACACTTGGATCGACTGCAACTACATTGCTTTCTTTACTTAAGTCAATACCAGTAGCACTTAGATTACTTGCACCAGCTTCGCGCCAAGAATAAGCAGTTGATTCCATCTGAAGCACACGACCAGAGCCAGTTCCTGGTGTTGATGATTCGCCTGTCGATGATTCTGTCGTTGATGACGATTCGGATGAACTAGCTGAACTTGAAGATTCAGTGCTACTGCTTTCCGTACTTGTAGAAGAGCTTGATGCTTGACTGCTTGACTCTTCAGCAGCTTCGGCTTCTAGTTTAGCCGCCGCATCTGCTTGCGCTTGTTTGTCGGCAGCTGCTTGTTTCTTCGCTGCTTCTGCTTTGGCAGTTTCTGCCGCACGTTTTTTCTGTGCCTCAGCTGCTGCTTTTTCGCTGACTAAGCGTTGTTGCTCTTTCTGTTTGTCTGTCGAAATTTGAGCCAATAATTCTTCATTATTCGCCATTTTTTCTTTTAACTCAGAGACTTTATTATTCATTGAAGAAGCTTCAACTTGTAATTTCTCTTCATTTTGTTTTAAAGTTGTTTGCGTATTTTCAACTTTTTCTTGTAATGCAGCTAACTTTTCTTTTTCGCTAGTTAAGCTTTCAATCTTTTCCCGTTCAAAGTTTTGTAAAACGGTCATGGCATAGGCCCGATTAAAGAAATCTGATAAATTTTCTGCATCTAATAAGGCTTGCCAAGTACGTTGGTCACCATTTAATTGAATATCCTTCATACGATCGCCAACAGCTTCTTTACGACGAGAAATATTTTTTTCTGTTTTTTCTATTTCCTCTTTCGAAGTTTTCAACGTATCTTCCGCTTTTGAAATTTGCGTTTTTAAACGTTCGATTTCCGCATATTTAGCATTTACATCGTCTAAGGCTGAATTGATTTCTTTACTAATTAACTCCCCAGATTGTTTCGCTTGCGCTTCTTTTTCTTGCAACGAATCAAGTGATTCTGCTGCCGCAGCGACTGGAAGTCCAAAATTGATAAGCATCATTGTTGTTAAAAATGGTATCAACTTTTTAACCTTCACTAAATCCAACACCTTTCCTAACTTATCTAAAACACCTACTCATTATACTAGTCAGGAGGGCTTGTTTTATTTCAATCATGTTACAATTTGTTACAATTTAAATGCAACTCTTTTTTTATCCTGCGTTTATTCATTAGTCCATTTCTATCTCAATTCTTTAAGAATTTCTTAAGACGCCTTAAAAACTAGCTTTTGACGATTTTTCTTTTTTTCATCTCATTAGACCATTGATTGAAATATTTTGTAATATTTTTTGTTAATTATTGGCCCTTTTTCTTCAAATCTTCTAAGAGATGCCGAACTTCTTTGGAATTTTTAATGTTTTTTAAAGTTAGTTTTGGGTAATTGTTAATAAAACGACGTTGTTGGAAATTTAACCGATTTTGGAAATGCTCTTTTTTGGTTCGTTCTTTTAACTTCTGCCAATCAGCTGTAGCGATTTCCATTTTTGTGTTCAACCGTTGCTTAAATTCTTGTTGGTTCGTTTCCAACGTTTGGCCCATCTCGGTAATAAGTTTTTTGAAACCTTGCATGTTCAGCAACGTATAAATTAAGTCAAGCCCCATTACAATCACTATGCAAAGTGCTAAGTAGTTGCCAAAGATTGCTTGTAAAAAACTGACAACTTTGGCGATTTCTGGTTGAATAACTTTGACAATCAAGACACACCCCAATCCCCAAAAAAGAGAAACCGGTAAAGCCACGCGACCGTTTAAATTAAAAGGTACATCATGATAATCCCACCAAGAGGCATGGAACAATTTTTCCAAGCCATAACTAGTGACATATTCTAAAATCGTCACTAAAACAGCCGATCCGACATACAATACCAAGAGATTGTTCTCAAAGGGTTCCACAAAATAGAGAACGCTTAAGACCCCAAATCCATAAATAGGACAATAAGGCCCTACCAAAAATCCTCGATAAACAAATTTTTTGGCTTTTAATGAACAATACACCGTTTCCCATAACCAGCCGATAAAGGAATAAATAAAAAATAACAAAATAACCTGACTCATTTTTTCCACGTTTCTGTCACACTCCACTTCTTTGCGCTTTTCTTCTATTTTAACAGAAGTTGAGAAAATGTAGCGAACAACTTTCTTTCATTGAAAGATTAGGCTACAATGAGAGCAGCAAAGGGAGGAATCTTATGTTTGGTTTATTGAAATACGCAAAAAATTATCGAAAACAAATTATCCTCGGTCCAGTCTTCAAATTTTTAGAAGCTTGTTTCGAGTTAGTCTTGCCCTTATTCATGGCTCACTTAGTCGATGTCGGTATTCGTCAAAACGACCGACAGACTGTCATAGAAATGGCCCTCTGGATGCTTGTTATGTCGTTAGTTGGTTTATTTTTTGTCATGATTTGTCAATATTATGCTTCAGTCGCTTCGCAAGGTTTTGGGACGGAGCTAAGAAATCAATTAATGAAGAAAATTAATCAGCTTTCACACAAAGAATTGAATAGTTTTGGTACAGATACCCTCATCACCCGGATCACAAACGATATCAACCAGCTTCAATTGGCTTTAGCGATGTTTATTCGGTTGGTCATTCGGACACCTTTTTTAAGTATCGGTTCTGTGGTCATGGCTTTTTACATTGACGTGCAGATGGGCTTTCTTTTCCTATTACTTTTACCAATTTTTAGCCTTATTCTCTTTATTATCATTAAAGTGACTGTGCCTTTATATCAAAAAGTCCAAGAATATTTGGATCGGTTAAACCGTCAAATTAGTCAAAATTTAAGCGGTGTCCGTGTGATCCGTGCGTTTGCTAGAAAGGAAACAGAGCAACGACATGTTGATAAAGCTTCAGATGATTTAGGCGATATTTACATTCGTGTATCGAATGTCTCTGCTTTATTAACGCCTTTAACCACTTTGATTATGAATGTTGGAATTTTATTTTTACTTTATTTTAGTGGCTTAAAAGTTTCTTTCGGTTCCCTGCAACAAGGGGAAGTTTTAGCATTGATCAATTATATGAATCAAATGATGCTCGCTTTAATTGTTGCTTCTAATCTCGTGGTAATTTTTACGCGAGCCGCCGCTTCCGCAAACCGTGTCAATGAGGTTTTAACTGTAGAAAGCCAGTTAACAGATACAACAGAATCAGCAAAAACATCGCCACAATTTGGTGATATTACCTTTGACCATGTAGATTTTCGCTATGAACCAGAGGCCGGTTTGGCTTTGGAAAATATCAATTTTACGATTCCTAAAGGCTCAATTCTCGGCATCACAGGACCTACCGGCAGCGGGAAAAGTACCTTAACCCAACTCATTCCCAGATTTTATGATGTGAGTGCAGGAAACCTTTTTATTAATGGTATAAATGTGCGCGATTGGCCGCTCTTTACTTTACGCCAACAAGTGGCAAGTGTCCCACAAACTGCCGTCTTATTTACAGGGACTATTCGAGAAAACTTACAATGGGGCAAACCAAATGCAACTGATGAAGACTGTTGGGAAGCATTAGCTATCGCCCAATGTAAAGAATTTGTTGAACAATTAGACCAAGGGTTAGACACGCCTGTTAACGAAGGCGGAAAAAACTTTTCTGGTGGACAAAGACAACGGTTGACCATTGCCCGTGCCTTGATTAGGAAACCGCATTTACTTATTTTAGATGATTCCTTGAGTGCCCTCGACTATCAAACAGATTTGAATCTGCGCCGTGCTTTACAAAAAGAACGAGCAGAGACAACCGTTATTTTAATTTCACAACGCGTGAGTTCGATTGCTACGGCGAATCAAATTTTAGTCCTAGATAGTGGAAAAGTCGCTGGCCTTGGCACCCACGAAGAATTACTTACTTCTTCTAAAGAGTATCAAGAAATCGTTGCATCACAGGAGGAGGATACCCATGCAAACTAAAAAAATTCATTTTGGTGCCTTCTCACGTTTTAAGCCGTATTTACTACGCTATCCAAAAGAAATTATCGGCGCCTTAATCCTAGGAATTCTCAGTGGTTTTTCGACTGTCCTCATGACTTATTATATAGGTAAATCCGTTGATACAATGGTTGGTAAAGGGCAAGTCAATGCTGCGCAACTCATCAAAATTTTAGGTTTATTAGCAGGGATTTTACTCGTAACCGTTCTAAGTCAATGGCTGATTCAACGTCTCGGTAATCGCGTGTCTTATTTATCGACCACACAGCTGAGAAAAGATGCCTTTGCCCATTTAAATCAATTACCGTTAAGTTATTATGACCAAACGTCACACGGAAATATCGTCAGTCGCTTTACCAACGATATTGACAATATTTCAATGGCTTGCTCGGCTGTCTTCAACCAATTATTTTCTGGCATGGCCACCGTCGTTGTTGCTTTGCTCTTTATGATTCGGCTAAGTCCCCTGCTCACATTAGTGGTTCTTATCAGTACGCCGATTATTTTTATTGTAAACTGGCTTGTTGCAAAAGCTTCACAAAAAAACTTTGCTGCACAACAAACGATTGTTGGTGAAATTTCCGGCTTCGTTTCAGAAATGGTTGGCAACCAAAAAATTGTTAAAGCCTTTCAACAAGAACAAGCTACGCAAGAAACATTTGAAGCATTGAATCAAACGTTGTATGAAAAAGGACAGAAGGCTCAGTTTTCTTCCTCCTTAACCAACCCACTTTCTCGATTTATCGACCATTTATCTTATTTATCGATTGGATTAGTCGGTGGCTTGTTAGTTTTAAGTGGCAATCCTTTAGTCACAGTTGGTGTTATTTCCAGTTTCACCATTTACTCTAGTCAATTTTCTAAACCTTTTATTGAACTCTCAGGAATCACCAACCAAATCCAAGCCGCCTTAGCTGGATTGGAACGTACCTTTGATATGATGGATCAACCAGTTGAACGTCCTGATGCCCCGAACGCAATTGTTTTGAAAGAAGCGCGAGGCCGTGTTGAATTTAAAGACGTTGATTTTTCTTACACGCCGACGCGACCTTTAATCGAAAACTTTAATTTAATTGCTGAACCAGGAGAAACAATTGCCATTGTTGGGCGAACTGGTGCGGGTAAATCAACATTAGTGAATTTGTTAATGCGCTTTTACGAGGTCGACCGTGGCCAAATTACGGTTGATACTCACGACATTACTCAAATTACTCGGGACAGCTTACGAAAAAGTTTTGGTATGGTTCTCCAAGATACTTGGCTATTCGATAGTTCCATTCGGGAAAATTTAACGTACGGAAATCCCGAAGCCTCTGACGAAGAAATTATAGAAGCCATGAAAAAAGCCCATATTTTTGATTTCGTCATGCGTTTACCTCAAGGACTAGATACCGAGATTGGTTCCCAAGGCGTTAAAATTTCTGAAGGACAACGACAATTAATGACTATTGCACGCACGATGATTAGTAATCCGCCGATGCTTATTTTAGATGAAGCGACCAGTTCAGTTGATACATTGACCGAGCAAAAAATTCAGGATGCTTTTTTACAAATGATGACTGGCCGGACCAGTTTTGTTATTGCCCATCGCTTAGCAACAATCAAAAGTGCTGAAAAAATTCTAGTTATGGATAATGGTCAAGTGGTTGAAATTGGCACCCATGACGAATTATTGCAAAAAGAACAGGGTTATTATCGTGACCTTTACGAAGCACAGTTTAATCAAAAAGCACAATAAAAAAGAGTCACTTTTCTGGGATGATGAAAAGTGACTCTTTTAATTTTAAATTTATTGATCTAATTCAGATAATGGCTTTCCAAATAAACGTTTAAAGGGAATTTTATTGCCTAAATAATAAGTGGCAATTACTTGAATAGGAAAGAAAATAACTGTTTTAATTAAGCGTGGCACCCACCAAGCAAAATTTGCTAGATTGACGCCATACATTAAACTTAACCACAAAGGAGTTAAAATGATATTAATTAAAACGGTGACCAACAATGTCGCCAAAATCACTCGTTGCCATGTCATTTCTTTCTTATAATAGAAATAACCATAAATAGCACCAGCCAAAAAGGCATTTAAAGTAAACCCAGGAAAATAGCCTGCCTTTGGAAAAAGCAACATTCCTACCACATCAGCCACCGCCGTGCCGATTCCAGCCCAAAAAGGTCCGAAAATCATCCCAATCAATGATTCTGGGATAAACGTGAAACTGATTTTTAAAAACGTTGTTTCATACGCAAAAAAGCGTGAAAAGACAACGACCACCGCAATGAGTACGCCCATTAACGCAATGGATTTTGTGCCAAATTTTTTCTTTGTCATTTTTAGCATCTCCTCTAAGAGCTGCTACATGACGAACCATGCAGCGAATGCGAAAACAAAACCGCGAACATTAAAAAGCTGAACGTGTTGTTCTGATGATAAGCAAAGTAAGAACCTTTGCTTTCTAGCAACACACTGTTTATGTTCTTCGTCCAAAAGGCAACATCCCATCCTTTTAGCACTTAACGCTTTGTCTCCTACTCTGTTATTTTATTTGGACAAAAGTCCTCATAAAATATACCACAAAATAGTCAAAATAACCATTAAGGTTCTCTAAAAAGCTAACGGTCGACGATCCCCTTCATGGATAACCTCACGGAAGTCCGCAAACCCCGCCTCGACACCTCTCAAAAGAATTTCAGCACTGCCGATATTGGTCGCTAAAGGAATTTCATAGACATCACTTAGACGAATCAAAGCCGTCACGTCTGGTTCATGCGGTTGCGCGGAAAGAGGATCTCTTAAAAAAATAACTAAATCAATGTTGTCTTCCGATATCATTGCGCCAATCTGTTGATCCCCACCTAATGGCCCCGATTTAAAGCAATGCACGGGTAAGCCAGTTGCTTCCATCACTTTCATGCCTGTCGTTCCCGTTGCATACAATTCATGTTTTTCTAAAATATGTTTATAAGCGGTTGCTAGTTTGATCATTAATGTTTTTTTACGATCATGAGCGATTAAAGCGATTTTCATGTTATCCAACTCCTGTCTTTGTTATATTATAACAAAAGTTTAGCGATAAATCCGCTGAGAGTGTTTGTCCTTTGTCACCTTGACGAAAAAGTCTTCTTTTTCTTGTGCAACTCTCCCTTGCTGAAAGATAGCGTTTTCATTTAAACTGTAAGTAACAAATCAAAAAGAAAAGAGTGACGTATCAAATGGTGGAAATGGCGCTTAGAAATGTGTATAAAAAATATGACAATGCAGAACATTATTCTGTTACAGATTTTAACTTAGAAATTACAGACCGTGAATTTATCGTCTTTGTCGGACCTTCTGGTTGCGGTAAATCAACAACATTGCGCATGATTGCTGGCTTAGAAGATATTACTGAAGGTGAATTATCAATTGGGGACAAAGTCATGAATGACGTTGCACCGAAAGATCGTGATATTGCCATGGTTTTCCAAAACTATGCGCTTTATCCGCATATGACTGTTTTTGATAACATGGCTTTTGGTTTAAAACTAAGAAAATATGATAAAGCTGAAATTAAAAAACGGGTGGAAAATGCTGCGGATATTCTGGGCTTAACAGAGTACTTACAACGTAAACCTGCGGCGCTTTCTGGTGGACAACGCCAACGTGTTGCACTTGGCCGGGCAATTGTCCGTGATGCCAAAGTCTTTTTAATGGATGAACCTTTATCAAACTTGGATGCAAAATTACGTGTAGCCATGCGTGCTGAAATCGCTAAACTACACCAACGTTTAGAAACTACGACAATTTATGTGACACATGACCAAACCGAAGCGATGACCATGGCTGACCGAATCGTAATTATGAAAGATGGCTTTATTCAACAAATTGGTTCACCAAAAGAAGTTTACAATACACCTAAAAATATGTTCGTAGCTGGGTTCATCGGCTCACCTGCCATGAATTTCTTCAAAGTTACTTTAAACAATGGGGTTATTTCTAACCAACATGGCTTAAAACTAGCAATTCCTGAAGGAAGAAACAAAGAGCTTGTTGAACATGGTTATGAAGGCAAAGAATTAATTTTCGGTATTCGTCCAGAAGATATTCATAGCGAACAAGTGGCTTTAACAGCAATGAAAGATGCGGTGATTAAATCTGAAGTCGTTGTTTCTGAATTATTAGGGGCTGAATCCATGCTTTATACAAAAATTGGTGATACAGAGTTTATCTCAAAAGTAGATGCTCGTGACTTCCACCATCCTGGTGAAATGATTGACTTAGCTTTTGATATTAACAAAGGACATTTCTTCGACCCTCAAACAGAAGAAGTCATTAAATAAAAAATCTCGAGGCATCCGTCACAATGACGGATGCCTCGATTGTTTCTCTTTATGCTAATTTAACCTTCTTCTTTATCACTTTGGGTTGTTTCGCTTCTGTAAAAGTTGGAATATCTACATGTTTACTTAAGGTACTTGCTAAAAAGTAGGCAATACTGAAATCCACCAAACTATGAATTAATCCACCAACGCCCATCAAAAGAAAAATAGAATACATGAAGCCGGCTGTATAATAGGTTCCTGGCAAGTTGCCCATTGTGTAAAATACAGAAACAACCACTAGCTCGGCAGCGGAATGAATCACTCCAATTCCCACGTTAAACAACTGTAATTTCCCATTTAATAAAGTGAATTTCCCCTCTTTATTGATTAAAATTTCTGGATGCTTTTGTAAAATCACTGCGCCAATGACTGCAAAAATCAAATGAGATAAGGCCCGCAAAGCAATAATCGGTGTTGCGGATAAGAAAAAACCAAAACCTGTTCCTAGACTAACTGCAATTGCCACCACTGGAGAAATAAACATGGCAATAAAAACTGGGACGTGACTTGCTAACGTAAAACTGGCTGGACCAATGGTAATTCTTGGCATAACCATTGGAATGATAATCCCCATTGCAATTAAAAGTGCTGAAATTGTTAAACGTTTTACTGAGTTTGTTTTCATTAAAACTGCCTCCTAAAGGTGTCATGACACCTTTTTGTTTTTCTCAAGTGTAGCTGAACATCCGCAATGTGTCAAGACACATAAAAGAACTTTCTGTTATTTCTCATAAATAACAGAAAGTTCTTTTTTATACTGGTTTATTTTTTTCTAAAGCATTACTTAAACGAGCGAATTCTTCTAAAGACAATGTTTCACCACGTCTAGAAGGATCAATTTCTGCTTCAGCTAGGCTCTCTTTTAGCCAAGCCACTGTTTGTTCATCTTTCCCATAAAAATGCGTTAAGTTATTCCACAATGTTTTACGTCTTAATTGGAAACTGGCTTTGGTTAATTTGAAAAATTCTTTTTCATTGGTCACTGTCACTGCTGGTGTAGCACGGCGCGTCAATTTAATAATCGCCGAGTCAACATTTGGCTGCGGCACAAAAACCGTTTTTGGCACAATAAAGGCGACACTTGCTTCCATAAAATATTGGACAGCAATTGATAATGAGCCATAAGCTTTCGTTCCTGGTTTAGCAGCAATTCGATCAGCGACCTCTTTTTGCATCATCACAACCATTTCAGCTACATCTAAAGAAGATTCTAAAAAATGCATCATAATTGGCGTAGTAATATAGTAAGGTAGGTTAGCCACCACTTTAATCGGATACTTCTCTTGAAAAACTTGGTTGGTTGTCTCGACCAAATCAGCTTTTAAAACATCCTGATGCACCACTGTTACATTATCATAGCGACTTAAGGTATCTGCTAAGACAGGAATCAAGCGATCATCAATCTCAAAAGCCACAACTTGTGCCGCGTTCATCGCTAATTGCTCTGTTAATGCACCAATTCCAGGCCCGACTTCGACAACATTTGTCTGCTGATTGATTCCCGCTGTTTCTACAATTTTTCTTAAAATATTAGGCTCTGTCAAAAAATTTTGACCTAAACTCTTTTTAAATGAAAATCCATACTTTTTTAGTATTTCTTTGGTTCTGGATGGTGTGGCAATTTCTTTATAGTCCGTCACGCTTGTTCCTCCATGTAGTTATTCTTCGTTTGCAAGTTCTTTTAAAATACGTGTCATGCTTTCTTTCAATTCTGCTTCTGTAATCCGAAACATGCTTAACCGTTTGACTAACTGTTTGCTATTTGTATAGCCAATTCTTAGGTCATCTCCTAATAATTCACGGTATTTTTTGGCATTTGCTCCCGCTATTAAACCATATTCAACTAGTGTTTGTCTAGGAATTTCTTGATAGTCTTCATCAGCTTGAACAGGTGTTACGACTTTTTTTAAGGCTTCAATAATTGCTTCATCACTAGCATGTTCAACCCCTAGGCTACCACCATTTTTTTTAGGCACTGCGACTTTTCTTGATAAAAAAGCATGCTTTGCATCAGGGACAACTTCCATTATTGTTTTACGAATTTTTTCGCCCGAATAGTCTGGATCTGTAAAAATAATTACGCCTCTCGTTTCTTGTGCGTGTTCAATTTGTGTCAAAATTTCATCATTGATAGCAGAACCAATCGTTTCAATCGTATCCGCTTCAACTACCTCTTGAATGCGGCGTGTGTCGTCTTTTCCTTCAACGACAATGATTTCTGCAACTTTCATTTTTTCCTTCATTTATCTATCCGAAACAAGCGATGAGCGTTGACTCTCGTTTGTTCTGCCACTTCTTCAAAGGTTAGTTGTCGTAATTCAGCAATTTTTTCCACTACGTATCGTGTATAGCCTGGTTCATTCCGTTTACCACGATAAGGAACAGGGGCTAAATAGGGTGCATCTGTTTCCACCAACATTCGTTCAAGTGGTACCGCCATCGCCGCTTCTTGAACATCCAACGCCTTTTTAAACGTTACGACGCCACTAAAAGAAATATGCAAACCTAAATCTAAAAATTTCTTCATCCACTCGGCATCACCACTGAAACTATGCATGATTCCACCAATATCTGAAATTTTTTCATCTTTTAAAATTCGATAGGTATCTTCTAATGCCTCTCTCGTATGCACACTAAACGGTAAATTCATTTCCCGAGCAATCGCAATTTGACGGCGAAAGACTTTTTCTTGCACCTCTTTAGGATCCTCCATCCAGTAATAATCAAGACCGATTTCACCTAATGCGACAATTTTTGGCAACGTTAATTGTTCTTGTAATCGTCGTTCAACCTCTGGCGTATAGCTACCCGCTTCTGTTGGATGCCAACCAATGATACTATAAATATTGGCATATTCCTGACTAAGTAAAAGAGATTTTTCAATCGTTGGTTCATCAAAACCGACCACGGCCATCTCTGTAACACCCAATTTTTGGGCATGTGCAATCGTTTCTGGAATATCATCATTAAATTGTTCTGCATTCAAATGTGTATGTGTATCAAAAATCATTATGATTGCCTCCTTTATCTCCTCTCTACTTTATCATATTTCTTGAAAAATCTGAATGACTAGGCGACAAGATTCGCCATTTCCTCATAAACAGCGCTTGCATTTATGCTAAAAGTAACGTATACTATTCAGTCATGTTATTAAAAGGAGGAATCTCCATGACCGATGAAAAAATTTATGAACAACAGCATTTAACAACGGTTTATCATGAGCTGCAAGCGGCTAAAAAAGTTTACGAAGAGCAATTGGCGAACACAATGAAAGATGGCAAACATATGCTAGAAGAATTTGGTCGCGATTCTAAGCTGAATTTTGATAGTTATGCCGATAATCTAGAAACGTTTGCCATGTTGGAAATGAAGAACCGTGAAATTGATCAATGGAACTTAAAAAATGAAGCAACAGCTAAAAATTTAGACAAAGTGAAACGCCTATTACAAGTTCCTTATTTTGGCAAAATTGGCGTGACTTTTGAAGACAGCCCTGAAGAGCCAGAAAACTTTTATATTGGCGTAAACGATTTTACTTCTTTAGAAGAAGAAACGCGCATTCACGATTGGCGCTCACCGATTGCTTCGTTATTTTATGACAATGTTTTAGGGAAAACAGCCTACACGGCACATCAACAAACCATTCCTGTACAACTTGATTTGAAAAGACAGTTAATTATTGAAAAAGATCAATTAATCAACTATTTTGACACAACCATTGCGATTCAAGATGATGTGTTATTGCATTCTTTAGAAGAAGATGCTTCTCCTTATATGAAGGACATTACGACAACCATCCAACAAGAACAAAATCAAATAATTCGTGACGAAACGCAGCCACTCCTACTAGTCAACGGGATTGCCGGTAGTGGGAAAACGTCTGCGATTATGCAACGGATTGCTTATTTACTTTATCAACATCGAGTAGAAATTACAGCGGATAATATTTTATTACTTTCACCAAATTCAACATTTATTGATTATATTTCTCAAGTTTTACCGAATTTAGGCGAACGAAATCCCTTGAATTTGACTCTTTTACAATTTTTGCGCTTCACTACCAAAGAAGCATGGCCAATGGAAGAAGAAACGGACTATTTCGAACGCATTACTCGCTCTGAGGCAACAGAGCAAGAGCACGTTATTCGTTCAAAAGAATTTGCAACGTTTCTTTTAAGCAATCCTGAAAAAGCAGTTGTGCAGCCACATTTTTTCCGTCCTTTAACTTTTAAAAAGCAGACCTTATTTACTTCAGAAACAATTTTTAAACTTTATCAAGAAACACCAGCTGATTTGAGTATTCGCCAACGAATTTCAGCCACAAAAGAAAAGTTAACCAGTCTTTGGACACGGTACTTATTAAAACAAGCCCATTCTAAAAAAATGTTGGATCAATTCCAAGATTTAACAGAAGCTGAACAAGTTCGTTATTTTGGCACAGTGATTACCGAAGATAATGAAAAACATCTGGCTGATTTTGCTTTAAAACGTTTGAAGAAAAAATATCGCTCTATCACTGCCGCTATTAAAAATGATGCTTGGCTAGATCAATGGGCCTTTTTTGAAACGTTTTATTCTTTATTCACTGAAAAATCGTATCAAAAAGAGACAGCTGTTTTCACAGCCGATGAAATTGTAGCCCTTATTTTGGTGAAACATGCATTTATTGAAAATCTCGCCAACCAGCAAATGGCTTTTATCCTAGTCGATGAAGTCCAAGATTATACAGAAGCCCAATTATTATTACTGCTGACACTTTTCCCTAAAGCTAGTTTTACTTTAGCTGGTGATGAAAATCAAGCCATTTTTAATACAGCCATTGAATTTTCTGAAGCTCATGATTTATTGGTTAACGAAACCAGCCGTTCTGTTGGAACGTATCAATTATTAAACAGTTACCGTTCAAGTAAAGAAATTACACGACTCTTCCAAACATTAGGCACTCAACCAGAGCAATTAACCATTGTGCCCATCCGGCATGATGGAGAAAAGCCGACATTTATTCCTTGTGACTCTGCGTCTGACTATCTTAAAGCAATCGTCACTTCCATTGCAACTTTTGATCCGAAAGAAAGCACCGCCATTATTACTAAAACTTTTGCAGAAAAAGAACAATTAACAAAAGAACTTAGTGCTTCTCTTTCATTGGAAGAACATCCGTCACTGCAAGTTTTATCAATTGATATGGCAAAAGGTCTAGAATTTGATAATGTAATTCTTCATAACCCAAATGTTAATCGTTATTCCGACAATAAACGAGATAAAAAAATCCTGTATACTGCTATTTCTCGTGGAATGAAACGGGTCGTTTTACCTTATACCGGCACACTTTCTGAATGGTTTACACCTTACTTGGCAGCCCAGTAACTGAGACTTAAGGCGGATTTTATTTTTAGAAAAACCACTTATAATAGACGAGTAGGCACTGCTTTTTAATTAGCAGACCTACTCGTTTGTTGTCTCTTAAGTTGAGAGGAGCGTGAGAAGGTGAAACAATCACCTGATTTAGAAAATTTTTTAAAAACCTCTATCCAAAAAAATGTAACTATTGAGCGAAAACAACAAAACCAAACCATTTGGCACTGGCTACTGCTTATTTTATTTGGCTTGCTAACCTTTGGCTCACTGACACAGCAGTTACTCCTAATTGGCTTGTTTACACTTATTGCCGCTATTGTTAAAGGTCCCTTAATGCTCGTCTGGGGAACCATCTATTCGGCGTTAGTGGCTTTGTTTCCACCTTTCGCTTTAGTCCTATCTTTACTTTTTTTTATAATTAATTTAGGCACCGTTATGAAAAGTTGGCGTATTACTTTAACAAGTGCTTACTTTTATCTAATTCCTTTAGGTTTTAGCCTTTTGAAAACGACCGACTGGGTATCAACGCCTTATTTCCTGACAGGCTTGGCTTTGTTAAGTATTTTAGGGCTGCATTTTATATTAGAGTGGCTCTATAAAAATAATAGCTTAGGCCGTTTACTCACGTGGCAAATTATCAGTGTCCCTTTTTCACTCTTACTGATCATTTTACCAAGTCGCCTAACGAAAGGCCGTTTTGGTAAAAAACGAATACCTAAAAAAGTGAAACTCTAACATAGAAAAGCCTAGGAAAAATCGCAAATGATTTTTTCTAGGCTTTTCTTCGATTCTTTTAATTTAAAAATTCGTTGATTTTCGATTTTAGGACGTCGATAATATTATTTACTTCTATATCGCCACTTTCTATTTTTTTCCACAAAACAAAGCCCCAAATAATTATATTTATCGTAACTAAAGTACCAATAATACGTTTATTCCTAGCAGATGTATAGGCCTTTCTCCATTTTGGATCATTTTTACGTCTTTTTAAAAATTCATAAGTATGATAAGCCATCAAACTTCCCCCACATCAAATCACTTTTCTTCTAGTATACAAAAAAAGTAGTAAAGATAAAAGGTTACAATTCACCTTTTATCTTTACTACTTATGCTTTTATGCGATTCCTGCACCATTTGGCATTTCTTTTGGTGCTTCAACAATTTGAAGTTTCCCTTCTGGTGATTCAGCTGAAAGAATCATTCCTTGGCTAATTTGACCACGCATTTTTCTTGGTTTTAAGTTAGCCACAATGACTACTTTTTTGCCAATTAGCGCAGCTGGATCTGGATAAAATTCAGCAATACCTGAAAGAATTTGACGATGGTTTTCATCTCCAGCATCTAAACGGAATTGCAATAATTTATCTGCTCCTTTGACTTTTTTACAGTCAATAACTTCGGCAACTTTTAATTCCACTTTATCGAAATCATCGTACTTAATTTGTTTTTCTTTCGTTGAAACTAACGTTGTTTCTTCTGGATTCCATTTAATATCCTCTTCTGTAGCACTTTCGCTTTGGGACATTTTCTTTTGAATATACGTTACTTCTGTTTCAATTTCTAAACGTGGGAAAATAGGTGTTCCTTTACTTGTTACTGTTACGTCTGTTGGGAACTCACCAAAATGAATATTTTCCATGTTCATTGTTTCTGGATCTAAGCCTAATTGTTCGAAAATTTTCCCTGGTGTTTCTGTCATGACTGGTTGCAATAAGATTGCCACAATTCGTAAGCTTTCCGCTAAATGGATCATGACACTTTCTAATTCGTTGCGTTTCTCTTCTTCTTTAGCCAATACCCAAGGCGCTGTTTCATCAATATATTTATTGGCACGAGAAACTAGCGTCCAGATTTCTGCAATGGCCGTATTAAATTCCATTTTTTCCATTGCTTCATGATATTTTCCAATAACATTAGCCGCAGTTGTCGATAGTTCACTATCAAATGGGGTAACTTTTGAAGCATAGGCTGGTACTTTGCCATCACAATATTTATTAATCATCGCAATTGTTCGATTCAACAAGTTTCCTAAGTCATTAGCTAAATCATAATTTAAGCGAGAAACGAAATCTTCTGGTGTAAAGACGCCATCACTACCAAATGGAATTGCTCGTAATAAATAGTAACGTAACGCATCTAGACCGTAGCGTTCTACTAACATTTCAGGGTAAACAACATTTCCTTTAGATTTAGACATTTTTCCGTCTTTCATCAATAACCAACCATGTCCAAAGACTTTTTTCGGTAATGGTAAATCCAAGGCCATTAACATAATTGGCCAATAAATCGTATGGAAACGCACGATTTCTTTCCCAACCATTTGCACGTTCGCAGGCCAATATTTTTGGAATAATGAATCATCTTCTGAGCCATAACCTAGTGCTGTAATATAGTTTGATAACGCATCAATCCATACGTAAACCACATGTTTTGGATCATTTTTTAATGGAATTCCCCAAGAGAAAGTCGTTCTTGAAACGGCTAAATCTTCCAATCCTGGTTTGATGAAGTTATTTAGCATCTCATTTTTACGAGATTCTGGTTGAATAAATTCTGGATGTTCTTCGTAATATTGTACCAAGCGATCCGCATATTTACTCATGCGGAAGAAATAGGATTCTTCTTTAACTAATTCGACTTCGTGACCACTTGGTGCTTTCCCACCAATGACATTGCCTTCATCGTCACGATATACTTCAGCTAATTGTGTTTCAGTGAAAAATTCTTCATCAGAAACTGAATACCAACCTTCATATTCTCCAAGGTAGATATCTCCTTGTTCTACTAAACGGTCAAAAATTTGTTGCACGGCTGCCATGTGATAATCATCCGTTGTCCGAATAAATTTATCATAGCTGATATCTAATGTTTTCCATAATTTTTGAACATCTGCTGCCATTTTATCAACGTACTCTTTTGGTGTCACATTCAACTCAGCAGCTTTTTTTTCAATTTTTTGGCCATGTTCATCCACACCTGTTAAATAAAATACATCAAAACCCATTAAACGCTTGTAACGGGCCATTGCATCGCAGGCGATTGTTGTATATGAATTCCCAATATGTAACTTCCCACTTGGGTAATAAATTGGGGTGGTAATATAAAATGTTTCTTTCTGTGACATACAGAAAAAACCTCCTTTAGTCATTTTCCTAAACCCTCAGGATTTACTCCTAAACAGTATACCATAATTAGACATTATTAAACTATATTTCTTGTCGGTTTTCTCTTGAAAATGAAGAAAATGCCAGAAAGAAAAGAGAGAAACACCTGTCTATTTGACAAGTATTCCTCTCTTTTTTCGTTCATTTTTATTCTTTTGTCTCGAAACGAACGATACTATGGTGTCGTCCATAAAAGAAATAAATAGCCAAACCAATCACTACGGCTATGCCAAATACTTGCCAAGTAGCTAAAGACAATTGGAACATCAGAGCCGCACAAACCACGATTGAAATTAATGGTAGAACCGGCACAAGAGGCACTTTAAATTCACCTGCTTGCGGTTCTCCTTTCATTGTCCGTAATTTGATAATTCCTAAAGCGAGAAACATCAGATAAAAGAGTGTCACGATATTTGTAAGTTCAGCCAGCATCTCCATTGGAACAATCCCAGCAAAAACCATTGCTAAAAATCCAGCTACATAGGTTGCATTCTTAGGTGTGTGCCGCTTCTCATCGATTTTGCTCATAAACTGCGGCAATAATCCATCTTTACTAATCGCATAAATCACACGGGCTAAACTGTACATCATCGCAATCGTCACTGTTAATAAGGTTAAAATAGCACCAACTGAAATGATTGTCGCAATTGCGCCATGATTAATGAAGCGCATCGCAAAAGCCACCGGATCCTTGACCCCTAAATCCGTAAATGGAACAATCCCAGTTAAAACTAACGTAACAACAATATATAACAATGTTGAAATAATAATGGAACCAATAATCCCTTTTGGAATATCTTTTTTCGGATTCTTCACTTCCTCCGCGGCCATGCTGACCGCATCAAACCCTAGAAAGGCAAAGAAAACTAAAGCAGCACCACTGAAAACGCCTGAAAAACCATAAGGAATAAATGGTTGCCAGTTCGTTGGTTTCACATAAAAGATTCCCACGAGAACAAATAATAAAATAATCCCAAACTTCACGAAAACCATTAAGTTATTTAAACGTAACGCTGTTTTCGCTTCTAAAGATACCCAAAAAGTTACGGCTACAACGACCAACATGGCAATCAAATCAATATATGTACCATTTGTTGGATTATAAGCGCCACTTAACGCTTGCGGTAAAGAAAAACCTAAGCTATCCAAAAAGCCATGAACATAGCCTGACCAACCTGAAGCAACGGATGAAACCGCCAAGAAAAACTCACAAATAATCATCCAACCAGTCATCCAAGCCACAATTTCTCCAAAGACCACATACATGTAGGCATACGGCCCACCAATGACCGGAATACGTGATGCAAATTCTGCATAGCATAAACCAGATAAAATAATCGCGGCTGCTGCTACCAGAAATGATAAGACGAGCCCTGGACCTGCATAGCGTTCCGCTGCGACACCTGTCACAACAAAAATCCCTGTTCCTACTACAGCCCCAATTCCTAGAAAAATTAAGTCCATCGTCTTAAGATTTTTTTTCATCCCACCACTGTCATTGACAGGCACAGTGATTTCTTTTTTTCTGAAAATAGACATGTGTTTACCCCCGTAAAAAAAATAAGCGTAAATAAACTATTTACGCTTTCATATACCCTAAAAGAATACCACCTAGAATAACAAAAATGCAACCAAAAATAACATAAAACATTTCTTTTTTTGATTTTCTTTCGCCTAAAAGGAAGATGCCCCCAAGAGTCGAAATAATAATCCCCATTTGTGATAAAGAGAAGCTAATAGCTAAGCCAATTTCACGCATGGTTAATAACATACAAATATTTCCTAAGCCCCAAAGCAGACCCGTCGTCATATTCATCCAAACAAAACGATCAACTTTGACTTTTTTGAAGGCAAAGAAACTAGCCCCCACTAACATACCAATACTTTGTGGCAAAATAATTCCCCACGGATCTAAACCAGTGGCATTAATAATGATGGTATAGACACCATACCCAACTGTTGAGAAAATCAACGCCCGAATCCCTTTATTAAAATCTAACATACTGTTTGAGGTTTTCGGTTGACTATCATCATCTTGTCGAGCTGTTAAATACACCCCAAAAACTAAAAAGGCTAAAGCGATAAAGCCCACAACAAAGTCTTTTGTTTTTGTCCATTCATGGAAAAAAACAGCCCCTGCAACGGTATTAACAACTAACTGCATCCCAGTTGAAATTGGTAAGCCAACTGAAACGCCCATATATTTCATGCTATGAAATTGTTGATTCTGTCCCAAACTCCAGAATAAACCAGATATAAATCCAACAATTAATGTGGCTGTCGTCAACGTAGGCTGGATGACAAAAAAGACAACAATTGAAAATAGTAATGCGCCGATTGTCATACCTAACGTTTGTTGATTGGCGCTTCCACCAATTTTACCGCTGACTAAACCAATACTGCCCCACGCAATCATGGGCACTAAAGCGATAAGTAAACTCATAATATTCTCCTAACAAATTTATTTCATTTCATTCTAACAATAAAAACGTTTTCTAAACAACTAAGAAGAGTAAGAGAAGTTAGCAAGAAAGTTTTAATAAATAAAAAAAGGCCTATCACCTCTTTAGTTTGCTGATAGACCTACTTTTTATTTCACTTCATTATAATAACTGAGGGAAGGGAAAAACAATGTCATCGTCGTACCTTGCCCTTCTGTCGATTCGACTGTTAAATCATGACCTAACTTTTTCGCTAAGCTATGGGCCAAATACAGGCCTAGACCAGTCGAATGCTGTTCACTTTTTCGCCCGTTTTCACCAGTAAATCCTTTATCAAAAATGCGTCGTTGATCTTGCGTCGGAATGCCAATTCCAGAATCTTTTAAAGATAAATAAACACCTTGTTTATTTTTGGAAATTAGGACCGTAATCGTGCCGCCTTCTGGCGTATACTTGACTGCATTACTTAATAATTGGCGGAAAATAAAAATGACCCATTTTCGGTCGGTTAAAACCGCTTCATCTTCCCCTTCAATTGAGAATTGCAATCTTTTTTGGATAAAATAATTTGCTTGCGTACGAACAACAGATTGCACAATTTCTTTTAAAGAATATTCTTGGAGTAAATAATCTCGAGAAAAGCTGTCCAGTCTAGCATAATATAGGACTTGCTCGACATATTCATCAATTTTACCTAACTCATTTTCCAATAGATAATATTTTTTCTCTGGAATATCATCTTCGACAGATTGTACCAGTAACGTGATAGCCGCTAGGGGGACTTTGATTTCATGAACCCAAGAGTCAATGTAATCTTTTTGGTCCTGTTGGTTGTTAATTGCTTGCTGCATGGTTTGTTGGTGCTCTTGCAATAAACCGTTAATATACGTTTGGACAAGTAGTTCTTCTTCTTTTTCTGCTGTATTCAAATATTCTTGTAAAGAAGGCGGCTCTTTTTCCGTTGCCAACGAAAGCCACCACTTACGTTTTAAATAATAATCAATTGTTAAAAATAGCGATAAAAAAACACTTTGCAGTAAAAAGATATAGCCAACCACTGTCCAATCTAAGCGGACATTAGGAGCCAACCATAAAATAAAACAAGTTAAGAACAGAAAAAATAACCAACCAATTAGTAATAACCAGCGATCTTTTAAATACTTTAGAATGGTCATTGTCTACTCCTATCTAGGGCACCATATAACCGACGCCCACTTTGGTTTCAATATAGCCAGCAATCCCTGCTTGCTCAATTTTTTTTCGTAAACGATTGATATTTACCGTCAACGTATTGTCATCCACAAAACGTTCATCGTCCCATAAAGCGCGCAATAGTTTTTCACGTGTTAAAATTTTTCCGTGCTTTTTCATTAAAAGATACAGTAATCGGTATTCATTTTTACTTAAATCGATCATTTCGCCTTTGATTTCCATTCGTCCATTGTCCACATTTAAAGTAATGCCATTATGTGAAAGCACTTCACTATCCGTATCGGAATAGTTATAAGAGCGGCGCAACAAAGCATTGATTTTAGCAATTAAAACATCTATCTGGAACGGTTTTGTAACAAAATCATCCGCGCCCATGTTCATCGCCATAATCATATCCATATTGGTACTACGACTCGAAATAAAAATAATTGGTACTTTAGAAACTTCACGAATTTTTTGACACCAATAGTACCCGTCGTACACAGGTAAATTAATATCCATCAAGACTAATTGGGGATTCTCCTCTTGAAAATCATCCAATACATCATTAAAATCGGTTGTTCCAATCGTTTCAAATTGCCATTTTTGTAATTCCTCGCTAATTAATTCTCGAATGGTTGTTTCATCTTCGACAATCATGATTTTAGCCATGCAATCCCACCTCTTTTATTTCTAAATTTTCATCTTTCTTATCCTAACAAACTTCATTCTTTTTGGATATAGGACTTTATGATGATTTTTACACTATTTCAAAAATAGGCGCTAATAATTCCCATTCTGATAACATGATGAATTTGCCAACGAAAGCAAAAATACCATCTAATAATAACACAGACATATTAATTCCTAATACAATAGAAGCTTTTTCGACAATTGGCATGGACTTTTTATTTTTCAAAATAAGATATAAAACAAAGTTCGTTCCATAAGTAAAAACTGTTAACAACACAATTAACTCAATCATTTTACCACTTCCTATTTTGGACTTTTCATTTTTCCTTCAATAATTTACTACTCTTAATTATAGCATAATCTTATAAAAAAATCGGCAGAGTCCTAACCCTTAAGATAAACAACAAAATAGAAGCAGCCTCTTTGGAACTCGCAAGAATCGAGCTTTTTTTAAGAGTTGAAGGTCTTGATCCTTAAAAGACAAGTCCTTCAACTCTAGTATGTTCCATGCATAGGAATTGATACCAACGTAACGAAGTGTAGTCGATCAGACAACCTCAGTTTTTCTAATGATTATATTTGTCATACACTTCTTTTAACTGGTTTAAATCTATTTTTTTCATTTGGTACAATTTTTTGGTCACTTCATTTGCTCTAGCTGGATTTGAGTCAGATAAATAACGTTTCAGTTCAGGATTGCCTGTTTGCCAACTGACCCCAAATTGATCTTCCATCCAGCCACACGGCCATTCTTTCCCTTTAGCAGTCACTTGTTGCCATAGCCGATCTATTTCCTCCTGATTTTCACAATCAATATAAATGGAGAAGGCCATGGTAAAATCAAAATCATGTTTATCTCGTGCATCCATTACTCGAAACGGTTGCTCCTGTAATGTGAAAAGTGCTTGCGCAATGTTCCCATCTTCATATTCAACTTTTTCAATTATTTCGCCTGGACCGAAAATCGCCAACCATTCTGATAGAGCTTTGGCTGCTTCGCCATATTTTTCATTAGCAAACATAAAGGTTGGTACAATTGTTTGTTCTTTTCCTGAAAAAGACACTTGCCAAGAGACACCAAATTTGTCCACTACCCAACCATATAAAGGACTAAAAGGATATTCCCCAAAAGGCATCAAAATCTGTCCGTCTGCTGTTAAATTTTTCCACAACGTTTCTGTTTGTGATAATGTTTTACATTCAACAAAAAATGAACTAGCTGGCGTAAAGGAAAATTCTGGTCCGCCATTTAAACCAATGATTGTTTGGTTCGCCAAGGTAAATTCAATGGTCATTAATGATGTTCCTTGAGGTTGATGCTCCTCATTAACGTAGTTCGTTTTACTTAGAATCGCACCTTTTTCAAAGATTGTTGTATAGAAGTTAGCAGCTTCTTCCGCTTGTGTGTCAAACCATAAACAAGGTGAAAATTTAGGCATTGTGGTTCCCTCCTTCGTTTTCTTTAGTGTAGTCAAAGATTGATAAATAAACAAAGAGAACGTTTTAGTATTTATTCATTTCCGTCTGATAGAATCGATAAATTGCTTGTTTTATTTCTTGAAGCAAGGAGGATTTTAAATGTCCCCGTGTCAAAAAATAAAAGGAACGCCAGTACTTTTCACCTAACGTTTGGAAGGGGATTTTTTCAGTAATCGCCTTTCTTGAAAGCAACGATTGCCCCATGCCCAATTCCAACATTTTAACAATCATTTCATTGTTTTTAACCGTCATGAGTGTTGGGCTTTGATTACTTTCTTCTAAATACTGTTGGGTATAATGAAAGACCCCAGAATCCTTTTCACGTACCAACCAATTCTGATTGGCAGGGTCCCCAGCTAAAACCAATTGATCCTGAATAATTTCTTCACGAGAGGCGCCTTTCGTAATTAATGGTTTTTCGATAAAGCCAAAATCAACTTGATGTTTCTCAACTTTTTCCACTACTTCTTCTGAATTGTTCATTTCTAAAACAAAATTGATCGTTGCATACTGTGTCTGTAAATGCTGCATCAGTTGCGGCAAATAATAAACTGCAAAAGTATTAGACGCAGCAATTCGGCAAGTTTCTTTAGGTAATCTCGCCTGATGAAGAGCTGTTAATGTTTCTTGCCAATCATCAGCTAAATTTAGCAAACGATTATACAAGACTTCTGCTTGCCTAGTAGGGACTACATCTTGTCGACCATTTCTTAAAAACAATGAACAGCCTAATTCTTCTTCTAATTGTTTGATTTGATTAGAAACGGCTGGTTGTGAGATATATAAGCAGGTAGCTGCTTTGGAAAAGTTCATTTGCTCATACACAATTTGAAAAGTCTTTAATAATTTAAACATAGGCATCCTTTCGATAACTTTCTATTATAAATATTATTTTAACTATTTATTTCTCAAATGTAAAAAATTTCGTTATACTGGAAGTAATGAACAAGAAAGAGAGATTTTTTCAATGAAAAATTCAGAAAATGATTATATCCAATCTTTATTCCAAATTCTTCCCGGCTTGCTAACAGCTTTCCTTGTCGCCTGCCTTAGCAAGTTTCTTGCCATCTGGTTACCTAGCTTAGGCGCCGCAACGATAGCTATTTTACTAGGAATCTTTTTGGGAAATACCTTTGTTCGCGGTGCCAATTTAAATCGCGGAACCAAAGTAGCCGAAAGTAAATTACTAGAATTTTCTGTTGTTTTATTGGGAACCACCGTGACCTTTCAAACGATTGCCCAAATTGGCTTACAAGGTGTCGCATTTATTCTCATTCAAATGTCGCTGACCATTATTTTTGCCTATTTGATCGGTAAAAAACTGGCTTTTTCTGATAATATGTCTTTATTGATGGCTGGTGGTAATGCCGTTTGTGGGTCTTCTGCTATTGCTTCGATTGCTCCAGCAATTCAAGCAGATGAGGAAGAAAAAGGCCAAATCATTACTTTAGTAAACTTATTAGGAACCGTTTTAATGTTGACCTTACCCATTTTAAGTGGGATTCTCTATGGTACCAATTTGTTGGCTCGTAGCGCACTAATCGGAGGGACTTTACAATCAGTTGGTCAGGTTGTCGCCAGTGCCAATATGGTCAATGAGAACGCAGTTCAACTTGCGATGCTCTTTAAAATTATGCGGATTGTCCTACTCGTAGCAGTTGTCTATTTATTTGGACGTTTCAAGCAAAGTAAGACGGCAGAATCAGAGGCTGAGTTGGTAGAAGTCACCAAAAAAAGCAGTGCCCTACCTTGGTATGTAGTTGGCTTTTTCATTGCCTGTGTCTTTAATAGTTTGATTCATTTCCCCGTCGTGATCAGTGAGACTGCTCATTTCTTTAGTTCTTGGTTTGAAATTACTGCCTTGGCAGCAATCGGGTTACGACTCGATTTTAAAAAGTTTTTCCAAGAAGGCAAACGTTTCTTAATCTATGGTTTATCAGTAGGAACTGTTCAAGTCGTCCTAGCCATTTTGTTGTTGGCACTGTTACAGTTCTAATAAAAAAGTTTGACGTTAACACGTCAAACTTTTTTATTTCAGCTTATTCATGCTATTATGAATAAGATTTTATTAACTTAAAGGAGTTTTTCGATGTTATTTAGTTTTAAAAAAAGCGAATGGTTAGGCAATGAACGAAATGATCTATTTGCGGGTCTCGTTTCTTCTGTCGCCATTTTACCAGAAGTAATCGGGTTTGCGATTATTGCTGGTGTTCACCCGCTTTCTGCAGTGTTTGCTTCAGCAGTTACTTTACTTGTGATTACTTTTACGGGCGGCCGTCCGGCAATGGTCTCGGCGTCTGCTGGTTCAATGGCCTTAGTCCTTGCAGGCTTAATTCAAGCACACGGTTTGTCATACATGCTTGCTGCGACTATTTTAACAGGCTTTCTGCAATTTATTTTAGGTTATTTAGGTATCCACAAATTGATGCGCTTTATTCCCAAGACAGTGATGTACGGATTCGTCAATGCGTTAGCCATTTTAATTTTCATGGCGCAAGTACAACAATTGCCTCATCAAACACTGTGGTCCTACGGCATGATTATCTGTAGTATCTTACTTATTTATCTATTACCTAAGTTTATTACAATTGTGCCTCCTGCTTTAATTGTTATTTTATTCATGACTATCCTGTCCTATTTTTTAAAAGGTCATTTACAAACGGTAGGTGATCTTGGTGAAATGAGCCAGTTTCATCCAGCGATCCGTTGGCCTAATGTACCCGTCAACTTAGAAACGTTGTGGATTATTTTACCTAGTTCTGTTGCCTTAGCAATGGTCGGGTTAATTGAATCTTTATTGACGATCCCCATTGTGGACAAAATGACAACGAGCCAAAGTGATAGCCAACGAGAAGTTAAGGCGCAAGGATTCGCTAATATAATTACCGGCTTTTTTGGTGGCCAAGCTGGCTGTGCGATGATCGGGCAAGCGGTCATTAATGTTAAATCAGGGGGACGAAAACGGCTTTCTACTTTGATTTCAGGTATTACCCTCCTTCTATTCATTTTTGTTTTTAAATCCGTGATGGTAGCCATTCCTACAGCTGCATTGATTGGGATCATGATGACAGTGGCAGTCGACACCTTTGATTGGGAAAGTTTACAGCTTTTCCGAACTTTTGAAATTACTGAAATTGTTATTTTACTCGTGACAGTGGGTGTGATCGTCTATACGCATAATTTAGCGATTGGAATTATTCTAGGTGTTCTTTTAAGTGGTCTTCTTTATCATTTTTTCAAAAAAGAACCAAAAAAAAGTTGCTAGCTTTAGCAACTTTTTTTATTTTTCCCAATATTTCTTCAACGCTGCTTTTTCTATTTTCTTAATGAACGCATCTTTGCCATCCATATATTTATCAATGCTATCGGGGTGTGCTTGGGCCAATTGCTTTTTTAATGTACCATAGGTTGTAGCAATTGCCGGATTTTCTCGTAAATAATTTCGAAAAGCAAGATGGCGCAAAATTTCTTGCGTATTGTCAAACTGATAAATATGCACATGATGTGTTCTTTTTATCGGGCCTTTTCGTAAATAACGACGTCCTGATAGCCCAAATTCCCCCATATATTCATAACCGATTCTTTCAAATTCCCCTTGTAACAGGTCTACTTTTTCAATTTCTTCAACAATGACCAAAAAATCAATAATTGGTTTGGCTGCTAAATTAGGCACAGATGTGCTACCGATATGTTCAACTTTAAGACAATTTTCCTTTAGAATCTGTTTCAACGCTTGGGCTTCTTCTTCAAACTGTTCCACCCAGGCTGGTTGATATTCAGTAACGATTACCCGCATGATTTCTTCCCTCTTTTCTATATCCGTTTCATATGTAAAATAGGAAACGGATTTCCTTGAGGATCTTCCTTTGATTCACCAATTACTTGAAACCCTTGAGATTGATAGAACTTCACTGCCCCTTCATTTTGTTTATTAGCATCAACAAAGATAATTGATTCTTGCTCTATTAACTTTTTGATAATTTCTCCACCATAGCCTTTACGAAAATAGACTGGGTCAATAAATAACATTTCCAAAGTTTGTTGATTTGTTCCACTAAAGCCCACACATTTCTGTTCTTCATTTAACCACATACTTAATTGAACTTGTTGAAAATAATCAGGTAAAACTACTTCGATTTTATCAATATCTGCCTGACTCAAAAACAAATGAGTAGCTTCTACTGAAGAACGCCATAGAGAAATTAATTGAGGATAATCGTTTTTTTTACTTCTTTTTGGTTCAGCATTTTTAATTCCTCCCTATCTAATAAACAAAGTATACCACATTTTGTCTCTCTCAATTCCATAAAAAATAGTCAAATCAACCGTGTTTTTTCTGTCGATTTGACTGTCTCTCTATTAACTCTGATGGCTAAACGAGTAAACTAATCAAAGCCACGATAGCTAAACCGCCTTGTGTTAAAATAATTTTTTTATCACTACTTAAGCTACCGTACGCCGCCACTAAAATAATATAAATCAATAAAAATTTTGTCATCTCCATCGTTGCTTGCGCAAAATAGACACTATAAATAAGTCCTGCACCGATTAGTCCATTATAGATTCCTTGATTTTTAAACAATGTAGTCACTGATTTTCTTTGTAACTCTTGCTTATCCATTTTAAAAACACGGCTTGTTGTCTCAGATGTTGGTACAATCGTTTCTAAATACATAATGTAGAAAAATTCTACAGCCACCAAGGTTACTAAAATTGTTGAAATTAATGTCATCTGCTCCCTCCTCCCATTCCTTTGAACGAAGTAATTTTATGTAATTTTTGCTATGATGTAAATAGATATGCCTAGCCTTAACGAAAGGAAGAAACCTATGACTTTTCAAGAAACTATTAGCGCCTATATCCAAGAACGTTATCAGATAACGCCCGATTTTCCTTTTAAAAAACATCCAGACTATCTCGTCTTTCGTCATCCTAGAAATGCAAAATGGTTTGCTTTAATTATGCCACTGGATGCACAACTGCTCGGCGCTACCGAGAATAAGCAGCTCACTATTTTAACCGTTAAATTTGCGCCTGAATTGATTGCCTTATTAAAGAACCAACCTGGCTATTTTCCTGCCTATCATATGAATAAAGAGCATTGGTTAAGTCTTTCTGAAGAAATTCCGCTCTCACAAGTTTTTTCATTTATAGATGAAAGTTACCAACGGAGTTATTAAAAAAAACACCCTACTCAAGGAGTAGGGTGTGAAAGATTATTTAAGCTTATTTGCTTAAAGCGTCTTTTGCTTGTTCAGCTAACGCTGTAAATGCTGCTGCATCGTTAACGGCTAAGTCAGCTAACATTTTGCGGTTGATATCAATCTCTGCCAATTTCAAACCGTGCATTAATTTAGAATAGCTTAAGCCATTCATGCGAGCTGCCGCGTTGATACGTGCAATCCATAATTTACGGAAGTCACGTTTCTTTTGACGACGGTCTCTGAATGCATAGTAATAAGAGTTCATTACTTGTTCTTTTGCTGATTTAAATAAAGTATGTTTTGATCCGTAGTAGCCTTTCGCTAACTTAAGGACTTTTTTACGACGTTTACGGGTTACTGTTCCACCTTTAACACGTGCCATGTTGAATTCCTCCTAATATCTTGTTTCTCTTGACGGTAATCTAAAAGTCACCGAGTTGTTTTATTTCATTCTTGCTAATTGTTGGCGGATACGTTTGTAATCGCCTTTTGCAACCATGCTTGCTTTACGCAATTGACGGCGTTGTTTTTTAGTTTTACCGTGGAAACGGTGAGATGTAAAGGCACGGCCACGTTTTAAGCCGCCTCCACCAGTACGTTTTACACGTTTTGCTAATCCGCGGTGTGTTTTTTGTTTTGGCATGACTAATTTTCCTCCTCAAAATCTTTGCTTCAAGTGAAAGACTCTAACAGTCACAACTGTCGAATATCCTTCTTGTAGAAATTACCAAAAGTCCGAATGCTCGGTCTCTTCGTTTACTTGTCGTTTTTCGGTGCCAGCGTTAGAAACATGCTGCGTCCGTCCATTTTCGCTTTTTGTTCCACTGTGGCGATGTCCGCAGTTTCTTCAGCTAAGCGATCAAGAACTTTCTGACCAATCTCTTTATGGGTAATGGCACGGCCTTTGAAACGGATAGAAGCTTTCACTTTGTCTCCTTTTTCTAAGAACTTACGCGCATTACGAAGTTTTGTATTGAAGTCATTTACGTCAATTGTTGGACTTAAACGAACTTCTTTGACGTTGATCACTTTTTGTTTCTTGCGAGCTTCACGCTCTTTCTTTTGTTGTTCGAAACGGAATTTTCCATAATCCATAATTCGCGCAACTGGTGGTTTCGCTCCTGGCGCTACAAGTACTAAATCCAAGTTTGCAGATTCAGCGATTTGTAATGCTTCTGCTTTGGTTTTTACACCTAATTGTTCACCATCTTGTCCGATCAAACGTAACTCGCGTGCACGAATGCCGTCGTTAACCATCATATCCTTTGCTATGGTCATTCACCTCCAAAATTTTTAAGAGAAAATCCTAACGGAAGTCTGCTTTGTTTGCTAAATGCAATAAAAAAACAGGTTCCTATCCAGAACCCGCCAACAGTCTGCCTTACTTAAAAAAATAAGGAATACTTTATCTAGCCCAGCGATATACTCAACTAAGGCGAGAAGCGGGTGCTTCTGCTTTCATTTCTCAACTTCACTAGTTTACCTTAGTTTATCCTAGTTGTCAATATATTTCCTCAAAAAAAAACGAATCTAGCACTAGATTCGTTTGAACTCGTATTTTGATCATTAATAATTAGTGGACTGTCCCAATGTGACTTCCTAGAAATAAATGGTTCAACACATGGTGTACATTTTCTATCCCCTAGGCGATCCCTGTAGTCCCTACAGTTCTTCTATTTATAAGGTTTCTCGTTTAGACAAGCCACGTTCTAAGATTTTTTGGCTTCTAAGATACTCTGAATTTTCTGTACTTTCAGAAAAAGACAACTCTGTTTCGATCTCCTCTGACTCAATACAAATGAGTTCTTTGCCATACCATTGTGCTTTATACAACAATTTAGCTAAAAATAAAGACCAAGCCAGTTCAGAACGATCATGTTTTGGCGGCCGCTCATTACTGTGATGGGCTTTTTCAATACAAATAACATCGTAACTTGAAACCAATTCCGTTGTAATTTTGTTTAAAATATCCGTTCGTTGGTTGGCTATTTTTTCGCGAATTTTTGCGACTTTTATTTTTTGTTTTTGATAATTTTTTGCTTGCGAAAGATCGACACCTTTTTCCAAAGCAATCATTTTACGCTTGTTTAATTTTCGTTCTTCTTGACGTAGTTTTTGCTTTAAATGCTTTGAACAATAGCTTTTTTCGAAGCTTTCACCATTCGAAAGCAGCGCAAATTTTTCCCTACTGCTACAAATTCCCACCATTTTTTGTTGCTTTGTTTTCGTTTCAATCGGCGCTTCACACAAAATGGAAACATAATAATTGTGACTCGCACTCATAGAAATAGTTACAGATTTTATCTCCCCCAGCGGTTGGCGGTGTACCTTCATTTTAATTAAAGATTTCAATTTAGGTACTTTCAAATAACGATTATCCAAAATTTTGACCGTGCCATGTTGATTGTTCGTAGTGTAGGAATGCACCGTTTCTTTCTTTTTCTTTTTTGGAAAGCCCATCCCTTTTTCCCGATAAAAATTTTTAAAGGCTCGATCCAAATAAACTTGTGCATTTGCCAAGGCTAAACTATCAACTTCTCTGAGGACAGGGTATTGTTTCTTATATTTAGCTGGCGTTGGCATTTTAAACGTTTGTTGAGGATTTTTTCGCATCTCTTTGTAGATATCAATCCGGTCTTGTAACATTAAATTATACACCAAGCGAACACAAGAAAATGTTTTTTGAATAAACTCTTCTTGTTTTGAGGTTGGATAAAGTCTGTATTTATAAGCTTTCAGAGCCTTCATCTCATAACCACCCTACCAAGATAGTTAGAAAAGAAGCTGGTTATAAACCAGCTTTTCTTTTCTTCTCTTCAATTTTTTCACGGTACATTGCAACTTCGTCTTCAGCACAATAAACATAGTGTCCATTGAGAATTTCACGGAGCTCACGATCTTTCCCATCTGCCGCTGCAGGCTGGTAAACGATCCGTTTACGTGTGCGTTCATAGTCTGGATCTGGTAATGGAATCGCAGAAAGCAAACTTTCTGTATAAGGATGAACGCCGAAATTATAGACATCATCACTTGTGCCCATTTCCAATAATTTCCCACTGTGCATTACGCCAATTCGGTCACTGATATGTTTTACCATCGATAAGTCATGTGCGATAAACAAGTAAGTTAAGCCTTGTTCTTTTTGTAAATCTTGTAATAAGTTTACTACTTGGGCTTGAATCGACACATCCAAAGCCGAAATTGGCTCATCACAGATAATGAAACGTGGATTAACCGCTAAAGCACGAGCAATCCCGATCCGTTGACGTTGCCCACCAGAAAACTCATGAGGATAACGCGTACTGTGACTTGGATTTAATCCCACCGTTTTTAAAAGTTCATTGACTTTTTCTTCCCGCTCTTTTGGTGTTTTAGCTAATCCATTGACATCGATTCCTTCAGCAATAATATCATTGACTTTCATTCTTGGATTCAATGAAGCATATGGATCTTGGAAGATCATTTGAACATCGCGACGGAATGCTTGCATGTCCGCTTTTGATTTAATTTTGCTAATGTCTTTTCCATCGAAAAGAATTTCACCAGCAGTTGGATCATATAAACGAATGACACTGCGACCAGTTGTTGATTTTCCACTTCCTGATTCGCCAACTAATCCAAAGGTTTCGCCTTCATAAATATGAAAACTAATGTCATCAATGGCTTTTACTTCGTCTTTACGACCAACATTGAAATACTGTTTCAAACCAGTGACTTCTAATAGGACTTTTTTCTCTTCTGCCATTAATTACTACCTCCTGGATTTTTTTGACGCTCTGCATAAATTGCCCAACGACGAACAATCTCTGCTGGAGGCGTAACTTTTGGTGCTTGTGGTGCTAATAACCACGTTGCTGCTTTGTGGGTTGGTGATACTTCAAAATAAGGTGGTTCTTTTTCTGTATCAATTTTTAAAGCAAACTCATTCCGTGGATAGAAGGCATCTCCAGTTGGTGGATCTAATAAATCTGGAGGTGAACCTGGAATCGCATAAAGTTTGTCTTCTGTTCCTTCCATCGTTGGCATTGACCCTAAAAGTCCCCAAGTATATGGATGTTGTGGATTATAGAAAATTTCTTCTGCTGTTCCCACTTCAACCAGACGTCCACCGTACATGACAGCGACACGGTCAGCCACGTTTGCTACTACCCCTAAATCATGGGTAATGAAAATAATCGAAGTGCTAATTTTTTCTTGTAAATCTTTTAATAACTCTAAAATTTGTGCTTGGATGGTTACATCCAACGCTGTAGTTGGTTCATCTGCAATTAGAACTTCTGGATAACAAATTAAAGCAATTGCAATGACAATCCGTTGACGTTGTCCACCAGAAAATTGGTGTGGATAGTTTTTCAAACGTTTTTCAGCATTAGGAATGCCGACTAATTTTAGTAATTCTAATGCTTGCGCTAAGCCTTCTTTTTTTGAGACTTTATTATGTTTGATTAATGATTCCGCCACTTGTTTGCCAATTGGCATCGTTGGGTCTAATGAAGTCATCGGATCTTGGAAAATCATTGCGATTTCTTTACCACGAATGGCTTGCATTTGTTTTTCTGTTTTATGAACAATATCTTGCCCTTTAAACAAAATTTCCCCGTTATCAATATTGGCATTACTGCTCAACAAACGCATAATACTGCGAGTTGTAACAGATTTACCACTCCCTGATTCACCTACGATGGCTAACGTTTCACCTTTATAAAGATCAAAACTCACACCACGAATGGCGTTGACTTTACCTGCAAATGTATCAAAGGAGATTCTTAAGTCTTTAACTTCTAATACTTTTTCCATAGTCATTCACCACTCTTACTCTTTCATCTTAGGATCAAATGCGTCACGTAAACCATCAGCTAACAAGTTGAAACAAATCATGATAACTGAAAGTGTTGCCGCTGGAATCCACATTAAATATGGAAGGAAACGGAAAGTTTTGTATCCTTCGTTTAACAAGGTTCCTAAAGATGCGGTTGGTGGACGTAAGCCTAACCCAATAAAACTTAGGAACGCTTCAAAGAAAATTGCCGATGGGATACTGAACATCATTTGGACAATAATGACACTTGAGATATTCGGTAAAATATGTTTAATAGCAATTTTCCAACGAGATTCGCCCAATGTTTCTGCTGCCATGACAAACTCTTGGTCTTTTAGTTTCATGGTCTGGGCTCGCACAATCCTGGCCATTGATATCCAGTTTGTAATAACCATGGCTAAAACAATCGAAACAATCCCTGGATCAAAGACTGTTAGCATCAAGATCATAACAACTAAGTTAGGAATACCAGAAAGAACTTCTAAAATACGTTGCATCACTGTATCGACACGACCGCCGACTAACCCGGAAATCAGTCCATACGTTACCCCAATCGTAATATCTAGAATTGCCGCGATAAACGCAATTAATAAGGAAATACGTGTTCCCATAAATAAACGACTTAGGACATCACGACCTAAACCATCTGTTCCTAGATAAAAGTTTACGTTATCTGGAACGTTTGCTTGTGCATATTTATCAACTAATTGACCAGCAACTGTTGTTTTACCATTTAAACCATTCACGCTTTCCAAGCCAGGAATTCGTGGTGGTAAGTTAATGTAAGAAACATTTTGTTTCGTTGGGTTATGTGGTGAAACCCAAATGGTAATAATAGAGATAAAGATAATAACTGCTAAGAAACTCATTGAGATAACTGCAGCTTTATTCTTTTTCAAACGACGCCATGAGTCTTGTAAGAAACTTAAAGACGGTGTGGCAATACGCTCTCTTTCTTTTAGAGTTGAAGTGTTTAGAGGCTGAAACTCATCTGCCGGAATATCTTTAATCGCTTGTGGTAGATTATTTTTATTGACTGTTTCCATTAGCCTTTTGCACCTCCTGATACGCGAATTCTTGGATCAATTAAACCATAAAGTAAATCAACAATCAGAATTACAACAACTAACATTGTTGAATACAAAATAGTTACTGCCATAATTGTTGGATAGTCGTTTGTCATAATTGATTTTACAAACTGTTCCCCAATTCCAGGGATGGCAAAAATATTTTCTACTACTAAAGAACCTGTCATTAAACCAACGGCTAAAGGTCCTAATAAGGTAATCAATGGAATTAAACTGTTTCTTAACCCGTGGCGGAATGCAACTTGCCAGCGACTCAAGCCTTTTGCTTTGGCTAATTCGACATAATCACTATGCAAGACCTCTACCATCTCGGTTCGAATAAACCTAGCCGAATCGGCCATTGGACTCATTGCCAAGGCAATAGTTGGCAAGATTGTGTAGGCAAAACCATTCCACATAGCAATTGGTAAGATTCTTAATTTCATTGCAAAAATGTATTGTAATAATACCGCGAAAACAAAGTTTGGAATAGAACGACCTAAAATGGCTAACAATGTTGCCAACGTATCTACCCAAGTATTTTGACGCATCGCTGCGATAATCCCCAATAAAATACCGACTAACGTACCAAAGATAATCGCTTGTCCACCCAGTTGAAGGGACGGCCCAATTCGACCAGCTAATAACTTAGCAACAGGTTGGTTTTTAAATTGGAATGAAATACCAAAGTCTCCTGTTACCAGGTTCTTTAAGTAAATTCCGTATTGAACAATCACTGGTTTATCTAAGCCAGATTGTTTATTCAACATAGCGATTGTTTCTGGACTAAGTTTTTCTTGGTTGGTATAAGGCGTACCTGGTAATAATTGCATTAAGAAAAACGTAATCGTTGCGATTAACCACAAAGTGATAATCATGAAAAAGATCCGTTTAAGAAAATATTTTCCAAAACTATTCAATAATGACACCTCCGAGATTTTTTTGACTTCCTCAGTTATTTTCGTTAAAGTAATGACTAGATAGACCACAATAATAGATAGGGTGAACACATGAAAACTTTTAAATGGCCAATTATTACAGCCGTTATTTCCAGTATCGGCATTTTTCTTTACTTATTAATAAGTAAAGAACCTATCACTACCTCCTCATTATCAGATACCTTCTTTATCGTTTCGCTTTTCTTTTTAATTATCGGCATTGCTTTATGGATTATGTCCTCTGGCTTTTTCGATAACTTTCAGCGCTCAATGAAAAACGCGTTTCGTTTTAAAAAGAAAAATGAACCGAAAGAGTTTATCCCGCTTTCAGTCATTGGCGATGCACATCGCTCTTTCTGGCTAAAAACTGGGGGCATCTTACTGATTCTGTCTTTAGGCTTTCTACTATTTTACTTGGTCTAAGACAAGATAGCAAGAGGACCGTTGCCTTTTATTCCATGGCAAAGGTCCTTTTTTGTTTGCTATCGATCTTTTGTCAGGTTATTCTGAAATGTATGCCCATTTGTAGTCATACGTTGCGCCAGCAGGATGAACTGCGACATCTTTGACTTTTTCAGCACGTAAATGCGCTTCTGATTTTTGGAATAATGGTACCACACCCATGTCTCCCATAATCGTTTTCTCTGCATTTAACATATCATCCCAACGTTTTTCAGGATCTGTCGCATCTGCACTACTTGCAGCTTTCACGAACTTGTCAAACTCTGGATTGTTATAACGTCCACGGTTATATGAGTTATCTGAAGCAAATAAGTCTAAGAAACTACTTGGATCAGCATAGTCAGCACTCCAACCACCGATTACTGCATCAAAGTCGCCTTTGTTTGAACGATCTAAACGAACGGAGAATGGAACCGGACTAACCGTTACCTTCACACCATCTAAAGCATCTTGAATTGACCCTTGAACAAATTCAACTGTTTTCTTAGAAGAATCTGCATCTGAAGAAAGAATATCCATTGTTAAGGTTGAAATCCCCAATTCTTTTTTCGCTTTTTCCCAGTATTCTTTAGCTTTTTTCGTATCATATTCAATTTGACTACCTGCTTCTTTAGCAAAGTCTTTGCCGCCACTTGGGTCTTTTGCCATATCTGCTGGTACTAAACCGTTTGGCTCGATAGAACCATCCCCTAAGATTGATTCAACTAACGCTTTACGGTCGATTGAGTAAGAAATTGCTTTACGTAAGTTCGCATTTCTAAATGGTGATTTTTCATCACGTTGATTTAGTTCCATATATTGTGTTGATGCTTCTTTTTGACTAACAAAAGCTGGGTCATTGGCCATTTGTTGGGCTAATTCACCAGAAAGAACGACATCGTCTGTTTGTCCATCTTGGAACAAGTTCAACGCGGTTGGTGATTCTTTCACGACATTCACATCTACTGAGTCCAGTTTCACTGTGTCTTTATCCCAATATTGATCGTTTTTCTTGAATGACCATTTTGTATCTGTACCAGGACCATCAAAGCCGTCTAAGACGAATGGACCATTGTAGACAGCACTTTCGCTGTTTGATGCATAATTTTTACCATATTTTTCCACAATATCTTGACGTTGTGGGAAGAATGATGGGAAAGCTAATAAGTAATCAAAGTATGGTGTTGCTTTTTCTAAAGTGATTTCTAATTCTGTATCACTGACTGCTTTAATTCCTAATTCTGATTTATCTTTTTCCCCTTTAGCAATGGCATCACCATTTTTTACAGAGGCATACAGATAAGCATATTCAGAAGCTGTCGCTGGATCAACTGTTCGTTGCCATCCGTAAACATAGTCATTAGCAGTCACTGGTTTACCGTCTGACCATTTTGCATCTTTATTTAATTTAATTTTGTATGTTAGTCCATCTTCAGAAACTTCTGCTTTTTCCGCTGCACCTGCAGGTTGGACTTTGTTATCTTTGTCTAAACGATAAATTCCTTCATATACATTATTTAATGCAATAAAACTAATTCTGTCTGTTGCTAGTGATAAATCAGCTGTTGGCATTTCTTGTTGTTCTGTGACACGTAAAACTTGTTCGCCACTTGCCTTACCGCCACCAGACGCACTTGAGCTATCTGACGTTCCGCCGCCTCCACAAGCCGCTAAAGTTGTTACGCTAAATAATGTAATCACACCGAATGTTAATGACTTTTTCAATTTCATAGTGTTGCCTCCTAAAATAATACAATCTGTATTTTCTGAAAAATCAGAATTTAATAATTATTTATTGCTATGGAATATATCTTACATTTTTCATATTAAAATTGCAAGTCAAAATGTTAACTTTTTTTAATTTTTCTTCTCTTCCTATCAGAAACCCCTCTTTTTCTTCCTGTCTTTTATTGCAATTCTTTTGTCAGTTTTCTAAACATTATGGTAAATTAGGAAGTAAAGGAGTGACAAAATATGAAAAATTCTACGTTTTTAAAGGATTTGTTTGCTATTGATAAAGCAAATGACGAATTATTTCGGTTAGTTGGTGTCGCAATTTGTATGGCAATTCCATTATTAATTGGTTATTTTTCCAATAATTTACTCATTGGGACCTTTGGCTCGATGGGCATTTATACGTTTATTTATTATCAGCCGCTTCCTTTGCCTCAATTATTGCGCAGACTGAATATTGTTGGCTTTTTTATTGTTCTGGGCAACAGCTTAGGAATGCTAAGTCACCATGTACCTTGGTTGATTCCCATTACAATTGCCATCGTCGCTTTTCTTGCACGCTTACTTTTTAGATTGTATGGCATTGAGAAGCCTGGTGCTTTGTTAGTTATCATGTCAACCGCAATGGGAACAAGCAACAATTTTCCTTTACATAAGATTCCCATCATGGCCAGTTTTGTTCTTTTAGGAGTAGTGACCGGCATTATCATGGGCATTGTGCTTCATTTCATCGACAAGCGCCCCTACGTTTTTCAAAAACGGATGTCTCTTCAAGAACGACTTTATATTGATCCCGCTTCTTTATTAGATGCTTTGCATTATGCGGCCATTTTATTTTTAGCGGCTTATTTAAGTCAATCGCTTCATTTAGTCAACGCTTATTGGATGACGTTTACTTGCGCAGCCATTTTACAAGGGGAAAATTTACATTCTGTGATGCAGCGAAATGTGCAACGGATTCTAGGTACGAGTCTCGGTTTGTTGCTTTCTGCAATTTTATTAATGATTCCCTTTACACCTTTACAAACAATCGGTATCATTAGTATTCTATATGCAGCTTTTGAAGGATTCATTAACAGAAACTATGCGATTGCCAGCTTTTTTATTACCCCGATGTCCTTATTATTATCAAATCTTGCACGACAGCAAGTCATTAGTAATCTTTTAAACTATCGATTAGTCGGGATTGTGTTAGGTAGTTTACTTGGTTTTGCCGGCGCTTATGTTTTCACAACTGCGCTACGTTTCTATAATCGGGCCTACTCAATTGATGAAACCTTTGAAAATCAACAAGAAGAAAGAGGCGTTTTATGAAAATAACTTATCCCTTGCCACCAAATCTACCAGAACAACTTCCTCTATTAACGAACTGTCAATTAGAAGATGAGGCAATCTTAGAAAATCATTTGTATCAGCAGATTGATTTACCGAATCAAGAAGTTCGTAACTTAGTCTTTCGGGATGCTGTTTTCGATCATCTTTCATTAGCAAATGGCCAGTTTGCTTCTTTTGATTGTAGTAATGTGCGTTTTGAAGCTTGCGATTTTTCTAACGTCGAATGGCTGTCTGGCAGTTTTCATCGAGTGACTTTCCTTCGTTGCAATTTGACAGGAACGAATTTTGCAGATAGCTATTTAAAAGATTGTCTATTTGAGGATTGCAAAGCCGATTATGCTTCTTTTCGTTTTGCAAATTTTAATCTTGTTCACTTTAATCAGACACGTTTAGTCGAAAGTGAATTTTTCGAGGTCACCTGGAAGAAACTCTTGCTAGAAGCTTGCGATTTAACCGAAAGTAATTGGCTAAATACTTCTTTAAAAGGATTGGATTTTTCCCAAAACACCTTTGAACGCTTGACTTTCTCGCCAAACTATTTATCAGGTCTTAAAGTCACCCCTGAACAAGCCATTTATTTGGCAAGTGCCCTTGGTTTGGTGATTACCTAAGAAAATTTTAAAAAAATAGCCGAATAACTGGTTCTGTCGGTTCTTTCTTATTAAATTGTTATTAATTTTTTGGAAAAACCAACGGAACCATTTTACTTGTGCCTTATTTTTAGGTAAACTATCTTAGGTTAAGCAATCTCTTTTTTTGGAACAAGAGAAACTTTTGGAATCATTTCCTATAAATCATGAAGAGATTATGACAAACGTTCTTCTAATCCAAGAACGTCTTTTGTCCTATACTCGATTCTACTCAAAAGGAATGTCAGTGAATGAATATAAAAAAACAAGGCCTCGGTCAAGCGACGGGAAAAATCATTTTAATGGGGGAACACGCCGTTGTTTACGGCGAACCAGCAATCGCCTTTCCTTTTCAAGCGACAGAAATCACAGCCGTCTTTACCCCGGCAAAAACTATGCAGATTGATTGTGCATATTTTACAGGATTGCTTGAAGACGTGCCCCAAGAGCTAGCAAATATCAAGGAAGTTGTTCAGCAAACTTTACATTTTTTAAAGGAAGATACGTTTAAAGGCACTTTGACCTTAACAAGTACGATTCCCGCTGAACGAGGAATGGGCTCAAGCGCAGCAACCGCTGTGGCCATCGTTCGAAGCCTTTTTGATTATTTTGATTACGCTTATACATATCAAGAATTGTTTGAGCTTGTTTCCTTAAGTGAGAAAATTGCTCATGGCAATCCTAGTGGTATCGATGCCGCAGCAACAAGCGGCGCTGATCCCTTATTTTTTACTAGAGGATTTCCGCCCACACATTTCTCGATGAATTTATCTAATGCCTACTTAGTAGTAGCTGATACGGGAATTAAAGGTCAAACACGTGAAGCAGTGAAAGACATTGCGCAGCTAGCTCAAAATAATCCCACAGCAATCGCTGAAACAATGAAACAATTAGGTTCTTTTACTAAAGAAGCGAAGCAGGCAATTTTACAAGATGATAAACAAAAATTAGGTCAGCTAATGACATTAGCGCAAGAGCAACTCCAGCAATTAACCGTCAGCAACGATATGCTGGATCGACTAGTGGCTCTCTCTCTAGAACATGGCGCTCTAGGAGCAAAATTAACCGGCGGCGGTCGCGGTGGCTGTATGATTGCCTTAACAGATAATAAAAAGACCGCACAAACCATTGCACAGACTTTAGAAGAAAATGGAGCTGTTGCTACATGGATTCAATCATTAGAGGTGAAAAAGTAATGCTTTCAGGAAAAGCACGAGCGCATACAAATATTGCTCTGATTAAATATTGGGGAAAAGCCAATGAAGAATACATTTTACCAATGAATAGTAGTTTATCATTAACATTAGATGCCTTTTACACAGAAACAACTGTGACATTTGATGCCCATTATTCAGAAGATGTATTTATTTTAGATGGTATCTTGCAAAACGAAAAACAAACAAAAAAAGTCAAAGAATTTTTGAATCTTGTTCGTCAACAAGCCGATTGTACTTGGTTTGCAAAAGTGGAAAGTCAAAATTTTGTGCCTACTGCAGCTGGTTTGGCTTCTTCAGCGAGTGGTCTAGCTGCTTTAGCAGGGGCCTGTAACGTAGCCTTAGGATTAAATCTTTCAGCAAAAGACTTATCACGTTTAGCGCGACGTGGTTCAGGTTCTGCTTGTCGCAGCATTTTTGGTGGTTTTGCTCAATGGAACAAAGGCCACTCTGATGAAACGTCGTTTGCTGAAAATATTCCAGCCAATAATTGGGAAAACGAATTGGCCATGCTCTTTATCTTAATTAATGATGGCGAAAAAGATGTTTCCAGCCGTGATGGAATGAAACGAACAGTAGAAACTTCTAGCTTTTATCAAGGTTGGTTGGACAATGTGGAAAAAGATTTATCCCAAGTTCATGAAGCAATTAAAACAAAAGACTTCCCTCGTTTAGGAGAAATCATTGAAGCCAATGGGTTAAGGATGCATGGAACAACCTTAGGTGCTGTCCCTCCATTTACTTACTGGTCCCCAGGCAGTTTACAAGCGATGGCTTTAGTTCGCCAAGCACGGGCCAAAGGAATTCCTTGTTACTTTACAATGGATGCAGGTCCGAATGTCAAGGTCTTAGTCGAAAAGAAAAACTTAGAAGCATTAAAAACATTTTTAAGTGAACATTTTTCAAAAGAGCAGTTAGTCCCAGCTTTTGCTGGTCCCGGAATTGAATTGTTTGAAACGAAAGGAATGGATAAATAAGCATGATTGAAGTTACTACGCCAGGAAAGTTATTTATTGCAGGAGAATATGCCGTTGTTGAACCTGGCCACCCTGCCATTATCGTTGCTGTGGATCAATTCGTAACTGTAACTGTCGAAGAAACAACAGATGAAGGCAGTATTCAATCTGCACAATACAGCTCTTTACCTATTCGTTGGACACGCCGAAATGGTGAGCTTGTATTAGATATTCGCGAAAATCCTTTTCATTATGTTTTAGCGGCGATTCATCTAACTGAAAAATATGCGCAAGAGCAAAACAAAGAATTGTCATTTTATCATTTAAAAGTGACGAGTGAATTAGATAGTTCAAATGGACGAAAATATGGTCTTGGTTCAAGCGGTGCGGTAACCGTTGGAACTGTCAAAGCCTTGAATATTTTTTATGACTTAGGTTTGGAAAATGAGGAAATTTTCAAATTATCAGCATTAGCTCACTTAGCCGTTCAAGGAAATGGTTCTTGCGGAGATATCGCCGCCAGCTGTTACGGGGGCTGGATTGCCTTTTCAACCTTCGATCATGATTGGGTCAATCAAAAAGTAGCCACTGAAACATTAACTGATTTGTTAGCAATGGACTGGCCTGAATTAATGATTTTTCCGTTAAAAGTACCGAAACAACTACGTTTACTAATTGGTTGGACAGGTAGTCCTGCGTCCACTTCAGACTTAGTTGATCGAGTTCATCAATCAAAAGAAGAAAAACAAGCGGCTTATGAGCAGTTCTTAATGAAAAGTCGGCTTTGTGTCGAAACAATGATTAATGGCTTTAACACAGGAAAAATTTCTGTTATTCAAAAACAAATTACTAAAAATCGCCAATTACTCGCCGAATTATCTTCACTGACTGGTGTGGTAATCGAAACAGAAGCCTTGAAAAATCTTTGTGATTTGGCTGAATCTTATACAGGAGCTGCGAAATCTTCTGGCGCTGGCGGGGGCGATTGTGGGATTGTAATTTTCCGCCAAAAATCTGGGATTTTACCATTAATGACTGCTTGGGAAAAAGACGGAATTACCCCACTGCCACTTCACGTCTATACCTATGGTCAAAAGGAGTGTAAGGAGAAGCATGAATCGAAAAGATGAACATCTATCATTAGCTAAAGCGTTCCACAAAGAAAAAAGTAATGACTTTGATCGTGTGCGTTTTGTTCACCAATCGTTTGCTGAATCCGCTGTTAACGAAGTGGATATTTCCACTTCGTTTCTTTCTTTTCAGCTTCCCCAACCTTTTTATGTCAATGCAATGACAGGTGGTAGTCAGCGTGCAAAAGAAATTAATCAGCAATTAGGCATTATTGCCAAAGAAACTGGCCTTTTAGTTGCGACAGGATCTGTCTCGGCAGCGTTAAAAGATGCTAGTTTAGCGGATACGTATCAAATTATGCGAAAAGAAAACCCAGATGGACTCATTTTTGCCAATATTGGTGCAGGCTTGGGTGTGGAAGAAGCAAAGCGAGCGCTTGATTTATTTCAAGCGAATGCCTTACAAATCCATGTAAATGTGCCCCAAGAATTGGTCATGCCTGAAGGAGATCGTGATTTCACTAATTGGCTAACCAAGATTGAAGCTATCGTACAGGCCGTAGAAGTGCCTGTCATTGTCAAAGAGGTTGGCTTTGGCATGAGCCAAGAAACCTTAGAAAAACTTACCTCTATCGGCGTTCAAGCAGCGGATGTGAGCGGCCAAGGCGGAACAAGTTTTACACAAATTGAAAATGCCCGGCGGAAGAAACGAGAACTTTCTTTCTTAGATGATTGGGGGCAATCAACGGTCATCTCTCTTCTGGAATCACAAAATTGGCAAAAGAAACTAACTATTCTCGGCTCTGGCGGTGTGCGTAACTCTCTTGATATTGTCAAAGGACTCGCTTTAGGTGCCAAAAGCATGGGAGTTGCTGGGACTATCTTAGCTTCCCTTATGAGTAAAAATGGTTTAGAAAATACCTTAGCCCTTGTACAGCAATGGCAAGAAGAAGTGAAAATGCTTTATACTCTTTTAGGAAAAAAGACGACAGAAGAATTGACGAGTACCGCACTTATCCTCGATCCAGTTTTAGTTAATTGGTGTCATAACCGTGGTATCGACAGCACTGTTTTCGCAAAACGTTAAAGAGACCAGAACATTAATGTTCTGGTCTCTTTATTTGAGTTCTTTTATCCTACATAAGCATCTAAGATAATTTGTTTTAGTTCACTAATTAATGGTTCTTTCGGATTTGCAGTTGTACATTGGTCTTCATATGCAAGTTCTGCCATACGATCAACCGTTGTGTCTAATGTTTCTTGTGAGACACCTTGGGCTTTCAAGTTCATGTCAATTCCGACTGATTTACCTAAGTCTGCTACTGCTGTTGCTAAAGCTTCTACTAATTCTGCGGTAGTATTTCCTTTTAAGCCTAAGAATTTTGCAATGTCTGCATAATCAGTATCGGCGCGGAAGTAATCATATTTAGGGAACATTGCGTGTTTTGATGGATCTTTCGCATTGTAACGAATAATATGTGGTAATAAAATCGCATTTGTACGACCATGTGGAATGCCATATTCCCCACCAATTTTATGAGCAATAGAGTGACAAATACCTAAGAATGCATTGGCAAATGCCATCCCTGCCATGGTTGATGCATTATGCATTTTTTCGCGAGATTCCATATCTGGACGTTTCACTGAATTTTCTAAATGATCGAAAACTAACTTGATTGCTTGTAAACTTAAACCACGTGTGTAATCTGAAGCCATCACGGAAACATAAGATTCAATAGCATGTGTTAAAACATCCATACCTGTATCTGCAGTGACTGAAGCTGGCACAGACATTACGAACTGTGGATCAACAATCGCTACATCTGGTGTTAACGCATAGTCTGCTAACGGATATTTCACGTGTGTTTCACTATCAGTAATAACGGCAAATGGTGTAACTTCTGAACCAGTTCCTGAAGTAGTTGGGATACAAACAAATTGTGTTTTTTCTGGTTTGGCAATTTTATATGTCCGTTTGCGGATATCTAAGAATTTTTGTTTTGCACCAAAGAACTCTGTATCTGGGTGTTCATAGAACATCCACATGCCTTTCGCCGCGTCCATTGCAGAACCGCCACCCAAGGCAATCACTGTATCTGGTTGGAAATCAACCATCATTTTGGTACCTGCATAAACAGTATTTGTTGATGGGTTTGGTTCAACATCAGAAAATACTTCGATTTTCACATCATTTTTACGTTTTTGTAGCTCTTTACGTACGATATCTGCATAGCCAAATTGAACCATACCTGGGTCACAAACTAACATGACACGTTCAACATTTTCCATTTTTTGTAGATATTGTAAAGAATTTTTTTCAAAGAAAATTTTTGGAGGTAATTTAAACCATTGCATATTATTTCTCCGTTTCGCTACCGTTTTAATATTAATTAAGTTAATGGCTGATACGTTTTTAGAAACAGAGTTTTTCCCGTATGAACCACAACCAAGTGTTAAAGATGGAATCATTTCGTTATAAATGTTACCGATACCGCCTTCTGCTGATGGAGTATTCACTAAAATACGACAAGCTTTCATACGTAAACCAAAAGCAACTTGTAACTCTTCATCTTCTGTATGAATTACTGCTGTATGTCCTAAACCACCTAAGTTTAACATCGCTTCACATAGTTCAAAAGCATGCTCTGCATTGTTTGATTTCATCATTGCTAAAACTGGCGATAATTTTTCTCTTGATAATGGATATTCTGGACCTGCACCTTCTAATTCAGCGACTAAAATTTTTGTGCCTTTTGGTACGCTAATTCCTGCTAATTCAGCAATTTTTTCTGCAGAGTTACCGACAATCGCTGGATTTACTGCGTATTTGCCTTCATTCATCACTGCATCTTCTAGTTTTTGTAATTCATTCGGTTTCACGAAGTAAACGTTATGTGCTTCAAACTCAGCTTTGACAGAAGCATAAATTTCTTTATCCACAATGACCGCTTGCTCAGAAGCACAAATCATTCCATTATCAAATGATTTTGAAACAATTAAATCATTAACCGCACGTTTTACTTTAGCCGTTTTTTCAATATAAGCTGGTACGTTCCCAGGACCAACGCCTAGTGCTGGTTTACCTGTTGAGTACGCAGATTTTACCATGCCTGCGCCACCAGTTGCTAAAACAATGGCAATCCCTGGATGATTCATCAAAGCAGATGTTGCATCAATCGATGGTTGTTCAATCCATTGAATACAATTTTCTGGTGCACCTGCTGCAATCGCCGCATCCCGTACAATACGTGCCGCTTCTGCCGAACATTTTTGTGCGCTAGGATGGAAAGCAAAAACAATTGGATTTCTTGTTTTTAAGGCAATTAGTGATTTAAAAATAGTTGTTGACGTTGGGTTCGTTGTTGGTGTGACCCCACATACCACGCCAACTGGCTCAGCAATTTCCATTAAGCCGGTTTGTTCGTCTTTGTTAATTACACCCACTGTTTTATCATGTTTAATATTATTCCAAATGTATTCAGATGCATACATATTTTTGATTGCTTTATCTTCATAGATTCCACGGCCAGTTTCTTCGACAGCCATTTTTGCTAAAGGCATATGTTGGTCTAACGCCGCCATCGCCATTTGATGGACAATGTGATCTACTTGTTCTTGTGTAAAATCTTCCATTGCTTTTAAAGCGACATTCGCTTTTGTTGCTAATTCATCAATCATTGATGAAACATCAACTGTTTCTGTCTTTTCTTTTTTTACTGTTTTAACCATGTTCATCCTCCTAAGAGTTTCATTTTAAAAAACTTTGTTAACTATTTCACATTCACATCATACAACATAAAATGAATCTTGTAAATAGTTTTTGTGATATTTTTCACAACTATTTATAATTTTTTTTATCTCAAAAAAAAAAGACCTATTCTTTTTTCTAGAATAAGTCTTCAATATCATGCCAGTCCCTTAAAGGATTTTTTGATGTCTGTGCCAATAATTGTTGATAGTCAAAAAATTCATTCGGCTTAACCTTCTGAATGTCTTTACGACAGTCTTTGACAGATAAATGGGTTTGTTTTTTCCAACGATAGGTGAGTAAATAAGTCAATAAATCTTCTTCGTTGATGGAAGAATAACCTAGTTCACGAAAATTTTGGCACTTCTTTTTAATACTTTTATTGAGCATTTTTTGTTGTAACCAACTTAATTTTTCCTTTGTCATGGGCTCTTCTCCTTCCAACCAAGCGAAAGATTGATCACTTTTTAACTATCTTCCAACACTATAAAAAGGAACCTTTTTTGTAAACTTAATAGTTAAAAAGGACTTAGGACGTAAGTCCAAATGACCTACCTTCCTAGTCCTACATTTTAAGATAAACGACACGAGCGGAATAGGAATTATCTCTTCTTATTGGCTTTCTCGTGTGACTACTGGTCACAGTTTCGCCTTTGAAAAGCCTGTTCCGCTCTCTTTAACCATTAAATGAATTAGTTGAATCGTTTAGTCTTTCTTTTCTTTTGAAGGATCTGATGTTTCAGGAACTTCAGTTACTTCTTCTGTGACTGTCTCTTCAACTTCTGTGACTGGTACACTAGTTACTGCTGAATCATTTGTAACGGCAGTTCCAGGTGTTACAGTTCGAATTGCTGCACGGTCAAATTCTAAGACAATACCTTCGCAATCGATTAAAACTGTTTTTTCGTTGATTTCACTTAAAACACCATGTAAACCACCAATTGTGACAACACTATCGCCAGTTTTCATTGCGTTTAGTTGTTTTTGACGTTCTTGCTGTTGTTTCTTTTGAGAACGTGTCATGAAAAACATCATTCCTCCTAAAAGGACTAATGTAAAAATCATTGTAAATCCGCCACCCATTTGTTTCACCTCACTCTGCATTATTCACACTACTAACTGTATCAAAAAAATGCTTGAAGAACTAGTTTTTTCCTCTAATTTTTAGAAACTTTTTGCATTCGCTTTATTAAAGCCATATTCTTCAAAAAACGCTTGTCGGAATTCTAATAAATTGTCGTCCATAATTGCTTGACGGACATTTTTCATTAAGTCTAACAAGAAGTATAAATTATGATACGATGTTAAACGGATTCCGAATGTTTCATCACATTTAATCAAATGACGAATATAGGCCCGCGTATAATTACGACAAACATAACAATCACATTTTTCATCAAGCGGACGAAAATCTCTTGCATATTGGGCATTTTTAACAACCAAGCGACCTTGTGAAGTCATACAAGTACCATTGCGCGCAATACGTGTTGGTAGCACACAATCAAACATGTCAATCCCACGAATCACTCCATCAATTAATGAATCAGGGGCACCCACACCCATTAAGTAACGTGGTTTATTTTCAGGAATTAACGGTGTCGTAAAGTCTAAGACTCGGTTCATTTCTTCCTTAGACTCACCAACAGATAAGCCACCAATCGAATAGCCAGGAAAATCCATACTCACTAAATCTTTGGCACTTTGACGACGTAAATCTTCAAATCCCGCACCTTGAACAATACCGAATAATCCCTGTCTATCAGGATTCGCATGGGCTTTTAAGCCACGCTCAGCCCAACGAGAAGTCCGTTCAATCGAGCGTTTGACATACTCATAGCTTTCATCAAATGGTGGACATTCATCAAAACTCATCATAATATCTGATCCTAATTTATTTTGAATATTGATCGCTTTTTCTGGAGAAAGGAACATTTTTGAACCATTTAAATGATTTCTAAAATGCACACCTTCTTCTTCGATTTTCCGCATATCACTTAATGAGAAGACTTGGAAGCCACCTGAATCAGTTAAAATAGGTTGATCCCAGTTCATAAATTTGTGTAAACCGCCTGCTTCTTCGACTAAATCTTCACCTGGGCGTAACCATAAATGGTAAGTATTACTTAAAATAACACCGGCACCCATTTCTTTTAATTCTTCTGGTGACATTGTTTTAACTGTCGCAAGTGTACCTACCGGCATAAACATTGGTGTTGGAAATGTGCCGTGAGGAGTAATTAATTCACCTAAACGCGCACCTGTGTGTTTATCTTTTTTGATTAAACGATAACGAATGGCTGGTTCCGTCATTCATTTCCCTACTTTCTACTATAATTTGTCCTCCCATCATCATACTTTTTTTTTATTGAATTTGCAAGGATTTCTCAAGGTTTCTTTTTTCAAAAAAGGATCCTTAAAAAACAGCAACTAGTTCAAATAATTCAAATGAGCTAGTTGCTGTTTGGCACTTATTTTGTCGCTGTATATTTTTCTAAATCTTGCATCGCTTTTTTCACAATTTCAGGGGTAATTTTTTGTTTCATATAATGAATCGTTTCGCCTTCTATACAAGCACGTTCTGCTACTTCTTGATACTCGGCTTCAGTTAAGTCCATCTCCATTTCTTTTAAAGAAATAGGCAAACCTAGTTGGTGATAGAAAGGAATCAATTCAGCGATTTCTTGCCATTTCTCTTCAATGGCTAATTGAACAAACACACCATACGCCACTTTGTTTCCATGCAATTGTCGATGACTAGCTGGCAGCAAAGTTAGTGCATCATGAATGGAATGGGCACCTGCTGTCCGACCATAATCATCGCCAAAGCCACCCACCATTCCACCAATAATTAAATTCGTTTCGATGACATCAATAAACGATTGATTTAATTGCTGCTCTTCCATCGCTTTTAAAGCATTGATACTTTCATTTAACAAAATATCGCGACATTTTTCCGCGGCAAAATGAGAAACTTGAATAGGTAACACTTGGACATCTAACTGCGAAATAATCGCATCTGCTTCGTACCATTTAGCTAATGTATCCCCAATACCTGCCACCATTAAGGACCGAGGCGAATGCAATAACACTCTTGGTTCTACCAACACCAAAGCGTTTGCTTGCGGAAAAACGTCATACCGTTCCATTGCTCCATCTTCTCGATACATTACGCTCAATGGCGTGCACGGTGCACAAGTAGCTGCTAAAGTGGGTAAAATAATTACCGGTAACGCCATTTTGTGTGCTAAGGCTTTGCCCAAGTCGGCCACTTTTCCTCCACCAACAGCGACGATGGCCTCTAAATGATTGTCCAGCACTTGTGCTTCTAACTCTTGCACACGTTGATCTGTACAAACACCTCCATAGTTTTCAAAAACAGCTGTTACTTTTTGAAACGTCGGAAAATACGGTTTTGCCGCTTGCCATGACTCAGTCCCGTGTAAAATGAATACACGATGAATATTTCTGCATAATAGTTGTCCTTCTAATAATTCCCACGAACCAATTTCGCAAAGATACTCTTGTGGTGTCCCTCTCACAATTAATGATTGTTCCATCTTGAAAATCCCCTTCATTTTTGACTTTTGAAAATTTTTTTGAAAAAGTTGTATTTTTTCAACTCTACTACTTTTCCTTTTACATATTCTATGATATGATAAACCACATCATAACACAATAAATTTTTATACATTTATTCGCTTTTTTTGAATATTTATAAAAATAATACAAAAAGGAGTTTACGCAAATGACCAAATGTAAAAAATGGCTACAGACGATTTTACCAATTTTATTCTTGTTGCTCTCATTATTACCTATTAAAGAAACTTTTGCAGCCGAAAACGATCCAGTCTATGACAAAATCATCCAAAAGGGAGAACTAGTTGTCGGCTTATCCGCAGACTATGCCCCTTATGAATTTCATGCAAAAGTAGATGGTGAAGATAAAATTGTCGGTTTTGATATTTCTATTGCTCAAAAAATTGCCGACGATTTAGGCGTTAAATTAAAAATCGAAGAACTAGGATTTGATGCTCTGTTAGGGGCCTTAAAAACTGGCAAGATTGACATGGTCATCTCTGGCATGTCGCCAACGCCTGAACGATTAAAAGAAGTAGCTTTTTCTCAACCATATATGAACGTTCAACAAAGAGTCATTGTTCGGAAAGAAGACAAAGATAAATTTCATTCCACTAAAGATTTCGAAGGCGTTCGTGCAGGTGCCCAAAAGCAAACGACACAAGAAGAATTAATTAAAACCGAATTAACCGGTGCTGTCCCTACTTCTCTTCAAAAAATTCCAGATTTAATTATGAATCTAAAAAATAATAAATTAGATGCAGTCGTTATGGAAGAACCGGTTGGCGAAGCCTATGTTTCTCAAAATGAGGATTTAGCTTTTGCTGATGTTACCTTTGAAAAAGGCTCAAAAGATACTGCCGTTGCTTTTCCTAAAGATGCGCCCGTTTTGACGGAGAAAGTAAATGCCTCTATTAAACAAATTAATGATCAAAAATTAATGGACGGTTATAAAAAAGAAGCCAATCAATTAATGTTCCAAAAAGATCAAAGCTTTTTACAAAAGTATGGAAAGTTCTACCTTAACGGTGCGGGCTATACCATTTTCCTAGCTTTCATTGGTGTTTTGTTTGGTGCCATTTTAGGGGCATTACTTGCCTTAATGAAGTTAGCCAATTCCAAAATTTTACGTGGCATTGCCATTGCTTATATTGAATATGTTCGTGGCACTCCTTTGCTTGTTCAAATTTTTATTGTCTATTTCGGGACAGGCGTTCTTGGTTTAGACTTATCAAAAGTAGCAGCTGGTTGTATTGCTCTTTCTTTAAACAGTGGTGCATATGTAGCAGAAATTATTCGTGCTGGTATTCAGGCAGTTAATAAAGGACAATTGGAAGCTGCTCGTTCTTTGGGAATGAATCAAAACCAAGCAATGCGATACATCATTTTCCCACAAGCTATTAAAAATATTTTACCAGCGTTAGGCAATGAATTTGTTACAGTAATTAAAGAATCTTCCGTTGTTTCAGTCATTGGTGTTTCAGAACTAATTTTCCAAGCTGGCAACGTTCAAGGAGCAAGTTTTAAACCCTTCTTACCTTACTTAATTGTATCGTTGATTTATTTCGTCCTAACCTTTACTATCTCGCGTCTATTAGGTGTTGCTGAAAGGAGAATGAGTACTAGTGATTAACATTAAAAACTTACAGAAAACATTTGGAAAAAATGAAGTACTTAAAGGAATTGACTTAGAAATTGAAGCTGGTGAAGTTGTCGTAATTATTGGCCCTTCTGGCAGTGGTAAAAGTACTTTTTTACGTTGCCTGAACTTATTAGAAACACCAACTGGTGGCAGCGTTGAATTTGAAGGAAAAAATTTATTAGATAAAAATACCAACATTGATCAACTTCGTCAAAAAATGGGAATGGTATTCCAAAATTTCAATCTTTTCCCGCATAAAAATGTCTTGGAAAACTTAACGATTAGTCCTGTTAAAGTAAAAAAAGAAGCCGCTGCTGAAGCCACAGAACATGCTCTTTCTTTACTGGAACAAGTTGGTTTATCAGATAAAAAAGAAAATTATCCCGCTCAACTTTCTGGTGGGCAACAACAACGGGTAGCGATTGCTCGTGCTTTAGCCATGCGCCCTGACGTGATGCTGTTCGATGAACCAACTTCTGCCTTAGACCCTGAAATGGTGGGCGAAGTGCTATCCGTTATGAAAAATTTAGCTATTGAAGGGATGACAATGGTGGTGGTTACCCACGAAATGGGCTTCGCAAAAGAAGTTGCGGACCGTGTCATTTTTATGGATGCAGGAATCATTCAAGAAGAAGGCACACCTGAAGAAATTTTTGATGCGCCACAAAACCCAAGAACACAAGATTTTCTAAGAAAAGTTTTATAAAAAGGAGCACCTGGTATGGATCGCAAGAATATCGCAACACGTTACCAACAACCTACTGAAAATTTACTCATGGATATTGCAACATTGGCGAAAAAGACCCCAAATTTAATCGATTTATCGATTGGTGACCCTGACTTAATTACCGATGAGCGGATTATCGAACAAGCAGCTAACGATGCCAAAAATGGGCATACAAAATATACCGCTTCTGATGGTAGCGAGGCATTCATTGAGGCGGTCATTCAGTTTTATCAGTCACATTATCAATTATCTTTTCAACCGAATCAAGTCCGGGCCACAGTTGGCGCTCTGCACGGAATGTACCTTGCCTTACAAGTGATTCTAAATCCTGGAGATGAAGTGATTATTCATGAACCTTATTTCTCTCCTTATAAAGACCAAGTCCTTTTAGCAGATGGCGTTCCGGTCTTTTTACCAACCTATGAAGAAGATGGTTTCCAAATTGATGTAGCTCTTTTGAAAGAAAAAATCACGCCTAAAACCAAAGCGATTATTCTTAATTCACCGAATAACCCAACAGGCGCTGTTTTCTCTGAAGAAACTTTCAGAGAAATCGCACAGGTAGCGATTGAACACAACTTATACATTCTTTCAGATGAAGTTTATGAAGCCTTTTGTTTCCAAGAAACGTTTACTCCCATGGCTACGTTTGCTCCAGAAAATACTATCACTTTTGGTAGCTTTTCAAAAGCCTTTGCAATGACTGGTTGGCGTATTGGTTATATGATTGCCCCAGACTATATTAACGAAGTAGCCAAATTAATTAATGAAGGCGTTACGTATTCTGCGCCTACGTTGTCACAGCAAGCAGGAATCTATGCGTTACAACATTTTGACGAATTTGTAGACCCAATCGTTGAAGTGTTCCAAACACGTTTAGAGTATGTGGCCCAGCGAGTAGCAAAGATTCCTTTCCTTTCGCTTCATCCAGTCAAAGGAAGTATTTACGCCTTCATTAATATTCAAAAAACTGGACTAACTTCCGTTCCTTTTGTGGAAAAGCTTTTAAAAGAGACACAGGTATTAGTGATTCCTGGAAAAGCATTTGGTGAAACAACGGGCGATGAGTACATTCGTTTAGCCGCAACACAAAATTTAGATTTATTAAAGGAAGCGTTCGATCGAATTGAAAGAATGACCTTTGAATAAAAAAAGCTTCTGCATTAGCTAATAATCATAGCTAATGCAGAAGCTTTTTAGATTTCTTCTATCAATTCAATCGCTTGCCCACCAACATGCGGTGGAATTGACATAGTCATCGGCGGCAAGCCCACGACTGTGAAACGGACTTTGGTCCCTTTTTTCAAGTGAGACAGTGGGATACTTTCCTCTAACTGTTCAACAAGTATGTTTAAAATTACCCCATGAGAAAATAAGGGAACAATGGATTCTGGATCACTTTCTGCTTGGATATTTTCTAAATGTAATCGCATTGACAATGGCTGCGTCTCATTTAACACACCAGCCTCTGCTAATTTCCCTGTAAAAACAGCAAGTTTTTCAGTCATTTGTTTGCCTCCTTTTTAAACATCATATTGAAGAGAATTAATTCCATCCCCTAAAAATTCTGAAGCGTTGTTAAATTCGGCAGGATCATATTTGGTATAGGAAACTTGTAATGTCAAAGTAATATTTCTTAAGGTTTCAGAATGGGTAAATTTCTCTTGAGCTTGTTGTTTGAATTCTTTTCTAGTAGTGTATCCGTCATCCCCATCGCGGAAAATTAATAACGCCCAAGTCGGCGGTGTGCCGTCGATAAAGTATGGTAAGAAGCGATCATCCGTTGTCTCTTTAATCGCCGCTGTCACGATTTGTAGCAATTCATTTTTTTGTTCAGGACTTAATAAGTTACGAATACTTTCCCAATAGGCCACTCGGATCACGACTAAATATAACGGCGCTTCATAACGTGTAGAAATATCAGAAAATAAATCGAATCCTTCCTCGTACATTTTTGCTGTTCTTAAATTAGTTACTGCATCTAACGCATTTAACCGTGAAGTTTCTTTACGTAAGCGAATATTTTCTTCTTCAATCGTACGAATTTGATAAGTCACTGCATAGATTGTTAAACAGTAGAGCGGCGGCATGATTAGCCAAAATAATGAGCCATAGCTAAACAAATCATGATAGACATACTGATATACAACATAAGTCAATTGTAGAAAAATAAATATAAGCGAAAATGTTAACCCCGCTGTAATTCCTACAAAATAGGTAACGATAATTAAGATAACTGAAATTAATAGACAACTTAAGTCCACAAAGAAATCATTCGTTCCTAAGGCCATAAAGATGGTTGTGCCGACAACCAAAACAATTCCTACCAACAAAGTTAAATCCAAAAGTAAGGTCACTCGTTTTTGATTCACTCTATTCCCCACCTTTCAAATTCTTCTTCACGATGAAGAACGCACTTAATCCAATAATAGTCATACCAATTAAGAAGACAAATAGATAAATCATTAATTTATGATTATTGACAATTCGTTTACCTAATGATTCGTTGCTAACGTTGCTTACACGTTTTTTGAAACGATAATCATAGCGACGATAGTTCGGATCGACCACAATGGCATCTCCTTTGTACATAGAAGTATTCTTCTCTGTATTCACTTGTGTAGAGGCTAAAAAGACACCTTGTGATTTAGCTCCTGTTAAGATTAACGCCGCGGCTTTCGCATTATATGGAGAAAACATTAACTGCGCCGTACCGATTTGTTTACCATAATCTTTTTCAATGCTCAGTTTCTCGTTTGAAACAAAACGTGTGAAGTCCTTATCATAATGGAAATATAACTGATCGTTTAACTTACGAATCATCGGATTATCCTTAGGCGTACCAAAAATAATCAAGTTATGATTTTCTAATGCCGCATTTTTAGGCGCTTTTTTATAATACGTAATCTCACCGACATTACTTTCGGCATAATTACCAATTAAGTTAAATAAATTGGTCAACACTTTAAAATAGTTGTCGTCCATTTTTTCTGGTAATAAAATCGCTAAATCAGCAAAAGAACGGCTTCTGATAAAAATGTTCGGATAGTTGTTAAATAATATGTCATTCAGTTCTTCTGTTTGAATAAACGCATTCGAATTATTTTCAATAAAGGCCCATGGAGTCTGACCATTTCGTAAAACTTCTGGTGATTTAACATTCAAATCAAAAGCAACTTTTAAAACAAAACTATCAGCAATTTCTAAGTTCTTTGGAAATTCGAGATTTAATTCATCACCGTTTGCACGAGCAGCGCTTAATTTCTTGCTGCCAATTGGTTTATCATTGGCGTAAACCGTCACTAAAGAAGAATCAAAATCTAAGTTTTCAGCGTATTTAAAATGTAAATGCACGCGACTTCCATTGGCATTGTTTCGATCCACTGGTAAATTGACAAAGTACGTTTGTTCTTGGTGATAAGCCCCTTCTAGTTTGTCCCCCGTTGAGGTTAATGGATAATTTCCATCAAATTCTAAAGTTGAACTAAACGTATCGGTATTCTCATCAACTGTTGTCTCTTCTTTATCTGTTTGGGTCATTAATTCATAATTGGCTAAATAACGTCCCGCACGAACAAGTAAGTCCTCATCTTTAGAAGTAGCTACTAAAACATGCTTATCTGGTTGATTGAAAAATTTTAAGACAGCCTGGTCTTCCACGCGTTTGCTATCAATTTGACTTTTATACTGATCTGGTAATTTATCATAGCTGGCAATAATCAACTGATAGGGTGCTGACTGTTCTTTGTTCAAAGAAGCCATTGGCAACAATTCTTCTGAGGTAGTAATCAAACGAGCAGCACCAGCTAACGCATGGGTCGCTGCAGCTAATTCTTTTTCCGATGCATTTTCTGGTGTCAAAATAACACTGTGTTTATTCGCAATCGTGTCTGCTCCTACAAAATGATTATAAAAAGAATGAATTGTATTCTCTGGTAGTTGTAAATCGTATTGGAAGTTTACGTTAGATCCTTCATACATCGTTAACCAATTTGCCGGAGTTTCAATTAAATTATACATGTCGTTTCCTGCCTGATTAATAATTTGGCCTTCAACAGTCAATGTATTTGTCTCTTTAATCAGTTCCAAAGGGATTTCAATCGTCTTTTGTTGAATACCAGTCGTATTTTCAGGACGCCAAGAATAAAACTTCACACCATTAACTGCCACAGTTAAATCTGAGGTCTGATTATTTTTTAATTGTGTGATTTGGTAAGTCATATTGAATGATGCTTTTTTTACGTCCCAATAATCAATTTTTGTAAAATACATGGTGCTACGGACAGAAGTACCTGTTAAAGAGATTGTTTTATTTTGAAAAGGTTGTGTAAAGGTATGGTTGTCTTGTTCTTTGTTTTCGGCGTATACGGTCGGACTTGCGACACCAATCAGAATTGCCAGAAAGAACAACCCTATTAAAGTGACTGTTTTTTGTTTCATTGCACGTTTCCTCCTTATTTAAATCGTTCAGTTTTGTACCATTTTGTTTGTGTTTGTTTATGAAAAACATTTTCTTTAATATACATCACCATGCCATAAGCGGCGACTACTAGCCACATCTGACTGTATGTAATATACATCAAGGCAATAATTAAGATATTCTCTAAAGTCATTTCGCCTTTCTCGGTTGTAATACTGACAAAAGTACTGAAAATAAATAACAAAATCGCTAACAACCACAAGGAATTGCTAAATCCTTGCAGGGTCGTTGTTAAGTAACCAGACATTGATAAAACTAACATGATGTCTGACAAAACGAGCGATGTCATTAAGAGAAAATAAATGGACAAGAAATATAAAATATCAAAACGGATCCGACTCGCTTTAGGATTAAACAATAATTTAGCATTTTTAACAATGACATAAATATTGCCTTTGACCCATCGCGTCCGTTGTCGGAACCAAACTGACAAAGTTTGTGGCTCTTGCTCCCACGTCACTGCTTTTGGTTGAAACTTAATTTTATAGCCCATCATATAGATGCGGAAACTGATTTCTGTATCTTCGGCTAACGCTTTGTCATCCCAGCCGCCAATGGCTTCAATAATACTACGACGAACAATGAAATTTGTGCCAGGAATCGTGCATAACTTAAATAATTGAAAACGACCGGCTTGTGCCATCCATTGAAAGGCAAGTGTTTCGATATTAATAAAGCGTGTCAACAGGCTTGCATTGCGATTTCTCGTTCTAAATTTACCAATAACCGCGCCGTATTCCTCACTAGCAATTAACTCTCCAACTAAATAACGGAGTGCATTCGGTTCAGGTGTATTGTCCGCATCATAAATGGCAATCACGTCCCCCTTGGCTTGCTTGAAACCAATGTTTAAGGCATTAGACTTACCTTTACCACCTGTTATATTGTCTGTATTAATAATCTGCAAATTTCGATTAACCGCCTTTTTTTGGACGTTAGCTAAAAGCTCGGCACTATTATCACTTGAGTTGTCATTAATCACAATAATTTCATAGCGATCTTGCGGATAATTAAAATTCAATAACGCTTCAACTGTTCGCACAATGACAATTCCTTCATTATGGGCCGGCACCATAATTGAAACAAACGGCGCGTCTTCGTCCTCTACAGGTGGTGGTGCGACAGGATCTGTTTTTAAATAATAAACATAGCCAAAAATAACTAAGAGAATATTTACAATTAGTAGACTCCAAATAATGATAGTTGCTGTTAACATTACAATGTCAGCAATGGTCATTTGTCTTCCTCCTTATTAATATATTTCGACCGATAATTCTTTCGTCCAATCATAAACAAAATAATCAGGATGATTAAAGTCAGTGTCACAACGCCAATCAAAATATTGTTTGTGATACTGAAAAAGAATGAAAATAACCCTGTAAATCGTTGTTTTTCAACTGTTGAAGCCCCTGTATCAGCCAAACCATTGACAATTTGATTGTTTAAGAAGAACCGATTATTCCGAAATTCGATTTTCTGCGTTTGTGTTTGAACAGTGAAATGTTGATCCGCTTCTGAAACACTAAACACTATTGGTGCTTCCTTGACTTCTTGAATTAGATGATCCACTTCTTTTTTAGAATTTGGAAATGAAAAACTAATGGTGGTCGGCATTGGAAATCGATAGTCATTCGGATTATCTTTATCCGTCCATTCAATCCCCGATAAATAATCATACGGTAAATCAAACAAAGCATTCTTATAAGTGATTGATTCTCCCGTTTGGTTCCGATAAAAAACGCGTTCAATCGGCGGATTTTCTCTTAGAATCACTGTATCACTAATTGCTAGACCATCCTCTTGGTATTGAAGGTCTTGATTCCAGTATCCTGGAGCAGAAATGCCTACTGGATAGACATGTCTGTCGACCAATAAACTAATCTGCTGCTCCATCAATTGTTTCAAAGCACGTTGGTCATTTAAATCAACATTGTTAACGACCGGTGTTTCTAAGAAAATAACCCCCGTCGAAGCAAACGCACGTAACGCATTCGTAAATAGTTTATAAGGTAAAATCGTATTGTTTTGTGAAACGCTCGTACTGGATAAAATATAAGGATACGTGGTTTTAACTAATTCTTCTTGCAAATAGGTTGCCACAGACATATCTCTTAACGGGTTAAAATCAGAAATCGTCAAAAACGGCCGTGACATTTTTTCACTTTCCAGCCATTGACTAATTACGTCTAAGCTTTCTAAAAAAACAGCGCCTTTGCGTTCAAACATTGGTAGAAAAGCATGCCCATTCTCAATTACACCAAATGGATATTCTTCTGGTGCTAATTCTTGTGTTTTTAATCGGCCAACCGTCTGACCTTGCGTATTTTCCAGCACAACTGATTGATCTTGAAAAGGCAATACTTGAGAAAAACGGTTTTTTTCATCTTCTAACCGATATTGACGATGACTTAATTCTTTCCACGTACCGCTAAAATATTGTTTTTCATCGTCACGCATGTTTCGACCAATGTGTAATTGTTTGCCTTTAAAATGAACTCGATCTGCTAGAAAATCAGAGGCAATAACGCCGGCTTGTTCAGGCCAATTCACCATAGAAATCAAACTGTCATAGCCATCATTTAGCAATTCTCCAGGCACATAGTCTGACACCGCCACACTCTGAACTTCTACTCCAAAACTCGTCAACACTCGTTGTAAAGCATCCACATCATTTTCTTTTTTCCCAGCAATATTCAAGCTGTCATAGACAAGTAAGACATGTTTACTTGGTGCAGCCAGCGCCGGTTTGGCAAAGCCACAAAAAACGAAAAAGAGTAAGAAACACACCCAGCCAATAAGATATTGTTTATTTTTCAATTCCCTCTACCTCCCCAATGACTTGTGGTGTTGTATCTTGCCACATTCGTTTACCAATAACATCAGAAACAATTTGTAACAAGAGAAAATCTAAAAATACTGAGACTAAAAACAAATGACGTACTAAGTCACTATCCCCATCAATAATAATTGTTGAAATGAAAACAACTAATAAATTTAGATAAATTCCTGTCATTAAAAAGAAGCGAAAAACTAATCTGGGTTCGTTTCTCTTGAGTCCTCTGTATAAACCAACGCCATATAAACCAAACAGAATCACGCCTAATAATAGATAGAAAGCAAAGTTTTTAGGAAAAAAACTGGCTTTAATACGGTTATACACCATAAAAAATTTAGATTGTTCCAGCGGTGCACGCCCCGTCGTTTTCTCAAAATTCCCCACATTATTAGGCTTTACTAAGTAAACATTTGGGACCGCTGAATTCAGTCCTTGCCATAATTCAGATGGATAATTTAAATAATTCAATAACACCCATCCAAAACTCGTTTTATCAAAAAAATCTTTTTTCATTTGTTCAGAAGTTGGTGATACAGGACTGTATTCTTCAAAGTAGGAACGTCCCTTTTGCAACCCATATTGCGGGTTGATTCCGCCCTCTGACATCCGTTTATCCGGAACCTTACTATCCTTCATTACACCGCGCGTCATGCTGTGGTAGACATCACGTTCATAGATATCGTTAGGAACGATAAAAGCTGCTAACGTTGTAAAACCAATCAACGCAATTAAAAAGGCCGTCATTGACAATCGTTGGTAACGTTGTGACAAGTAGACAAAAAATCCTAATCCAGCAATAATTACGCCAATAATCAGCAAATATTCTTGGCGTGTTGTCCCTATTAAAAGTACTACTGCTTGTGCCAAGATAACCAAAACTATTCTTCTGAGCCAAGTTCGTGGTTTCGTCACCCGATAAAAATAGACTGAAAATGCTAAGACACTCACAGAAAGTAAAAAACTCGTCGCTTCTGTATAAAAGGAATTAAAATAAATCGTATAGGAGGTATCTCCCAAGATGAAAATAACCAACAAAGAGATAAGATAACTTTTTTTCAAAGACACGCCTTCGGTTAAGCCTCGTACCAGAATATAAATTGACACTAAAAAACAACTAAGATAAACGAAACCTAAGAAACGAATATCGAAAAGTGTTTGACTATAAAAAGTTTATTAAGCCAAATGGCAATGGTGATGAAAAATTGTTGAGTGGAAACAAAGTGCGTCGTTGTTTCATTAAAATAACGCATAATTGAAAAGTCCTTAACAAAATAGGCCACATTGTCGTAGCTATCACCATTGACACGATAAAGACTATTTGAATTTAACACACGAAAATACTCGCCATTATCTCCCAAACCATTAATCGGATAAACGAATAACAAAATGCTTGTCACTAACCCAATCCCTAAAACGGCCAAAAGACTTGGAGAAATATAACGACTCAACCATTCAAAAGCCGAGTTCATGTATTTTTTGATCTTTTCCATGCTTTCACCTCATCTAGAAATCATAGGCCAAAAGAGCCATTAAGTTATTATAGGAATAGACTTGTTTCGTAACTTTATCACCAAATCCTCCATAAATCGGACTGCTTGAATCCATAATTTGAAAATTATTAAGTACTGTAATTGCCGCACGATACAACTCTTTGTCATTTTCGGCAACACCAATTAAAGCCGCTATCGCATAACTGGCTGCAGATTGATTTTTATCCACAGGTGATCCATTTAAATCATACGAGTTAAAAAGCGTTCCTTGCTGAACTTGTTTTCGCACAAAATCAATACTAGTCTGCTTCGCCATACCCACTTCACTTAAATGGACAATCGTTAATAAAGATTCAATAATATTAAGTGTTCCGTTGTTTTCGTATTTATTTGTTTGATGATTAAACTTCGTTTGATAAAGAGGTAAATCATCAGAAATATAGCCATCATCTATTAATTGGTAATGATACTGCAAGTAGTCTGCTGAAATCCCAAATTCTTTGTATAGATAACCCAGCGTAATTAAGTCAATATAAAACAAAGAAGTTTCTGAAGACTGTTGTTTTGATTTACTATCGTAAAAATCAATTAGAATATTATCTTTCATAGAGGTTTTCATAAAACTCTTGCCTAATTTTTTAATTTCTTGATCGTACTGATCTGTTTTAAAATGCCCCCCTGCTTCAATTAATGAACGAATGATCCGTAAATCATCAATCGAGGCATTGACATTGTACTTATTGCCTTGCTCGTCAATTCGGTAACTAAATTGGACGCCGTCGTAAAAGGTGTCTTTCGTCTGCTTGTAAAAATTATCAAAACGTCCCTGCGTATCAAAAGCTAAATTACGCAAATATAGACCCGAAGACTCACTTAGCAACTCATGTCCTGTGGCGACATCTTTGCGTTCAGCATCTGGTAAATAATTGGTTAAAAAACCGCCGTCTGTTTTGAGCCGGGTTTCAATAAAAAACTTCAACAAATCTTTGCGTTCAGCGGTTTCTTTTGTGTGAAATTCATGTTTTGTTAAAAAATGTTGTTTGTCTGTCGACATTAAGCGTTGAATTTTTGGATTCACTTTTTCCACCTCTACTTTATAGGATTTTTCTCTAAACAAAAGAAAATATCCTCCCAGAAGCACCACGAATACCCCAATAAAAATCCAAAGTTTTCTCTTCATTGTTACGCCTCTTTTCCTCACTTCTTTATTGTCAGTGTACACAAAAGTACTTGTTTTTGCGAAACTTACGCTACCTCTTCAAGCGCAAGAAAAAAAGCAATCCATAAAAATAAAAGGATTGCTTTAACCGTTTCGTCGATCATTTCCTGTCATCGTAATCTCTTTTGACAGATAACGCACACGTTCCATAATTCGTCTGGCTTTTAGCGGCTCTTGTTCTCCTCGTTGCGTCACGGTTAAATGCTCTTCTAAAGCTTTTAAATCTAGATTGGAAGAGAAAAAAGTAACTAATTGTTCTTGCATTCGGTATTGCAAGATTACGCTTAAAACGTCGTCACGAATCCAACTAGTCATGGATTCCGCACCAATGTCATCAATCATTAATATAGGGGATTTTTTTACTGCATCGAGCTTTTCACCAACTTGATCGCGACCAATGGCTTGCTTCATTTCTACTGTAAATGTTGGAAAATGAACAATTGTCGTAGTAAATCCACGTTCTGCTAAAGCATTAGCCATCGCACCTAATAAGAAAGATTTTCCTACACCGAAGGGGCCTTGTAAATAGAGCCCTTTATGAAATTCTTTTGGTGTCGCAGGATATTCTCTTAAAAATTGCATTGCTTCTGCTAACGCTTTGGCTCGACCTTGAGAAGATGGATCGAAATCTCGTAAATTTGCTTCTCGGACATCTTTTGGCATGTCCATTGCCCTTACTCGATTACGAATTTCTTCTTCCTTCTGACGGGCGATTAAATCAGCCGTTGGGACATACGTTACATCAATGTAATGAAAATTCAACATTAATCTTGGCTCATAGCCGGGGGCAATCATTGCTGGATCGTTTAATTGAAATTTCTTTTTTTCTTGAACAAATTCATACAGCTTAGCATAACTTTTACGAATATCTTCATCGGTTAAACGCTCTCGGTTTGCTTGTATAAAGGCTTGAACATCTTGATCTTTCAATACTTCGTTAACCAGCTCTTCATATCGTTCATTGATGTCACGCTTCTGGATAATTTTTGACATTTCTTTTCCTACGTCTTCCATCATTGGTCACCTCCTTGGTTTAAAAATTCTTGAATTTGTCGATCTAACTCGGCTTGTTCTTCTGGGGAAAGTTTTGTTTCATCGTTTGGCTGATCTGCCCATTCTGGCAATCGCTCTTGTCGAACAGTTTGGCGTTTCCCTGAATAATTTTGTTGTCGCTGTTTTTGTTTGGTTTGGCTTTGTTTTGCCAATTCTCTGACATGTTCAATTGCTTTTTCTGGTGAATGAATGCCACTTTGTCCCCATTCATTCGCAATTCGATTCACATACTCCGCTTTTAAAGTCGGTTGTTGTTGAATATTGTAAACATAGTTAATCAAAATATTAATCACACTAGTCGGTAAGCCTGATTTAGCAACCAAATATTTCACTAATGAACGTTCTTGTGGTGTCGTATAGCCGCCTCGACTATTTTTTAAAGCTTCTAAATATTGAATAGGCGGATTCTTTTCACTATCCATAATCATTTGAATATCCAGTTCAGAAAAACCATTCATTTTTAATGCGTTATATCGATACGTTTGTTGCTCTTCCACCGTCAATTGTGCTTGCTTGTTTGTCACTACGTTTGTTGGTTGTGGTTTTTTATCAGGATCAAACGCTTGATGAATCGTTCGCACTAATTCCTTAGGCAAAATTCGACTTGTATAATAGTCAAATGATTTCGAAGCAAAGTCTACCATATCTAACTCATTGATGCCATATAATTGATGAAAAACATAGACTTCTTCTTGAAAACTAGCCTCATCTTCAGGCAGTTGTAAACCTAAACGGTGCAAACCTTCCACAAAATAGTGCCAATCAAAAGAATCCGTTGATACAGAAATTTTCTTCGATTTTTCTTTTTGAGAAAAAGTTTCTTGAATCGTTGTCAATTGGTTCGCTTCGGAAACAATTTGTTCTTCTTTAAAGGCATAAACCTCTTGAAAGCTAGCGGAAACATTTTGATAGCCCTCTGTTTTAGTAGGATGCGGTTGGAACTTTTGCACTAATTGATCAAATTTCCGTTGTCCAACCCGATTAAATAACACTAAAGCTAACACTTCATCTTTAAAAAAACGAGCGGCTGTTTCAGGTGCTTTTAAATAATATAAATAACAATCTCCTAATTCCCGATCTGTTTTTTTATACGTTTCTAGCAACCCAATGCCTTCTAATTTGTAGCAAGCTTCTTCTAATTGTTGACAACTCAAGTCCAGCAAACTAATTAAATCTGCATGAAACAGCGAGCCATTCTCCTCTGAGTCTGTTGTTTCAGATAACAAAAGCCAATATAAACTAAACGCATTGGCGCCGACAATTGGTTGATATAAAAAGGTTAAAACCTCTTTCTCTTGATCAGAAAGCGGTGAATCAATAACCGCTTGAAAAATATTTTTTGGTTGGATTCTTTGCCGATTTCCTTTCAAAGAAAGACCTCCTTTTTAATTTTCTGAGTCAGGAGAAGAAGATTTTGCTTTGTCGACAATGTCCTGTAACTCTTTCAAAAACACGCTCATATCTTTGAATTGTCGATAAACACTCGCAAAGCGGATGTAGGCAATTTCATCTAGATTGACTAAATCTTCCATCACATATTCACCGATAAGCGTTGTAGAGACTTCATTTTCCCCTAAACTACGCACTCGATTTTCAACATTATCGACAATTTGAACCATTTGTTCCATAGCAACGGGTCTTTTTTCCGCAGAGCGAATGAGCCCACGCAAAATTTTATCACGATTAAATTCTTCACGATCCCCATTTTTCTTGATTACAAGTAATGGCGCCGCTTCAATTCTTTCAAATGTAGTGAACCGATAACTGCAATTTTCACATTCACGACGACGGCGAATTGCACGTCCATCATCTGCTTGACGGCTATCAATAACACGGGAATTATTATGATGACATCTTGGACAACGCATAACGTTCACCTCTTCTATTCTGTATAATTTTTGTTGCCTATATTATAACATGAAATTGCGCTATTACTAGGTCTTTAGAACTGGTTCTTAGTTGAATCTTTGCCATTCTTTAATAAAAACAAAGACTTTCACTGTTTTTTCTGAAATTTTCAAAACATTTTACGCCATTTAAAAAATATTCACTTCTTTCCAGTTTGTTCCTCTAGCCACTTCTTCACTTGTTGTTCCGTTTCTTCTCTAGTTCCTTGGTTATCAAACACGATATCTGCTCGTTCTTTTTTCATTTCAATCGGCCATTGGCTAGCAATTCGTTGTTGCGCTTCTTCTTCTGTTAATTGGTTTCGGGCCATCAGACGCTCTTTTTGAATCTTTTCTGGTACATATACCACAGCAACTTGATCCATAATCGCCTCATAATGAGCTTCATAAAGCAGAGGAATATCAACAATAACCAGGGAGGCTTTCTTTTTAGCTTCTTCAATTTGACGTAAAATTTCTTTTCTTAAAAAAGGTTTCAGCGTTTCATTTAACAGCTCTCTTTTTTGAGGACTAGCGAAAATTAATTGTCCTAATTTTTTCCGATCCAATTCACCAGTTGTTAATACTATTTCTGGTCCGAAAGTTTCAACGATTGCGGCTAAGGCTGGTTGCCCTTTTGCAACAATTTCGCGGGCGATAATGTCGCCGTCAACAATTGGATAACCTGCTTTTTTAAAAAGAGCAACAACCGTACTTTTACCTGTCGCAATCCCTCCTGTAATGCCTAAAACTTTTGTCATTTCAATCGACGACCTTTCAATTGTTGGCATTGTGGACAATAATGCGTACCACGTTGTGCCACTTTTGTTTTAACAATTGGCGTACCACAACGATTGCAAGGTAAGCCTGTTTGCCCATAGACATTCAACGCTACTTGAAAAGTCCCTGCTTCTCCTAACGCGTTTAGATAGGTGCGGATGGTGGTTCCACCTGCTTCAACAGCGCGTGCCAAGACGTCAATGATTGCTTGATACAACGTAGCAACTTCCGCAGGTTTTAAGGAATCTGCTGGTTGCTCTGGATGGATTTGCGCTTGCCAAAGTGCTTCATCTACATAAATATTCCCCAAGCCCGTCACTAGCTTTTGATCTAACAGCAATGGCTTAATTGCTTTATGATGCTTTTTCAAGCCTTGTTGAAAAGTAGCTAATTGGAAAACGTCTGGTGTTGGCTCTGGCCCCAAAGCTAAAATCCCTTTATATTGATGACCTTGATTCTTAGGAACCAATGTCATACGCCCAAATTTCCGTACATCTAAATAACGTAATTGCGTGCCATCTGTAAAAGTAAACATTACATGGGTATGTTTGGCAATTTCATCATCAGCCTGATGAAACTCATATTTTCCTTCCATCCGTAAGTGAGAAATCATATCATTATCAGACAATTTAAAAATCAGAAATTTTCCTCTTCGCTCAATCCCTTCAATCGTTTGACCAGCTAATTGACCTTGAAATACATCAACTTCTGGTGATTCAATAATTCTTGGCCAAAAAACAATGACTTCTTGAATGGTTTTTCCTACAACAAGTTTTTCAAGTCCTTTTCGCACTGTTTCTACTTCTGGTAATTCTGGCATTATTTTTGCTCCTTTATATAAAGAGGTCTGAACGCTTAGATATCAACGTCCAGATCCTACTTATCCTTATTTTATTCATCGTTCTTAATGGGTAAGCTATTATTTTGCTTCATACCACGTTTTTCCCCAACTGCTATCGGTGATAAGTGGCACATGTAAGGAAACTGCGTGCTCCATCACTTCTTTGACGAGTTGATTTAATTGTTCTAATTCTGATTCTGGTACTTCAAAAACTAATTCATCGTGCACTTGTAATAACATTGTTGCTTGTAATTTTTCTTCTTTTAAACGACGCGCCATTTCAATCATCGCAATTTTTAAAATATCTGCGGCACTTCCCTGAATCGGTGTATTAATCGCTGTACGTTCAGCGAACGAACGTAGATTAAAGTTTCTTGAATTAATATCACTTAAATAACGACGGCGATGATACAATGTTTCCACATAGCCTTTGTCTTTGGCATCGCGGACAATCTCTTCCATGTACTGTTTCACGCCTGGATATTTTTCAAAATAGGTGTCAATATATTGTTGCGCTTGCTTTCTAGTAATGCCTAAGTTTTGGGACAAGCCATAATCACTGATACCATAGACAATTCCAAAATTCACCGCTTTAGCTTGACGACGCATGTTAGGTGTGACATCTTCTGCTTTTTCAACACCGAAAACTCGCATTGCAGTGCTGGCATGGATATCTTGTCCTTCCACAAACGCTTCTTTTAAATGCTCATCATTAGAAATATGTGCGAGCACACGTAACTCAATTTGAGAGTAATCAGAAGAGAAAATCAACCAATTATCCTCTCTTGGTACGAACGCTTCTCTAATTTTTCGGCCTTCTTCTAAACGGATAGGAATGTTTTGTAAATTGGGATCTACTGAGCTTAATCGTCCTGTTTGGGTCAGTGTTTGTACATACCGAGTATGAATTTTATTATCTGGCTGAATTACTTTTAAGAGTCCTTCAACATAGGTCGATTGAATTTTGGCAATTTGACGATAAGTTAAAATATCTGCCACAATTGGTGCTTGTTCTTTTAGTTGTTCTAAAACATCTACCGCTGTTGAATAGCCAGTTTTCGTCTTTTTGATCACAGGTAAGCCCATTTTTTCAAATAAAATAACGCCTAATTGTTTAGGCGAATTCAAATTAAATTCTTCGCCAGCTTCTGCATAGATTTTTTCTTCGATTTCTTTCAAGCGTTCTGAAAATTCTACTTGCATTTCTTTTAAGCGTGTGGCATCAACACGGATACCAGTTATTTCCATATCGCCTAAAATACGAGAAAGTGGTAATTCCATTTTATAGAATAAATCAGCTTGATTTTTTTCTGTTAATTCGCTATCTAATTTGCTTGTTAAAAATTGAATTGCTTTAATCTTACGTGCTAAATGACCAAAGAAAACTTCTTCGTCCTCTGGCAAGCCTTTTTTGGCCCCTTTTCCATAAATGGCTTCATCAGATTGAATCGCATCATATCCGTAATGTTGTGCTACACCTTCAATATCAGCGTTATTGTCATTGGTATCAAGTAAATAAGCAGCCAATAAAACATCAAAGGCAATCCCTGTCATTTTTCCTACATAGCGATTTAGTGCAACGTACGTCCGTTTTGCATCGTAGACATTTTTTTTACGTGTCTCATCCATCAACCAGTCAATAAATGGCTGACTTTCAAAAACAGCTAAATTATTCGTGGTATAAATCTTCTTGTTGTTGCCCCAAGCAAGGCCGACAATCGGTGACGTATGATAGTTATCTTCCATCATCTCAACATAAAGAGCCATATCGTCTGTAAACATTTCATTGGTTAACTGATCTTCGACTACTTCAAATAAAATATCTTCCATTTCAACAGGTTCTTCTGTAATGTCCAACTTAGCTAAAAATTGTTTAAAATCCATTTCTTTATAAAAAGGAACCAATTTTTCTAAGTTTTTCCCTTCATATGCCAAGTCTTCTACATTGACTTCGACTGGTGCATTGACTTCAATTGTCGCTAAACGTTTAGAAAGAAAGGCTTGCTCTTTATCATTAATCAAGTTTTCTTTCATTTTGCTTTTTTTCATTTCATCGATATTCTCATAAACCCCTTCAACTGAGCCATATTGTTTTAACAGCTTAATCGCGGTTTTCTCACCGATTTTCGTTACACCTGGAATGTTATCCGACGTGTCGCCAGCCAACCCTTTCATATCAATAATTTGCTTAGGCGTTAACCCATCATATTTTTCAGCAATATGCTCAGGTGTATATGATTCAATATCGCTAACTCCTTTAACAGTGATATCTACTTTGACAGTGTCCGTCGCTAATTGTGTCAAATCTCGGTCCCCTGATAACACGACAACATCAAATTCATCTTTATCAACTTTGTTGGCTAATGTACCAATAATATCATCTGCTTCATAGTTAGGTAGTTCATAATATTTTACGCCTAAACCTTCTAAAAGTTCACGAATATACGGCATTTGTTCTTTAAATTCCCCCGGTGTTTTTGAACGTCCGGCTTTATATTCTGAATAAAATTCTGTTCTGAATGTGGTTTTCCCTGCATCAAAAGCGACTAAAACATGAGTAGGCATTTCTTTTTGCATTACATTTTCAAACATATTGTTAAATGCATAAATAGCATTTGTATGCAAGCCGTTCTTATTTTTGAATCGTTCTAATGAGTTATGTAGCGCAAAAAACGCACGAAAGGCTACACTGTTTCCATCAACGAGTAATAATTTTTTTTTGGTCATTTTTTTCCCCTCATCTTTAGCAAACTAGTTTCCTTTCTATTTTAACAAAAAACTACAGAATTTGCAGTAGACGGCGATTGCAGAATGAAAGAAAAAGGTATTTGACATAGTTCCTTAGTGACAACTATATCAAATACCAAAATCAATCAGCAATACACGCTGAATCTTCACAAGTATGAGAATCTTTTTACGGCAAAACATTTCCCGCTGCACGATAAATATCGTACCAATCTTCGCGACTAATCACAATGTCTGCTGCTTTAGCAATTTCTTCAATTCTACCAAGATTCATACTTCCTGCGATGACTTGCATATTAGCAGGGTGGCGCAGAATCCAGCTGCTGGCTAAGCCAGTTGGCGTTGTTTGATATTTTTCAGCCAATTCGCTTAATTTTTGATTTAACTCAGGGAATTTTTCATTTCCAATAAAGACACCTTCAAAATAACCATATTGGTACGGTGACCATGCTTGAATAGTCATTTGTTTCAACCGTGAATAATCTAAAATACCATGATCATAATCAATGCTTCCTGATATTTCCATATTTGTTTGTAAGCCTTGATCTACCATGCCAGTATGCTTGATGCCAAATTGTAATTGATTGGCTAATAACGGTTGTTTAACAGCTGTTTTTAAAAGTTCAATTTGTCCTGGCGTTTGGTTACTTACACCAAAATAGCGAACTTTCCCTTGTTTTTCTAATAAATGAAAAGCTTCAGCTACTTCTTCTGGTTCCACTAAAGTATCTGGACGATGCAACAATAATGCATCGACTGAATCTACACCTAAACGCTGTAAACTCCCTTCGACCGCTTCTAAAATATGTGCTTTTGAAAAGTCAAAAAAGCCCTGACGAATCCCACATTTCGTTTGTATAAAAATATCTTCACGACGAATGGTACTTTCTTTTAAGGCCTTACCAAAAATGGTTTCGCAGTCGCCGCCACCATAAATGTCGGCGTGATCAAAAAATGTAATGCCATGATCATAAGCAGTTTCAATTACCTGTTGAGGATTTTCAGCACCATTTAAGCGCATACATCCTAAGATAACCGAAGAAACTGTTTCGTCACTTGTACCAAATTGTAGTTGTTTCATTTTAATATCCTCCTCATCCATTCCTCTTACTTCTTCATTTTAACACTATTTAGACAAAATTGGACTTCTTACGATAGATTCGCTTCGACTTTTTCAAAAAAAGCAGGAGATAATTCCTCTGGCAAATAAACAACTGTCTCAGAAGAAAGCGCTACGTTCATCTGAAACAAATGATTGACAATTAAGAGGTGTGCTTGGTGAAGTTGATACGTTGGTTTTCCATGAATAATTGTAATATTCTTTTTTTCACTGAAATAGCTTTTTATAGATTGTCCCAACGCTTGTTCCTTTTCTGGAGGAAAGTCCGTCAATAGGCAAATAATATATTTTTTTTCATATAAAATCGGGTCAAATAAATCTAGGATGTGATAAAAATAGCAACTCGTCAATTCCCTTTCTTTTACTGAAGTAAAGACTGGATATAGGCGCTTTAAAAGCCTAATTAGTTTTTGTAATCTGTGCCAGGTTTGTTGATAACGAGCAGCGAGTGTTTGTTCCTGTTTATGAGCTGGCAACCATGCTTGTCCGTCTAATAAACTATTCATATGCGTACTTAAAAATCGACATAAATGAATTTCTTGATAATTAAAATGATGTTGTGTAAAATTTCTCCTAATTTCTTTCATAATAAAAATAGCTGTTTTTAAGCATAAACTTTCTATTTTCATTTGCTCATGAATAAAATACTTTCGCGCTCTCTTGCCAAAACAACCACCAAAATGTGCTTCAAGAATCACAAATAACGCTTTTTGTTCTTTAAGAGACATAAAAGAAGTGCTCAACACTTCCACACGAAATAAATAAAAAAAAGCACTTGTTTGTTGAAATAAATTAGCATTTGGCACTGAAATTTCATGCCCGCCTCGGTATCGTCTCTCCCAAATATAAATTAGCCAACTAAGATGATTCTGTTGTGCTACATTTAAATCCAACTCAAAAAAGGTAATGATTTTCCGAGTCATTTCTCTGTTTTCTTCTAGACAGCTTTCTTGAAAAAACAAATAAAAACAAACGATTAACTGTCGAATTTGCCATTCATTGCCAGTTAAATCGTAATGTTTTTGACGTACAATAATATCAAAATTAACTAGCCAACGTCGAATATTAGAAAGTTTCTTCCGAAGAGTTGATTCCTGTAATCCCAATACCTGGGTCAATTGCGCATAATTGATTCGCTCTTCAATTAGACAACGTAAAATATAAAATTCGGGAATAAAATAACAAAATTTTTGTCTAAACCGAGCCAAGCCACAAACGCATAATTCACGATATTTTACAATTCCTTTGGTCGTTGTATAAATCTTACAAAGCCCTTCTATCTTAAACGTTTCCTGCTTTTTTTCAAAACGTTGAATGTAACAATGGATGGTTTTGTCGCTCACCTTTAGTTTTTCTGCAGCCATCAAAACAGAAAATGTCTGCTCTTGTTGCAGTAAATCCAACAATTCCAACATATTTTTATGTTCAAAAGACAATAATTCCTTGAAATCCATATATCGTCCCCTTTCACTCCCTTGTTATAAGAATACGTCAAATAAGGCAAAAATTTTTTTAAGAAGAAAAAAATAGAGAACAAAAAGTATTGATTACTTTCCGCTCTCTACAATTATATCGAATTATTTTTTTGAAATATGCAGTGTCATAGCATTTGCTGCTACAATAATTGTACTTAATGACATCAAGACAGCACCTACAGCTGGATTTAAAACAATCCCAATTGGTGCAAGAACCCCAGCCGCTAAAGGAATGGCGACAATATTGTACCCAGCTCCCCACCAAAGATTTTGGATCATTTTACGTCGTGTTTGTTTGGCTAAATCTAAGAACCTTAAAATATCTTTAGGATCACTATCCGTCAGTACAACATCTGCCGAATCAATCGCTACATCTGTACCAGCGCCTATCGCAATGCCGATTGAAGCACGGGCTAAACTTGGTGCATCGTTAATACCGTCTCCTACCATCATGACCTGATGTCCCTCAGTAAGATATTGTTGCACAATTTTTTCTTTATCTTCTGGTAAGAGCTCTGCGTAGTATTCCTTCATTCCTAAATAATTAGCAACTGCACTGGCGGCTGTTTGATTATCCCCTGTTAACATGACTGGCGTAATTCCTTGCGCTTGTAACTCTGCAATAAATGTTTTAGCTTCTGGTTTGACTTTATCTCCTAAAGCAAGCAGTGCGACTAATTGACCAGCGATGATTAAATAGCTCAAGGTATTTCCTTGCTCTTGATAGTTTGTTTTAATTGTTTCATCGAAGGTTAACTGTAACCGTGCAACTTCTTTTTCATTGACTATTTTGACTTCTTGGTTTTGAACAGTAGCAACCAGTCCTACGCCTGATAAAGCTTGCAGATTATGGGCTTCATAAGGTTGAACGGCTTGTTTATTTAAATAGTTCATGATCCCAATTGCCAACGGATGATTTGCATTTTTTTCCAATGCCCCAATATATTTAAGTGCTTCTTCTCTAGTAAACTGCTTACTCATTAATTCTAAGCCAGTAACTGTAAATTGTCCTTCTGTTAAAGTTCCAGTTTTATCCAGCAACACATATTCAACCTTATTGGCTTGTTCTAATGCATTCCGATTTTTTAAAAGTAAGCCATTTTTAGCAGCAATGGAGGTACTTCTAGCAATCACTAAAGGAATTGCTAAGCCTAACGCATGGGGACAGGCAATAATAAAAACTGTAACCATTCGTTCAAATGCTAGAGACAAATCTTTCGTTACGAGTAACCAACCGATAAATGCTAACACACCTACGAATAAGGCAATATAGAATAACCACTTGGCTACACGGTCTGAAATGGATTCTAGTTTTGATTTTTCCGATTGCGCTTGTTTAACCATCTCCATAACTTTTGACAGGTAACTATTTTCACCCGTGCCAGTTACCGAAATTTCAATCATTCCGTTGCCATTGACAGCTCCACCAATCACGGAGTCACCAATGTTTTTTTCTACTGTTTTTGATTCCCCTGTAACCATCGATTCGTCGACTGTTGTGCTTCCTTTCAAAATTTTACCATCTGTCGGAATTTTATCTCCCGAACGGACAATCAAGCGATCGCCTTCTTGGACATCTTGCAAAGGAATTTCTTCTTCCCCATGTTCAGTCATTCGCTTGACTGTGTCAGGCAACAGTTCAGCCATTTTTTTCAAGGCATCACCAGCATTAGAAATAGCATTCATTTCAATCCAATGGCCTAAAAGCATAATAACAATCAGAGTGGCTAATTCCCAGAAAAAGTCCATCACGTGGGCCTGATTCGTAAAATGATTCATGTAAAACGCATATAAGCTGTAAAAATATGATACCGAAATCCCCATCGCAATTAACGTCATCATTGCTGGACTCTTTTGCTGTAATTCCATTCTAGCGCCACTTAAAAATGGTTGTCCACCATAAAAAAATAGCACAGTTGCTAAAATTAAGACCAACCAATCAGAACCTGGAAAAGTAAATTGAAAAGGTAATTGAAAACCCATCATTGGTGAAAGAACAATAATCGGAATAGCTAAAATCAATGACAGCCAGAATTTTTGTTTAAAATTCCCCATATGCATTGAATGATCCATTCCCTTCATTCCTTCATGTTGGTGTGACATAGCCATTTGTTCATGCGCCATGTCATGATTCATGTGATTCATTTTATCGTGGGACATTGTTGGCTGTTTTTCCTGGTGTTGTTCATGATTATGTTTTGCTGACATATGATCCCTTCTCTTCTTAAGTATTTTCATCTTAAGCATAGCACAAGATGAAAATTGTTAGAAATAATTACTTTTTTTAGTTTAGAAAAAAAAAGAGCCGAATTTTGCGTATGTATATTTTAAGAACACCTTATCCTCATATTTATTACAAAAGGAGTGTTTCAATGAAAATTACTACAAAGCAAGTCGGGGCGCGCATGCGTGAAGCTCGAAAAAAGAAGAAGTACACTTTACGTTATTTAGCCAATAAAATTGGTTTATCTAGTGGAAGTACAATTAGTAACTGGGAACTAGGTTTGAATTTACCCAATAAACGATACTTAAAAAAAATCGCTAAAGCCTGCGATACAACAGTAGATTGGCTACTTTATGGTGATTTTGATCGATTTGTGCGCCAGCTATTAAAAGAAAATTTTCAAAATAAACAACTGCTAAAACCACCTTTTTTTACTCAGTTGATGGGACGTTTATCTGAAGAACAGCTATCCTATCACGATTCCTTAAAAATTATGATTCAAGCGCAAAAGTTACAGCAGTCCTTTTATGCTTTTCCTTTAACAGTAGAAGCCCCCTCTCATTCCCAAGAGAGTATTTCTATTTATGAACCAACAACTGCAGAAGAACAGTCTGACCAATCTTATTATCATCCGTTTATTTTGTCAGAACTCCATGAATTATTTACACATTCTCAAAATCCAGAATTGGATTATTCTCTGATTATCGCTTTTCTTCCTTTGTTAAAAGTAGATCAATTAACTGAGCCACAAAAAGAAGTCTTACTGGCCATCTTTAAGCGGATGAATTCCTTTAAAGACCAAACGCTTTTAAATGAATTCTTTGTGGAATTACAGTATTTACTCTGATTCTACAAAAAAGATTGAGCCATGTATCTCAAGGACTTAGGCTCAATCTTTTAGTTAAATTTCTTCTATTTATGAACGATTCTTTCGTTCGACTAAGTGCGTTTTCCGTTGTGGACCAATGATTAAAGGAACGGATTCATATTTGACTTCACTGTATTCCAAGCCAAACCAACTTTCAGGAGAGGTAGTTAAGTTTTTGATAGCTAATTTTGCCTGCATAATTTGTCGATCCCATTTTTTCAGTTCAGAAACGTTAGATAATTCTTCTTGAATTAATACAAATTGGAAATCGCCAACTTCTCTCCCTGGCGTTAATGAATAACGTTGCGGCTGTTTTGGCAAGCGGCCTGTTTTCATCAAGTCATGAACAATTTGTCTTAAATATACATTCACTTCTTGAGAAATATGGAAGCCTAAATATAGCTGAACTTGCACAATAAAATCAGTCCCTAACATATCAACAGAATACTCTTGAGTAAAGGGTTCATCTGTTACCTGAACATTAACAAACCAATAAACATTCGCTCGTTTTGGCTGTTTGTCCAAAATCGAATAAATAATATTACGATTAATTTCGCCGTCCACTCGATCGGAGGTTAAAAAGACCACGTTGGTTTGATACATTGGTACAGATGTATCTTCTTTCAAAGCTTTAAGTTGTGGTACATATTTTTCCAACGACACTTGTTCCGCCGTAGCTTCCTTAATCTCGTTACCGCGTTCCCAAATAATCATGATGCATAACAAGAAGACTGCCATTCCCACAGCAACATATCCACCATGGAAAAACTTCGCAGCACTTGAAAAGAAAAAGACAACTTCAATGGCAGCAAAGAACAAGGAAATTAGATACGCAGACCAAGCTGGAATTTTATCCAAAAGATAAAACAACAATAAAATGGTTGTCATTAACATCGTAATCGTAATCGATAGACCATACGCAGCTTCCATGTGTGTCGATGTTCTAAAAGCCAGCACGATTGCTGAACAAGCTAACCACAAAATTAAATTTACCGCTGGAATATACATTTGACCGATATTGCTCCCAGGATAAATAATTTTAAGTCTTGGTAATAACTTCAATTTAATCGCTTCAGAAACTAAAGTATACGAACCTGATATTAACGCTTGCGAAGCAATCACTGCGGCGATTGTTGCAAAAACAACGCCAAATACGAGAATACCTCGTGGAATCATTTGGAAAAATGGGTTAATTTCAGCTAATGCCTGCATTTCAGGGTTTTCTTTGACCGTTAACAACCACGCAGCTTGCCCTAAATAATTAAGAATCAAACAAATCTTAATATACGGCCAGCTAATGCGGATATTCATTTTTCCTACATGCCCTAAATCAGAATATAAAGCTTCAGCACCAGTTGTAGCCAAGAAAATATTCCCTAAAATAAATAGACCTAATTTATTTTCTGGACTGACTAGTAATTGCAAAGCATAATATGGATTTAATGCACGAATAACCGTCCAATCTTGGCTAAAATTCATTAAACCAATGATGCCTAAAAAAGTAAACCACAAGAACATAATCGGCCCAAAAGCTTTCCCGACCAATTCTGTTCCAAATCGTTGAACAGAAAAAAGAATTAAAATAATCGTCAACGTAATAACCACTATAATCGTTTGGTCATTGCCAAAACGTTCAAAAAATGCTGGAATCCCCCGTAAGCCTTCGATCGCTGTCGTCACTGTCACAGCTGGGGTCAAAACGCCATCAGCCAGTAAAGCGGCACCGCCAATCATTGCGGGAATAATCAAATACTTACTTTTTTTACGAACCAATGTATAAAGAGAGAAAATCCCACCTTCTCCATGGTTATCAGCATTTAAAGCAATAACTACATATTTAATCGTGGTTAAGATAGTCAATGTCCAAAAAATTAATGAGACCGAACCTAAAATAAACGATTCAGAGACCCGTGCCAAGCCACCATTATCTCCTACAATGGCTTTCATTACATATAAAGGGCTCGTTCCAATATCTCCATAGACAACGCCCATGGCAACTAAGATCCCTGCCATCGTAAATTTCCGACGATCAAACCCCTCTGCTTTGTGTAACACAATACTTTCCTCCTACAAAAGAAATGACTTCGTTTAGTTTAACCAACAGCTCCATAAAAACTTTTAAAACTCTTTATTATATAACGTTTTATATATCTTTTTCATTAGTCAAAAAGCGCTTTTTGACTAACGATGCTACTCACTATAATACGTTTTAAATCGTTTAGCAAGTCTTTTTATTAGAGAATGTTCATCTTAGATAAGAAACCCACCTATTTTGAAAAAAGGAAAATCAAAAATAAGTGGGGCAGCAGTCGAAACGACTGCTGCCCCACTTGCTAACTATTAAGATAATTCCCTGAACAAAAGTAGCTCCTTTTATTCCTGTTAAATTTAAATCACTTCTTCTTCCTCTTCGACTTCAGAGAAATGGAACTTAATCATTTCATTGACGAAAATTGGCACAAAGGATAGGAAAATTGCTAACATCCAATGATTTAAACTAATATGCACTAATCCAAATAGTTCTTGTGTGAATGGTAATAAAGCAATGGTTGTGGTAATTAGTAATGCTAAAACGACCATTTCAAAGAGCGACTTGTTGCTTGATAATTTTACACGGAAAACAGAGTTCGCACTACGAACATTAAAGACATGTAAGATAGAGGAATAAGCTAAGATTAAAAATGCCACTGTTTGTCCAACTTCATAGCTGTTTGAAACATAGGCTGAAACACCTGGTACAAAGGCACCTAGGTAAAAACCAAACAAAGTAATGACTGTGAACACTGCTGCATTAATCCCAATCTTTTGCCATAAGCCTCGTGCAAAAATCCCTTCGTTTTTAGGGATTGGTGCCTCATCCATAATTCCTTTTTCCGCTGGTTCTTTTCCTAATGCAAAACCAGGTAACCCATCCGCGACCACGTTAACAAACAACAGTTGAACTGCAGTAAATGGCGCACCCCAACCAAGTAACATGGCAATTAAAACAATAAAAATCTCAGAAATATTACAGCTTAATAAGAAGTTAATGGCTTTACGAATATTTCGGTACACGGCACGTCCTTGCGCCACTGCATCAACAATAGTTGCAAAGTTATCGTCCGTCAAAATCATATCTGAAGCACCTTGGGCCACATCTGTTCCAGTAATCCCCATTGCGCAACCGACATCACTAGCTTTCAAGGCTGGCGCATCATTCACGCCATCTCCGGTCATTGCTACAACAGCGCCAGAACGTTGCCATGATTGAACAATTCGAATTTTATCTTCAGGGGTTACACGTGCATAAACGGATAAATCTTTAACCCGTTTATCTAATTCTTCATCACTCATTTTTTTCAGTTCTGAACCAGATAAGGCTTCACTTTTATCTTTTAAAATTCCTAATTCTTTAGCAATTGCACTGGCTGTTACCACGTGATCACCAGTAATCATGACTGTTTTAATTCCAGCTTTTTTCGCACGAGCAATGGCGCCCTTACTTTCTGGACGTGGTGGATCAATCATGCCAATTAAGCCTAACAAGCGAAGATTTTTTTCTAAAGCCTCTGATGTAATTTCCTTGGGTGGTTCATCATATACGGCATAACCGACAGCAATAACTCGTAACGCTCGTTTTCCGAAACGATCATTAACAATAGCCGCTTGATCGACATCTCCGAAACCAAAACGAGGTAGTAACACATCAAAGGCTCCTTTAGTAATTGAGATGTACTTTTTCCCCCATTGATGGACCGTAGTCATCATTTTTCGTTCTGAATCAAAGGGAATTTCACCAATACGAGGATATTTTTCTTCAAGTTCTTCTTTAGTATGATAATTTTCTTCGACAGCACGAACAATTGCCGCTTCTGTCGGATTCCCTGTAACAGTTAATTCATCGCCTTCTTTTTCCACAATGACATCTGTACATAAAGCAGCCATTTTCAGTACTTCCATGGCTTCATCGGTCATGGCATCTTCCGTATCCGTTACTTCATCACCACGATGCCATACTCGGCGGACACGCATTTTATTTTGTGTCAGTGTTCCTGTCTTATCAGAACAGATAACATTCGCAGTTCCTAGCGTTTCTACTGCTGGCAATCGACGAATAATCGCATGTTTCTTAGCCATTTTTTGAACACCATATGCTAAGGTTAACGTTACAATCACGGTTAGTGTTTCTGGTACAGCTGCCACCGCTAAGGAAACGGCTGTCATAAACATTTCAAGAAGCGGTTCTCCTTGCAGTTCACCAATAATGAAAACAATTGCTGCAGCCCCTAAGGCTAACAAACTAATACGTTTGCCTAATTGATTCAAGCGTTTTTGTAATGGTGTTTTTTGCTGATCGCTGTTATTCAGTAACCCAGCAATTTTACCCATTTCTGTATTCATTCCTGTTGCAGTTACTACTGCTCGTCCGCGGCCATTCACAACGGTACAGCCTTTGAAAATCATATTTATTTGATCTCCTAAGCCATCATCGTCATGCCCCACGTATGTAGGATCTTTTTCAACAGGTTCACTTTCACCTGTTAGTGCTGACTCTTCTACGCGCATTTGAGAAGCTTGAATAAGTCGTGCATCGGCTGTAATCATTGAACCAGCTTCAAGAACTAGAACATCTCCTACTACTAGTTCTTCAGCATCGACTTCGATTACCTTGCCATCTCGTAAGACTGCACTACTTTGCTTGTTCATGTCTTGTAAAGCCGCCAGAGATTTTTCAGCATTTCCTTCTTGAACAATGGCTAAAACAGCATTGATAATCACAATTGCAATAATTAAGATTCCTTCAAAATATTCGCCATGTTCTGTTACGATTGCTGTATAAAACGAAATTGCCGCAGCAACTAATAAAATAATCGTCGTAAAATCAGATAAACTGTGAATGAATTTCTTTAACACAGAATCCTTCTTAGCCTCTTCAAATTGATTGCGGCCATTTTCTTTCAGCCGTTGTTGGGCCTCTTGTTGTGTTAAACCAGTTTCAGTATTGACTGAAACTTCTTTTGTGACAGTATCGACAGATTGCTTGTAAGCTTCCATCCTATTCCCCCTCTAATTTTTTCTTCCTATATAATAGTGTCTCTATTAAATATAACATGATTTTTTTTGAACACGCAACTTTTTTCATCTTTGGCTTAGCGTTCTCTCATATGTCCAGAAAAAACTGGTATTTTCGTTGTTGCTACAGCAATGTTTCTATTTGATTATGGGAATTTTATGAAAAAAGAAACGAATTCAGCCAAAAAGCAATGGACATTTTTTTCATTTTGTCTGATAAAAAAATAGTTTATTTCTATATATTCAACACAAAAACAACAAAAAATACAATGTTATTTGGTTCGCACGATTATTTATTTTACATGTTATAAAATAACCAGAAAAATATTATATTTAATCTTATTAATAAGTGTTATAACTTGCAAACGCTTCCAAAAAGTGCTATTCTTTAAGTGTAAGGAGGACATGCAAATCAATTGGTTGAAGATTTTCTCAGTAGATAAAAATCGGTAAACTCAAAGTTGTTAGAATTGCAAGATTCACCTGTAAACAATACGTGTAGAGTAATTGTTAGTGATAACTCGTATCGGAAAATAGGGAAAGGTTATAGAAGGATGGAGTTTCTATAAAGCATTTACCCTATCTGTTATCACCTAACGCAAGTTATCCACCATCCAAGCGTCGAAACTGTATGAAAACAAGGTTTTAGTTTCACCACATCACGTTCACCTTTTGCTTTACATGTATCGCGAAATGTAAACACTTATTCAACCAATTGATGTCTTCCCGTTAACAAGGCCGAGCTTAAATTTAAGCTCGGTTTTTTCTTTTAGGCAATAAAATATATTTGTATCAAATAATCATATGTGTTATATTCAAGGTGCACATTCTATTTTATCTTCTTTTAAAGGAGGGAATGCTATGCGAAAAAAGAAAAAATCTTCGTTTGAAAGTTCAATTCATGTTTATCGTGCTATGGCTCGTATGACCCAGCAAGATTTGGCCAATCGAGTCGGTGTCTCTCGACAAACAATTATTCAACTGGAACGAAACAAGTACAATCCTTCATTACTTCTTGCGCATGACATCGCGAACGTCTTTGGCGTAACCATTGATGATGTGTTCACCTTCAAAGAAACACTGAATGACGATGTAGAACAAGAAGCCTAAACAGTATAAGCTGTACTTAACAAGACAATTTTTCTGATTGTACTTGGAGTTGCCGAGGTACAACTTAGTACCGGCAATACGAAGAAAGCACTTCTTCGTATTGTTGTTTCAATAATTAATCTTTGCTTACATAAAAAAAGAACGGCGCAACCGTGGTTGCGCCGTTCTTTTTATTCTAAGATTGTCTACTAAGCACTTTTATCCTAGTAGCGTTTTGGTTTCTAACTTTATTATTTACAGGGGAAGAAAAAATAAAGCACACCTTTACTGTGATTCCAAAAATCACGTGTTTATCATAATATATTTTTGTTTCAATCCCAAGTATTCTGCTCACAAAGTGTCGCTTATTTAATAAACATTGCATCGCCAAAACTAAAGAAACGATATTTTTCCTCAATTGCATGTTGGTAAGCAGCCAATGTTAAGTCTTTTCCTGCAAAAGCACTCACAAGCATCACTAACGTAGACTTTGGTAAATGGAAGTTCGTTGAAAAAGCCTCTACGACTTTAAATTGATACCCTGGTGTGATAAAAATATCGGTCCAGCCACTGTCAGCCTGGATTTCACCATTAAATTTTGTGCCAATTGTTTCCAACGTACGAATAGAAGTTGTTCCAACCGCAACAATCCGACCGCCTGCTTGGCGTACTTCATTTAATTGCTTAGCCGCTTCTTCAGTTAAACGATAGAATTCGCTATGCATATGATGTTCTTCTATATTATCAACGCTCACGGGACGGAATGTTCCTAAACCGACATGTAACGTTAAATAAACGAGATGAACACCTTTTGCTTTAATCTCTTCTAATAGTTCTTTTGTAAAATGCAAACCCGCTGTTGGTGCTGCAGCTGAACCATTTTCTTCAGCATAAACCGTTTGATAACGATCTGGGTCATCTAGACGTTCTTTGATATATGGCGGCAATGGCATTTCTCCTAACGATTCTAAAATTTCTAAGAAAATACCATCATATTTAAATTCAATGATTCGACCACCATGTTCCAACTCTTCTTTAACCACCGCTTTTAGGCGACCATCGCCAAATTGAATTTCCGTGCCGACTTTTGCACGTTTCGCGGGTTTAATCAAGGTTTCCCATGTATCGCCTTCTGTATTTGTTAAAAGTAAAACTTCCAAATGACCGCCTGTTTCAGGTTTTTCTCCATATAAACGGGCCGGCAGTACCCGTGTATTATTCATGACTAATGCATCCCCAGGCTGTAATTCATCAAGAATATCATGGAAATGTTTATCCTCCATGTCCCCTGTTTCTTTATTTACAACTAATAATCGTGAACTAGCGCGATCTTTTAGTGGGGTTTGAGCAATTAATTCTTCTGGTAAATCAAAATCAAAATCTTCTGTACTTAGCATTTCCGTCACTCTTTCTACTAGTTTTTATCTTGGTTATTCTAACACTTTTTCTTGTTTCTGGCTATGTCAGCCTTCTGAATCAAACTAAATAGTTGTCAAAAAATGTCAGAAGCACTATACTTACTTTAAGTAAGTATACATAGTTATTTAGAGGAGGAACTCAAAATGCATGCTCAATTTCATCATGTTTCACTATTAGCGCGTCATGGTCAAGAAAACCAATCATTCTATACAAAATTGTTAGGCTTACGTTTTGTCAAAAATACCGTAAATCAAGACAACAATCGCATGCCTCATTATTTTTATGGCGATTATCAAGGCACACCGGGAAGCTTAGTAACTTTTTTTATCGTGCCCTTATTAGGCAACCGCTATGAAGAAAAAAATTATTTAGCCACGATTGGCTTAAAAATTCCCCAAAACAGCCTTTCCTTTTGGGAACAACGTTTAACAGAAAACAAAATTCCATTTAACAAAAAAGAAAAGAGCCTACATTTCAGTGATCCAGATGATACGCATATTATCCTGACAGAAGTTCCTGAAAATCCATTAAAAGAAACACTCGTTGTTTCTAACGACATTCCAGCAGCGGTTCAAATTATCGGTTTGGCCTCTACTGAATTTCATGTGCCAGATTCTGAAAAAACCTTGGCCTTTTTTGAAACATTTCTTGGTTGGCAAGCAGTTGGCAATACGATTATTTTAAGTGAGACGGAAAGCTTTTCTGTTCATCAAACAACGTCGGATAAAACAAGCCGAATGGGGCGTGGCAGTATGGATCATATTGCTTTTTCTGTGGCTGATGATGAAGCATTACAAGAACTACACACGCGCGCTTTAGCACAAGGCTGGGAAATTGAAATGTATGTAAGTCGTGGATATTTTAAAAGTTTATACATTCGTGAACCAGGCGGGAATCGGGTTGAATTTGCTACTTTGACTCCTGGTTTTACATTGGATGAGCCTCTGGAACATTTAGGGGAAACATTGGCTTTACCGCCTTTTTTAGAACCAAAACGGACTGCAATTGAAGCCAACCTCTACAAAGACATGTAACCAACGCTTTAGAAAACAACGGAAGACGGACGTAATAATCGGTGACAAAATTACGTCCGTCTCTCTTCCCCTATGTTTGAATGTTTGAACAAGAGAATAAAAAATGACCTTCAGATTTTTCTGAACGTCATTGCACATTCCATAAAAAGCATCCTTCGTTCTTCCACTTCTTACTTCTTAAAAAAACTGGTAATTTTTTCAAAAATTCAGTAAAATAAAAGTGATCAATGGTTTCCATTGATTGAACGGGCAACTTGATGGTCCACTTGCACAGGTGACTATTCAAGGCTTCGTGATTTAGTTGCCGCTAAATCATGAAGCGCCTTTTTTTATTTTATTCCCTTGTTCTCTTTCCATTCTAATGAAAAACTCAGCTCCCGTCAACTTGCTATAAAGGACACTTTTCTTTGTTATAGCGGCTTTTCCCCCTTCTCAGAATACTCTTTTTAACATCTTGTTTCGTTCAGACAACTTTTACTAAACAATAGTTATCTTTTCTTTTTTTTAGAACGAATTAAAAAAATTTTACCGCCTTCTTTTTCCCATTAAAAATAGATTACATTTGTCGAAATCGCATTTTTATAGCATACTAGTAATAAGATACATTTTCAAAATATTTAGTTGAGGTGAGTAAGTTGATAGAATTTCAGCATGTATCAAAATTTTATAAAGGCGGAAAAGTCGCCGTTGATGACATTAATTTGTCTTTCGATAAAGGTGAATTTATCTGCTTCATCGGGACAAGTGGTAGTGGAAAAACGACATCAATGCGGATGCTTAACCGTATGACCGACCCTTCAAAAGGAAAAATTTTAATTGATGGCCAAGATATTCAAAAAATCAATCCTGTAGAGCTACGTCGCCAAATTGGCTATGTCATTCAAAATATCGGCTTGATGCCTCACATGACCATTCGTGAAAATATCGTTTTAGTGCCTAAATTATTAAAAGTACCTGTGGAAGAACGCAATAAGATAGCCGAAAAAATGATTGATTTGGTTGAGTTACCACGAGAAATGTTGGACCGCTATCCCAATGAACTTTCTGGGGGACAACAACAAAGAATCGGCGTTGTGCGGGCTTTAGCTGCCAATCAAGATATTATTCTAATGGATGAACCTTTTGGCGCTTTAGATCCTATCACCCGTGATTCATTACAAGATTTAGTGAAAGATTTACAAGAACGTTTAGGAAAAACTATTGTCTTTGTTACCCATGATATGGATGAAGCGTTGAAATTAGCAAATAAAATTGCCATTATGAGCGAAGGCAAAGTAATTCAATTTGACACACCAGATAATATCTTACGTCATCCAGCCAATGAATTTGTAGAAGAACTCATCGGAGAAGATCGCCTATTACAAGCCAAACCTGATTTCACCACAGTGGATGAAGTCATGTTAAATTCAGCAATTACTATCACGCCGGAAAAATCTTTACAAGAAGCGATTAAATTGATGCGTGAAAAACGGGTTGATACCTTATTAGTTGTTGATAATTCCCATGTGCTTAAAGGCTTTATCGATGTTGAAACATTAGATCAGCAACGTGGCAAAGCTTCTAGCGTTGGTGATATCTTGAATAAAGATGTCTTCTTTGTTCAAAAAACCGCTCTTTTACGTGATGCTTTACAAAGAATCTTAAAACGTGGCTTAAAATATGTGCCAGTCGTTGATGAACAAAAACGAGTGGTGGGCATCTTAACACGTGCTTCCCTTGTTGACATTGTTTATGATGTTATCTGGGGCGATGAAACAACGATTAGTGAAGCTGTAGAAGCAAAACAAAGCGAGTCCGAAACTGATAAAGAGGAGGCGTAAGCAATGAGTAGCTTCTTTCAAGAATATGGATCAGAAATGATTTCAAAAAGTATTGAACATATTTATATTTCATTCTTTGCACTTTTATTAGGGGTCGCTATCGCTGTGCCCGTTGGCGTTTGGTTAACACGTTTGCCCAAAGTAGCCAATATTGTCATTGGTTTAACAAGTGCCTTACAAACGGTTCCTTCGTTGGCTTTATTAGCTTTGATGATTCCAATTTTTGGTGTCGGCAAAACACCCGCTATTATCGCGCTATTCATCTATTCCCTTCTACCTATTTTAAGAAACACGTATATCGGAATGAAAAATGTCGATGAAAATTACCGAGATGTTGCTAAAGGCATGGGCATGACCAATTTACAGTCTATTTTTAGTGTTGAATTACCCATTGCCATGCCAACAATTATGGCCGGCATTCGTTTAGCTGCTGTCTATGTCATTGCTTGGGCTACACTGGCTTCTTATATTGGTGCAGGTGGTCTTGGTGATATGATTTTCAGTGGATTAAATAACTATCAGCCAGAATTAATCTTTGGCGGGACTATTCCGGTAACTATTTTAGCGCTTTTAGCAGATGTTCTTCTTGGATTATTAGAAAATCGTTTAACGCCAAAAGCTTTAAGGGAGGGCGAATAATGATGAAAAAGAAACTCAAGTTAAGCTTACTCTTCTTAAGCAGTTTACTTTTATTGGCAGGTTGTTCTTTACCTGGTCTTGCTTCAACTTCTGATGATAACACTGTCGCCATTACAGGTGGGATTACTTCAGAAGCGCAGATTTTAGGGAGCATTGTAGCGGATATGGTTGAGCATTACACAGATAAAAAAACAAATGTGATTAACAACTTAGCTACTACTACCATCAATCACCAAGCAATGTTAAACGGAGATGCCTCAATTTCTGCAGCTCGTTATACTGGTACTGACGTGACTACTACGCTTGGTTTACCAGCGGAAAAAGACCCTAAAAAAGCGTTTAACCTAGTTCAATCAGAATTTGAAAAACGTTATCAACAAACTTGGTTCCCTTCATATGGATTTGAAAATACTTATGTATTCTTAGTTACAAAAGAAACGGCTGAGAAATACAATTTAAAAACAGTCAGTGATTTAGGGAAAGTCGCAGACAAATTAGTTGCTGGTGTCGATACTGCGTGGATCACACGTGAAGGCGACGGTTATGAAGGCTTTAAAAAGGAATACAACTTCCAATTTAAATCTATTTTACCAATGCAAATTGGCTTGGTGTACGATGCAGTCAACGCTGGAAAAATGGACGTCATCTTAGGTTACTCAACAGATGGCCGGATTGGTAGTTACGATTTAGTCATGTTAAAAGATGACAAGCGCTTCTTCCCGCCTTATGATGCCGCTCCTGTGGTTAGTGACAAATTATTAAAAGAAACGCCGGAAATTAAAGATGTCTTAAATCGCTTAGATGGTAAAATTTCTACCAAAAAAATGCAAGAATTGAACTATCAAGCAGATAATGATTTAATTGAACCTGCTGTCGTAGCCGAACGTTTCTTAAAAGAAAATAACTATTTTGAGGGGGAGTAACAGATGAATAATATGAATTTATTCCAACAATTTATCTACTATTTCCAACAAAATGGCGGCTACGTCTTTCAACAATTTTTACGTCACTTTTTAATTTCGATTTATGGCGTAATCTTTGCTGCAATTGTCGGGATTCCTATTGGGATTATGATTTCACGTAAACGTAGCTTAGCCAACTGGATTATCCGTTTAGCGAACATTATCCAAACAGTACCAGCTTTGGCAATGCTTTCGATTTTAATGTTGGGAATGGGCTTAGGCGTCAACACGGTGGTTGTAACGGTCTTCCTTTATTCTCTCCTACCAATCATCAAGAATACGTACACTGGCATGATTCAAGTGGATCGCAATATTTTAGATGTTGGTAAAGGAATGGGTATGACAAAAGTACAACTTCTTTATATGGTCGAGTTACCTTTATCTGTTTCAGTAATCATGGCAGGTATTCGAAATGCGTTAGTCGTCGCAATCGGGATTACTGCGATTGGTGCTTTCGTTGGAGCTGGTGGTTTAGGGGATATTATTATTCGTGGAACCAATGCCACAGATGGTGCTTCTATCATTTTAGTCGGTGCCTTACCAACGGCCTTTATGGCGATTATCACAGATTGGGTTCTAGGGATTATTGAACGGCGTTTAGACCCAGCTAGCAAACATTCCAATTAATAAAAAATACAGAGCAGATCCAACATTGTTTCTTTTCAATGGGATCTGTTCTTTTATCTAGGAGATCAATAATGTCTAACTATACTATTATCGATTTAAACCAACAACCACACTTAATTCCGTCAGCTGCTCAATGGTTTAGCCAAAAGTGGCAAATCCCCGCTGAAGCGTATCAAGGAAGTATGCAGGAAATGCTAACTAGCGAAAACCACGTACCACATTGGTGGGTCTGCTTGAATAAACAGCAGGACATCGTTGCAGGCGTGGGCGTAATTGATAATGACTTCCACAATCGTGCAGACCTTACGCCAAACCTTTGTGCATTGTATGTCGAACCAACATTTCGTCACCAAGGCTTAGCAGGAATTCTTTTAACAACAGTTGGTGATTTTCTTGCTAATTCTGGATTTAAAAAGCTTTATCTGCTTACAGACCATACTACTTTTTATGAAAGATATGACTGGGAATTTTTGACAATGGTAACCACCGAAGAGCAGTCTTGCGCTAGAATTTATCAAAAACAATTACGTCAATAAAAAAATCTGCCATCAAAAGATGGCAGACTTTTTTTTATTTTTTCAAGTGATAACTATAGGTAGCCACAATAATATTTTCCCGCCACGCTAAACGAATCCGCAAGCGTAAACTTGTTTGGTTATGCAAAATATTTTGCCAACGTTTATTCGGTACAAATTGTGGTACTAAAACCGTTGTACTGTAGTTATGCTTCGTGGCATTTTTACTAACCAAATCAACATAACGTAAGATAGGATTTTGCAGTGAACGATACGAAGAATGGACAATTGATAGACGAACGTCCGGGAAGTGTTTTTTAAACTCTTCCTGAATTTCTTTTTCCTTCTCAACATTTTCATCCATTGAGACATGCATGGCAACGACATAATCGCCAATGGAACGCGCATAATTCAAGGCGCCGACATTTGCCTTGGTTACGTTCCCTACTAAAACAATAACTGTATTCCCGTCAAACTCATGTAACTGTGCCCCATCTTCTAAACGTAGCTGTTCCGCCACATTTTTATAGTGAGTATTGACCCGATAAAATGCATAAATCAACACTGGCATAATAATAAAGAACGGCCAGATGTCCCCTAATCGATAAATAAACAAAATGGCGATAATCGCGAAAGAGATAAAGGCGCCGACAATATTAGCAATTGATTTTGGCAACCAATTTTTAGTTTCTTTTCGCCATTTTACAACCATCCCCGATTGAGACAAAGCAAACGGAATAAACACACCAATGGAATACAATGGGATTAAACGTTCTGTGGAACCTTGGAAAATCAATAATAAAACAATGGAACCAGCAGCTAAAGTTAAAATACCATTTGAATAGCCCAAACGGTCGCCACGATCCATATACATATGCGGCATAAACTTATCTTTGGCTAAGTTATAAGCCAAAACTGGAAAGGCTGAGAATCCTGTGTTAGCGGCAACCGCTAAAATTAAGGCTGTCGCAAACTGTAATAAATAATATAAAATATTTTGACCAAAGACCGCTTTCCCAATTTGTGAAAGAACTGTCACTTCTTCTTTGGGCACAATCCCATACCAATAGTTAATAAACGTAATCCCCACGAAGAAGAACCCTAAAATCGTTGCCATTAACGCTAACGTCCCAGCAGCATTTTTTGCTCGTGGTTTCTTAAAGAATGGCACTGCATTACTGATTGCTTCAACCCCTGTTAAGGAAGAAGAACCAGATGAAAACGCCCGTAAAACTAAGGCAATAGAAATTCCTGGAACCACGGCTCCTGGTAAAGCTGTCGCATTCAATGGCTGTGCGCCAGTCACAATTTTAAATAGCCCAACAACAATCAGTAATGTAATAATTGCGATAAAACTATACACTGGCAACATTAAGAACGAGGCAGATTCTCGCAGGCCTCTCAAGTTCATTAAGGTAATCAATATCACAATCCCAATAGAAATTGCTACTTGATGACCATATAACGCTGGAATCGCCGATATAATCGCCTCTGCACCCGCTGAAACTGAAACGGCTACTGTTAGCATATAATCGACTAACAACGAACCACCAGCCAATAAACCGGCATTTCTGCCGAGGTTTTCACTACTAACAACGTATGCGCCGCCGCCATGCGGATACGCATGAATAATTTGTCGGTACGACAATGTTAAAGAAATAAGTAAAATAATAACAAATGCAGCAATTGGCAATGAATACCAAATCGCAGCCGCCGACAAAGTAACCAGAACCACCACTATTTGTTCTGTACCATACGCAATGGATGAAAGTGCATCAGAAGATAACAACGCAAGCGCTGCAAATCTGCTTAATTTATGTTCATCATTTTCGGCTGATTTCAATGGTTTCCCAATGAACAGTCGTTTTAAATCCGCCATTTTTTTCTACTCCTTTTCTCTAGAGTGACCCGCTCACTTTTTTCATTATTTTTTATCAAACAAATCCATATGCTACGCTTCTCACAATGAAAAGTCAATTGATTTTTGTTACTGAAAAAGATAAAAAAATCACCATCTTTTTTTAATCAGACACTCATTTAAAGTCCCTCGCTTCCTTTATCTTATCAAGAGAATCCAGATAACAAAAGGATTTGCATTCTCTAAACAAAAAAGCGAGAGCTAAAAGTCTATTTGACCTTTTGGCTCTCGCTTGAAAACTTAGTTAATTATTCCCTTTTATTGTAACAAGTACGTATGATCGAAGGTAATTTCCACTTTATAACGACCAATTTTTTCATAAACTTGCCGCTGAATTTCCACACCCAGTTCAAATTCAGATAATTTTGATTCTGCAGGCAAAACCAAGTCGAACAAAATCTTTGGCTCTTCGCCATGGGTAACTAAGCGGATATCATGGACTTTTAAAGACGCATCAAAAGAACGAATAATCTTTTTGATTGTTTGATGAACAAATTGTTGTGTTGGGTCATACAAATTCACTGGATCAATATGACAAACAAGGTTAACATCTAATTCTTCTTTAAACTTCGCTTCAATCGCATCGATTGTCTGATGGGCTTTATTTAAATCCCAGCGATCATCAATTTCAATGTGAACAGACGCAAACGTTTGGCTGGGACCATAATTATGAATCAGTAAATCGTGATATCCTACAATTGTTTCTATTTTTGATAAGACATTCTTCATTTCATCAATTTCTGTTTGGCTCGGACGCATGCCCATCAACTCATTAATAAATTCGCGAATTAACTGCAGCCCACTATAAATAATATATGCAGCAATTAAAAAACCAATATATCCATCAATTCGCAAACCAGTGACGCCTTCAATAAATGCAGAAACCAAAACAGCTAATGTAGTATAAACATCATTGAAGCTGTCCTTAGCAGAAGCAACTAATGCTTGAGAATCAATTTTTGCTGATACTTTTTTGTAAAACAGCCCTTGCCAAATTTTAATCCCAATTGACAAAGCTAAAACAGCAAATAAAATGGGTGTCACCTTGATTGATTCTGGATGCAGGATACGATCCACGGAGGTCGTTAGAAACTCAAACCCAATAAACGTAATCACTAATGATACAAGCATTCCACTAATATATTCAAAACGTTCATGGCCATAGGGATGTTCTTTATCCGCTGGCTTACCAGCAATATAAAAACCGACTAATGTTAAAACTGAAGAAATAGTATCGGACAAGCTATTAATGGCATCTGCCATGATTGAAACACTACCTGAAAGCAAGCCAATCATAAATTTACTAACGAATAAAAATAAATTAGAAACAAGCCCAATCCGCCCGGCAAAAGCACCGAATGCTGTTCGTTTTTCCAATTTACGACGTTCAATTTTTTTCTCATATCGTTGAAGCAATGCTTGAATCATTTTACAACCCCTACCCACTTTTTATTTCTTAAAAAAATACTATAAAACCTTTTTATACATTTGTACACAAAAAACCTCACTTTCTGAGGGAGATTTTATTATTTAGCATTGCCAAAAAGTCAAAAGCAAGAGCCCCCAAAACTTCTTTGTTAGGGTTGCCTTGAAAATAAAGAAAAACAAAAAGCCGAAAACGCTAGAGATGTTTTCAGCTTTTTGTTTTTTAATGGAATAAATGGCTCTTTTGTGCTAAAGCCGCAAATTTTTTCGATCTGTGTTCCAGATGTGGATAAAGAATTGCGCCGCCAATACTAAAGACGACTGAAATCCCCACCATAATCCAAATGGCAAACCAAGCATTTGGCCAGTAAATGCCTCCTGCTGATTCCCTTAGCAAGTTCACGGCATGCGTAAACGGCAAGAACGGATTAATCATTTGGAAGAATTTACCTGAGACTTGAATTGGGTAGTTCCCACCCCCACCAGAGATGGATAGTACCAAGATTATTATCGCAATTCCTTTCCCTACATTGCCAAAGAGAGCAACAAGCACATAAACCATTATCATAAACGTAATGGCAATCAATACCGCAAACCAGACGCTATACGCTGGATTACGAACATCTACGCCTAACGCAAAATAATTACCTAAGGTTACAATCAGTGCTTGACCAATCCCCATGACAATGAAGGTAAACATCCGTGCTGAAAATTGTTCCCGTTTAGAGAAGCGTTTTTTATCTTTTCCTTCAAGATAAACATCCGTTGTCGCAACACTTGAGAATAATACAGCACCAACCCATAAACACAAAGCTGTATAGAATGGCGTACTTGCCGAACCATTATTAGCAATCGGATAAACAGCATGTTCTTTGACTTCAACTGGTTGTGTAAAGAAGTCACTTTCTTTATTGGCATCTAATTTTAGTAATTTAAGAATTTCACCTAAATCAACTTCTTTTTCACCTTTACGGATTGCATTCGCTGCTTTGTGTAATCCTGTTTTGATATTTGGCCAATCATTAATAATCAGTTCGTTGGCTTTGTCTAAGGCCGCTTCAACATCTGGCATTTTCTCATTGACTGTTTTCAAGGTATTCGTTAAATCTTTTCGGATACCTGGATAGTCATTTTGCATAAAGGCTGCCGCTTTGCTGACTTTGTCTTGAATGACTGGTAAATCGTTTTTATACAAATCAGCACCACGATTAATGCCATTGACAATGGTTTCCATATTGCCATTCAACATCGTATTCGCATCATGAATTTCTTGTTTAATTGCCGGCATTTCGGCTTGATATTTTTCTAATAAAGAAATCGCATTAGTGACCGTTTGACTTGTTGAACTCAATAACCCTTCAAAGTCAATTTGTTGTGCTTTGTTTAGTTGACCTTGAGCGTTTTGGATGGTACTAGTTAGTTTGTTTAAAATGGTTGAAACGGTATTACTAATTCCGTTTACATCAACACTGCCCACAATACTAGAAATATTAGTTGCCATTTCGTCAATCTCATTTAAATAATTTTGTACTCCAGAGATATCACCCGCTTGGACTAAAGCATTTAATTGATTCAAGCGATTGCTAAAATCTGTTAATAAATCATTTACATGGCTTAATTGAGCAATCGCACCATCTAAGTCATGATTACCAGCATTTTCTTGGAGTTGTTTCATAAACGCAATAATGTCGTTAATTGCTTGCTGTTGCCGTTGGATATTAGTTGTGAAATCTTGTACTACTTCATTAATATGTTGTTTTTCTTCTGGCGTTAACTGTCCATCATCTAACGCTTGACGAATAGTCGCGACTACAGAAGTTGTTGTTGTAGCAACTTGCTGGATAGATTTCAAAGTCACTTCAACGCTATTCGTAATGCTTGGTAACGCCTCTTGCAATTTATTAGCGCCATCTAATGTGACATTCCCTAAATCATTGGCTTGATCACCTAGTTTACGAATATCTGGTAACGCCGTTTGGACTTGTTGAATGATTTCTAATCCTTGTTTTGCTTCTTGGATTCCTTCGCTCATTGTTTGTTCCACAGAGGCAAAGTCTTCATCAATCATAGCAATTTGTCGGCCAGCGTTTTGAATTTCTGGAATTTTTTCTTGTAACGTCAAAATAACACTAGCTTGTTCTTTGATGCTTGGCATTTTACCATTTAGCTCAACAATCTTCTCTCCTAAAGCATCAACTTCAGGTAAATATTTCATCGCATCGTTGGCTTTCGCTAATTTTTCTTTTAGCTCTGGCATCTTACCATGTAAGTCTGTGACTTGTTTTGCATACGTATCAATGGTTCCAATGTTGGCATCTGTATCTAAAATCATGCTCTTAACTTTTTGAATGCTGACCATGTTTTTATCAATATCATAGCCAATATCATTGAATGTTTTGATTAACGTACTACTTGCCGTTTTGATGAATTCTTCCGAAATTTGTGACTGAATGGAAGAAGCGCCTTTTGACGTGATTTTCGGCGCAATTGCATTAATTTTTTCGTTAATTGAGTATTCAATTTTAGGTTTATTGATATCACCAGAAGTAAAACTTAGCAAATCTTTGGAAAAATCTTTAGGTAAATAAATCCCGGCAAAATATTTTCCTGATTGGACCCCTTTGTCTAATTCCTTTTTCGAATCAACAAAACGCCAACCTAATTGCTTGTTTTTCTTCAAGTTTTTCAAGACTTCATCACCAATATTGACCGATTTATCTTGAAAAGTTGCTGTTTGGTCATCACTATAGACCGCTATTGGTAACTCTCCTGTATTTGAATACGGATCCCATAGTGCTTTAATGTTAAACCATGCATATAATGATGGAATAATCATTAAGGCAACAATCAAAAATGTTGCTACTGGGTTTTTAAAAATTCTTTTCCAATCTAAAATAAATAGTTCCCATGTATTTTTTATATGTTTCATAAAATCACCTGCTTTTTTTTGTGCCTGAATAACTTTAGCATAAAATACAAGAGAATAACAAACAAAAGCTTGAATGTTACGACACATTTTTAAAATGTCGTAAGTTCAAGCTAAGATTGTTTATTTCATATTTTTAGAAAATTCCGAAACGACTTGTTTAACTTCATCAATGGCTTCTGGTTTTAAATAAGCCAAAAGTTTTGGTGCTTTTGTCATCAAGTACATTTTATCTAATTTGCCTGTTTGTTGGCGTTCAAACATTTCTGCAAGTAGCGCTTGCATTTTTTCTTTTTTATCTTCTTTTGTTCGATCTAGTATGAACGTTAAGAATTGTTCTTGTCCTTCTTTCATTCCCTATCCCTCCTTACAAACAGATTCTTTTCTATTATAAAACTTCTTTTTTAGAAAGGATAGTCCTTTTTTTAGGATCTATGATTTTGTGTACAGACTTAGCATGTCTTTTTTGGCGGATAAAGGTAAGCCGAGTCCCTCTTTTAAATAGCCCTCTACCGAACCAAATTCTTTTTCAATCGCCTGTAAAGCGGTCGCTAAGTACTCTTTTTTCACATAAAGCAGCGTTTCTAATTGTTGAATTTCTGCTGGAGGCGTTCCATTTGCTTGATATTGCGCAATAATTTGCTCGTTAGCGGTTTTTCTTTGCTCGTTCGTCTTTAAATAATCTTCTAAAATATAAGAATGTTCCACACCTAAAGCACTTAATATCAAGGCTGCGCCGATTCCTGTTCGATCTTTTCCTGCGAAACAATGAAATAAAATAGCTTCTTGTGGATAACTTAAAAAGTTTTCAAAAAATGTTTGGTAACCTTTGCGCCCCGAATTGGAAAGAACCATTTCCTTATAAGCCATGTCCATTGCTTCATCGGGTGAACCAACCGTTTTAAGCATTCCTTCTAATGAAGCAGTCTGCGCCTGAATATCGGCCAAAATATCTATATGTAGATAGTTGGTTCCTTGAATTGAATCATCTGGTCGTTCTTGCGTTTCCGCTGCACTTCTAAAATCATAGATTCGTTTAATTTGATAGTCCTCTACCAGTTTCTGTTGATCCGCTTGTGCAACATTGACGAGTTCACCACTCCGAAAAAAATGCCCTGTCTTGACAACTGTGCCTTGTTGCGTTGGAAATCCTCCAATATCTCTAAAGTTCACCACGCTGTTCATGTTCTATCGCTCCTTCATTTTAATTATTTTGTTATCATTTAAATACTTTGTTTTTTCTTTTTATTTCTTTTTCTCAACAATAATAAAAAACACCTCAAAAAACAATCTTTTTATCAGTTGTTTATTGCCATTTTATCATAGATACAGTATTCTTAAAAGAGAGGTGAGTAACGATGCTAAAACGAGATTTTTTAGAAAAGCCTTATGATTATATGAATGATATTTTATTGTTCCTATATAATAATAAAGGCCAAGCGACACGAAATGAATTAGTAGATTTTTTCAATATTAGTTTACCAACATTGAATGAGTATCTTTCTTTTTTAGAGCAATTTTTGAAAGAAGAGCAACTTCAAGAAAACCTCACCTTAACAGTATTAGGTGACACTCTATATCTAAATAAAGCGCCTACCTTTTCCATGAAAGCAATGATCATGTTGTTCTTAGATAAATCTATTAAGTTTCACATGGTCCAGCAACTCTTCCATAAAAATGAAATAAATGGCGGGTATTTCCAACAGAATTATGCCATTAGCTCTGCTACCTATTATCGAAAAATTGTTGAATTAAATGACTTACTCAATGAGTTTAATTTACGTATCAAACGAGGAAAACTTGTCGGCGAAGAAAAACAAATTCGCTTTTTCTTTTTTAATTTTTTCTGGTTTATCTTTGAAGAAAAAACAGATTTAGAAAAAGAACTGGCCAATCAATACCTAGGATTAATCGAGATATTACAAGAAATCCCCAGAATTACCTTTGACCATACAGAAATTCTCCAAATTAAACTTTGGATGAAAATTTCTTTTCGTCGCATGGTTTTAGAACCCCTGCCAACGATTAGTCCACATGATGTCCAACTCGATCGACCTTTATTTGAAGAAATTAATTTATCTATACATACATATATGAAAAGAATCGACCGTCCATATACAATCAACGAAGCCTATATGTTTTATGACTTTTTTTGTTCCATGCATAATTATTCTGCGAATGCTGCTTTCGCCTTTCGTTTAGCAAAACAACAACGAATTGAAAAAACGTATCTTAACGAAATGAACCGGGTCATTTTAACGTACCTTAAAGCACGTGGTTATTTATCCCATTACGTGCTGCCTATTCGGCTACTTTATATTGAAAATTTACTTTTCCAATTACATGCGCAACTCTATTATTTTTCAGGATTTATTTTACCCTTTGATTATTGGACAATTCAGTCACTTTTGAAAGTCTTACGTCATCCTTTTAGCGAAAGTGAAGTTTACGAATTAGTGGAGATCGCTACAACGAACTTTGCCACAAAAGTCACTGCTTCTAAGTACCAAAATCAATTTACTGAAATTAATTATACACTTATTTTGAATCACATTGCTGAATTAAATGAAAAAAAATAACGATTGGTGTTTATCACTCACTGAGCAGTGCTTATAGCGAGTTGGTAGCACAAAAAATACAACAGAGTATCGCTGGAAAATATCCGCTGAAAATTGAGCCTTACAACGCAGAAAACCATTATGATTTGCTTTTAATGAATACCAATAATGAACAGCTCGTTGCCCAGTATGACCATTACTATATTTTTTCAGATATTAGTAATCGTTACGACCTACAATCAATTGAAAAAATCATTCAATTGTTATTGGGCAAATAATCTCTAATAAAAAAAGCTTAAGTGCCCTACTCTCAGATGGCTGACTTAAGCTTTTTATTTTACTTTCCCTATTTCCTTAAACGGCGCCATTTTAAATACCACGATTCCTTCAATCGCTTGTATCTCGACAAAGCCGAACGTACGACTATCACTTGAATGCGTACGATTGTCCCCTAAGACAAAGTAATGACCGGCTGGAATCTTCTGAAACAGGCGAAGTTGGGCTGCCGCTTTTTCTGATAAGTCAAAACGACTGGCATTCTCAGGCAGTGCCTCATTATCGCTTGCTATAGGTTCTTCTGAAAGATAAAGTTTTCCCTCGTTTACCCAAATTCGATCACCAGGAACCCCGATAATTCGCTTGACGTACGTACCTTTGCTAGCTAGCGGTGCTTTAAATGCAATCACATCGTACCTTGCTACTTGCTTCGTCCGTTGTACTAAGACTCGTTCCCCTGCGTTAAGTGTCGGCTTCATGGATTGCCCAGCAATTGGGTAGCTAGATGTCTTTAACACAAAAAAGAACACAAAAATGGCGAAAAGAATAGCTGGCATAAAAAATTTAACGACTTGGACGCGTTGTTTCTTTTGGTAGGCTTGCCGCTTTTTTTTAATCTCTTCAGCAGTCATTTTTCTTTGTGGTCCTCTTATTGATTGATGGTTATCTGTTTGCTCAAGCAAATATTCCGTTGCTTTGTTAGTCTTTTGCTTTTTTAGCTGATATGTCGCAGGCAACTTTTGCTTCAAGAAGGCGCGCTTAATGTGGCGAATTGTTCGCATAACTGACTTTATCCATTCTTCCATCGTTTTCTTAAAAGGAAAAGCTCCTTAAATAAACTTTTCCTTCCTTTACTCCTTTTTTCTATTTGACTAATTGCGTTCCTTTTTTAATATAGCTACTACGTAACTGGTTTTCCTTCATAAACTGATTCAGTGGTTTCTGAGCATCTTGTGCCAGCTCCCAGATACTTTGATTTGCTTGTACAAGATATTCGCTCTTCTCTGTTACTATGTTTTTTCTGACAAGCGGTTGACTTAGCGACTGCTCTTCCTTTGAGACAGCAGCAGCCTGTAATCGTTCTGCAGAGCCACTTAGTGTAACAGCTAAAAAAAAGACCCCAAGACAATGTAGTTTCCTTGCTCCCATTAACTTTTTACTGACCATTTTATTAATAGTTATCTTGTTCAAGACGTGTCAGTTTAGTTAAACGTTCCTCTAATTCGCGATAAATCTCAAGTACTTCTACTTTTGATGCTTCGACTTCATTCGAAATACTTTTCGCTCGGTTACCAATATTTAACATTTCTAATTCTGCAGAATTGATTAGATGTTTTGCTTCTACTTTCGCTTCATTAACAATCCGATTGGCTTCTTTTTTGGCAGAAACCATCACTTCGCCAATTTCTTGTTGCGATTTTAAAGCCTCTTCTTGTAATTGCTGATTTTTCATTAATAAATCGTTAATTTGCTGTTTTGCGCGTAGCAGTTCTGTTAACTGCTCACTACTCGGTTCAATATTTTTTGAAACGGCTTGTAGTGTCTTCAATTCTTTTTGAACTTGTTCTAAATTGTCTTCTTTGGCCTCTACTTCTTTTCTTAGAGCAGCTAATTCTCCTTCGTAAACTTGCTTTTCAGCAAGATGTTTGTCATTGACACCTTGTAGTCGACCTAGTTTTACTTCTGCTTCATTTTTTTGCTGTAAACTATTTTGAAGCTCATTCTTTAACTCCTCCATGCGCTGTTTCACAATCACTTCTTGTTGGACAGCCTCTTGTAAGGCTTGTTTTTCGGCTTCTACTTTTTGTAATTGTACAGTTAGTTTTTCAATTTGTTCCTGCAATGCTTGTTGAGTCGTTGTGCTTTCTTCTAATTCTGTCGTTAACGTTTCTACTTGCTTTTCCATTCCTGTAATATCTCCTTTTTTCTCCAACTTTCCTTTTTCTTCTGCTAACTGGTTGTGTAATGTCTGGATATGTTGTTGCTGTTCAGCCGATTCTTTTTCTAATTCTGCCACTTGCTGCGTTAATTCACTTTCTAAACGTTCCATTTGATTATGTACAGTGGTTAATTGTTTTTCTGCATTTTGCAGATTTGTTTGAAGAGTGGTAGCCTCTGTCGTGGTTTCACTGTTTGTTTCCAGTTGCTCTTCCAATTCAAAAATTTCATGTTCCTTTTGATTTAGTATTTCAAGTAATGACTGATTTTTTTCTTCTAATGCTTGTTTTTCCGTTTCTTGTTGGTTCTTTAATTGCTCATTTTCTTCTTGAAGTTTTTTAAAGGCTGTTTCTTTTTTCTGATAGTAGGCGAGCCTTTCTCTTAACGTCGCCATTTCTTTTTCCTGTTGTTCTGGTTTGATTCCGCTAATTATTTTTTCTGGTTCGAATCCTGGCTGAAAAAAGACTTCTTTTTCAAGCGTATCATCCGAAATATCTTTAATTTTTTTGATTAAACGTCTTTTTGTCATCTATATGTCCTTTCTCTCGTCCTTTTAACTAATCACGACAGGCTCCAAATTTGTTTCCAACGTCTCACGAGCATACGTATCAATGGATTTGACAAGGGTTTGCTCTTGATCTCGATAAGTAAAATTAAAATCAATCATGGTAATTTCTTTAACTGAATTCAACGCTGCAATAAGTGCTACAATATTGTCTTGGCCTGTTTGAAATTCATGGTAACTTAAGCCAACTGAAAAAACAGACAGTGTCAAGGTTTGTGTTTTTTCACTTCTAATCATTGTGATACTCGTCTCTCCGAGGTAAGGACGCCATTCACGCGCTAATTGTAATTCATAATTAGTCAAGACAGCGGCCGATTCTGCCGAAACAGCTTGCTTCCAGGGAAACTGATTTAAGGCTGTTTTTTTAATCGCTTGTTTTTTTATTTTGTCACCTTGAGTAGCTTGGCCTTGTGCCAAACGCTCGATCCGTTGTTCAATGCGGATATTTCGTTGATTTAATTGATAATATGTATAAACAATTCCTAACAATAATACGCTAAGTAGACAAACACTAAACAATAAATAAATCATTAAACGACTATTTTTCTGATACTTATAGAAATTTATTTTCCTCTTTAATGTCCGGTCCTCTGAATCCAGTTTTTCGACAAGTAATCGCAAATACAATTGATAGCTTACAAATAAAAATAAGCAACTACTCATTAAAAGTACAACAATCATCATACAAATATAATCTCCTTTATGTCATCGCTCGACAATCAAAACTTGTAAAATCACCTGTTACGCTCTTTAAAAACTCTATATAGTATTGATTGTAACATTCCGTTTGAGCCTTGCCAACAACTTTATTTAAAATACAATGATAAAATTTTATATTTTATATTTATATTTTAATTTTTAAAATATAAAACAAAAAAAGAGAGATGCCACTTGGCCATCTCTCTCGCTTTTACTCAAACTATGTTTAGCGAACCGAACTAGATCAGTCGCTTTTAAAAAAATCCAATTAGTCTTTGTTGATTTCATAGTAGCTATCGTTCTTTATGTAGCTGAATTTGCTTTTGCTGGGGCTGAATCGCTACTAAGTCCAACACTGATGCCTAAGGCACGATCAACTTCTTCCATAATATCAAGTCTCAAATGACAAACTTTTTCTTTCAAGCGACCCTTATCGATTGTTCGAATCTGCTCTAAAAGAATCACTGAATCTTTTTCAATGCCTGTTTCATCAGAATTAATCCCGATATGTGTTGGCAATTTTGGCTTTGCCATTTTGGCTGTAATCGCCGCAACGATAATCGTTGGGCTAAAATGATTACCTAAGTTATTTTGGACAACAAGGACAGGTCTGACGCCACCTTGTTCCGAGCCCACTACTGGGGAAAGGTCTGCAAAATAAATATCTCCGCGTTTGACCATAGTGGAACCTCCTATCTAGTTATATTCTCTGGGGATTCTTTGTGAGAAAGTACATGCAACTTCATAATGAATGGTTTCTAATTTTTCGGCTACCATTTGTAACGTATTTTCTTCATTGCCATCTTTTCCAACTAATGTAACGACTGAGCCGACAGGAACTTCTTCTGCTAAACGAATCATACATTGATCCATACACACTCGTCCGACGATTTCGCAACGCTTACCATTCACGAGCACTGTAAATCCTTGGAGATGACGCAACCAGCCATCTGCATAGCCGATTGGCACTGTCCCAATCCATTCTTCAGCTTCAGTTACGTAGGTTTCGCCATAGCCAATCCCTTCACCAGCCGCTAAGCGTTTTACATGGATAAGTTCACTGGTCAACCGTAAGGCCGGCTTTAACGCATAGCTTGGGGCCAGCTTATTACCTGAAGGGTTCAATCCATACATGGCTACCCCATAGCGAATCATGTTTCCTGGCACATCAGGATGCCATAACGCTGTCGCACTATTGCTAACATGGACATACCGAGGTAACTCTTCTAAAACTGCTAGAACAGCCTTAAAACGCCCTGCTTGTTTTTCAAAATAGCTTGTATCGATTTCATCAGCTGTTGAAAAATGAGTAAAAATCCCTTCCCATAAAAATTCTTTGTGGGATTGAACAAACCGCACTGCTTGCTTGGTCTCTTCCGGGGTTAAAAAACCAATCCGTCCCATGCCAGTATCGACTTTTAAGTGAACACGTAATGGCGTGTTACTCTCAGGCGTTAGTTGTTGAAGAGCAGCTTCTAACCATTCTTGTGTAGCTACCGTTACAGACAAATCATATTGAATCAACAAAGGCACATAAGCTAAGTCTACCACACTCAAAATTAAAATGGGGTCCTGAACACCTGCTTCTCTCAATTCAATTGCTTCATCCAATAAGGCGACACAAAAACCTGTCGCGCCACCTTTTTTCGCCGCTTTGGCGGATTCTACGGCGCCATGCCCATAGCCGTTCGCTTTTACAACTGCAAATAAAGCGGTTCCTTCTGGCAAACGTTGACATTCCTTTTGGACATTTTCAGTAATTGCTTGCGTATCGATATGTAACCGTGTAGGACGATGCCATCCAACGACCATTGTACATCCTTCTTTCTTCGTTGCTTCTATTATTCGCTTTCTAAAACAATTTGTGCAATCGCCATAGTATCTGTGTGCGTAATCGAGACAAACACTTTACCATTATGGGGCGAGTTTGCTACGTATGGTGCACCTGTTTTTTCAGTCAGCACCTCAATATCTTGTAAACCAACTTTACCAATCCCTGTGCCCCATGCTTTAGAGAACGCTTCTTTACAAGCAAAACGACCAGCTAAAAATTCTATTTGACGTTTTGTAGATAACTTTTCAAAAAGGGTCAATTCGTTAGGTGTTAAAACCCGTTGAATAAACGATCCTTGTTTTTCAACAATCGGTTTTATCCGACTTAATTCTACTGCGTCAATACCAATTCCCTTTATCATTTTCCGCCTTACTTCCTATTTAATATAGTTACTCCGAATTACCTTTCATTTTAACAAAATTTCAAAATTTTTCCACTGATTCGCTAAAAAAATAAAGAATGTTTTACAAGATCCTCACACAAATTGAAGTACCATACGTTTTCTTCCTATTTACATTTTTATAAAATTTTTCTGAATTTTTATAAAAGTAAGAAAACAACTAAGAAGTATCGGAAAAAAAGCAGGAAACTAAGTGGATGTTCTGACATTTTATAGAAAATTTTGGCTACTTATGGGAGAATAAAAAGAAAAAGGAGAAAAACGTATGACTTTAACTTCTCGGCAAAAAAAGTTACTTCGTTGCGCCCTATTTATTTTTACTTTGTTGCTCTACATATTTCCAATCTTCTTAAAAAATCCCAGCCTATTTTTTCTCTTGCAACTGGTTTGGATTATAACCATTCATTTGCTACAACAAAAACTGAAACTCTTCAATCTAACTTCCCCGTTGAAAACTTGGATAATTTTGGCGTTTTTCTTTTTCTATATCATTTTGATGCCTTTTTTACTTTTTTTAAGTTTTTCTATTTAACGATTATCTACCAAAAAAGAGCGAGTGTTCCGTTCATAGACGGAACACTCGCTCTTTTGATTATTTAGCGTTTTCGCGAATGACGAAACCACGTTTTTTATCGTTATGACGTTTGCCGCCACGTTGATCTTTATTTTTGCGGTCGCTATTTTTGTAATTACGGTCGCCATCTTTATGGTTTTTGTTGCCACGATAGCTGCCACCTTTACCATTGCCACCACGGTTGCGATTACGGTTGTTCCCACCGCCACCACCACGGCCATTTTTGTTAAAGCCTTTTTTATTTGAAGGCAATGGTCGTTCTGGGGTAATTTTTACAGGAACCGCATCTGCTGGATCTTTCGCTACTGTTTTTAATAATAACGCAGCTAAGTCTGTCGCTGAATATTTTTCTAATAACGCTTCAGCAGATTCTAGATATTTGTCTAAACCATTTTCTTCTAGATCACTTTCGATGGTTTCAACAGCTGCACTTAATTGTCCTTTAAATGCTTCTTTTTCGGTTGGTGGACGTAATGGTGTCATCCGTTTTTTCGTTAGGTTTTCGATGACATGTAAGTAACCCATTTCGTTTGGTGTTACAAACGTCACAGACATACCACCTTTACCAGCACGACCTGTCCGACCAATACGGTGAACATAACTTTCTGGATCTTGTGGAATATCGTAGTTATAGACATGGGTGACACCTGAAATATCTAACCCACGTGCTGCTACATCTGTTGCCACTAAGATATCTAAGTTACCATTTTTGAATGAACGTAAAACGCTCATCCGTTTTTGTTGTGATAGGTCGCCATGGATGCCTTCTGCTTTGTAACCACGCGCTTCTAACCCGCGGGCAAGTTCATCAACACGGCGTTTTGTCCGACCAAAGACAATGGTCAATTCTGGGGTTTGCACGTCTAGTAAACGTGTCATAATGTCAAATTTTTCAAAGTCTTTTGAACGTACATAATATTGATCAATTAAATCAGCCGTCATTTCTTTGGCTTTAATCTTCACATGTTCTGGTTGTTTCATGAATTTCACGCCAATATTCTTGATTGCTGGCGGCATAGTTGCTGAAAATAGAAGTGTTTGACGTTGTTCTGGCACTTGTGAGATGATTTTTTCAATGTCTTCCAAGAAGCCCATGTTTAACATTTCATCTGCTTCGTCTAAAACTAATGTTTCAACAGTTTCTAATTTCAAGGTACGACGATTAATATGGTCTAGTAAACGTCCTGGTGTACCTACAACGATATGTGGACGATCTTTTAGTCCACGGATTTGGCGACCGATATCAGCCCCACCGTAAACGGCTTGGACGCGAATCTTTTTATCGCGGCCTAAACGGAATAACTCTTCTTGTGTTTGGATAGCCAACTCACGGGTTGGTGCAATGACTAATCCTTGAATAACGCGGTTGTCTGCGTCAATTTTGTTAAGCATTGGTAAGCCAAAAGCAGCGGTTTTCCCTGTTCCTGTTTGTGCTTGTCCGATTACGTCTTTTCCTGCTAACGCTAACGGAATTGTTTCTGATTGAATAGGGGTTGCTTCCTCGAAGCCTGCGCGTTCTACCGCTGATAATAATTCTGGCGCTAAACCAAGTTCTTTAAATTTCAAATGATATCCTCCTAGATTTTGTTTCGGAAAGAACGATTTCTTCCTAGTTTCAGGTGTCTTCACTTTCAGTTGTTAAAAAGAAATCCATTATAGTGTGCCAACTATTTCTTCTTTCCTGATTTCACCGAAAAATTCACCTTATGGCATTAGAAAAGCCAAACGTGGTCGTTCAGCTTCACATTTATTATTAAACATAGAAATAGATCTATTTTATTTACTACGATTCAATTTTTCTCGTCATCTTCCGGCAATAGGTCATTCTATCATAGAATCCTATTTTCAGCAAGTTTTATGAAACTTATTTACTTTTCCAAAAGTGCATCGATGACTTCACGAAGTCCCATCCCGTTACTTCCCTTTAAAACCACCATATCTTCTGGCTGTAAGACTTTTTTGACAGCTTCAATCAACTCATTTTTTTCTTCTTTTTTAAAAGAATGAATGTTAGCTGGTGCATAGGTTTCTTGCAATTTATCAGCTAAATAAGCCATTTCAGAACCATATAAAAAGACTTCTTCAATCGCATCTGGGGCTAAATGCTGCGCCATTGCTTGATGCATGGCAGCAGAATCAGGACCTAATTCCAGCATGTCTCCTAAAACAGCAATTCGTTTTCCTACTTTGGACATTTTGCTAAAACTGTCCAGAACAAGACCCATAGCTGTCGGATTGGCATTGTACACATCACTTAAAATTTCGGCACCATTCGCTGCTTTCAGCCATTCTGTCCGATTCTTTGTTAGTTCCGCTGTAGCCAATCCTTTTTGAATCTCACTATCCGTTAATTGGAAATACCGACCAATACCAATTGCGATTAATGCATTGGTGACATTATAGGTTCCTGGCACTGGAATCGTAAACGTCATTTGTGTATCACTGATTTTGAATGAGGTTTGCTCTTTGGCTTCATTTGTGACGATTCCTTGAAGTTGACTTTCCTGGCTAAAACCAAAAGTAATCACTTGTTGCGTGACTTTTTCCACCAATGGTTCTAGCAAAGGTTCATCGCTTGGCACAAATAAACTACCGTCTTTGGCTAAACCATCTACGATTTCCATTTTTGCTTGTGCAATGCCTGCTCGTGAGCCTAAATTTTCCACATGGGCTTCGCCAATCATTGTGATGGCAGCAACTTCTGGCTGAGCCAGATTGGAAAGGAAAGAAATTTCCTGAGCATGATCCATGCCCATTTCTAAAATCAGTTTTTCTGTTTCATCAGGCATGTGTAAAATAGTATAGGGTAAGCCAATTTGATTATTGTAATTGCCTTGCGTTTTGTAAGTCACAAACTTTTCAGATAACACAGCAGCAATTAAATCTTTAGTGGTGGTTTTTCCATTACTGCCAGTCACAGCGATGACATTCGGTTGCATTTTATTTAAATAATAGGTAGCTAATTTTTGCATAGCAACCAGTGGATCAGTAACATGCAAAACAGGCAATTGTTGCGGCGCATCGACTAAATCCTGTCCCCAAAAAGCGGCCTGACAGCCATTAGCCATGGCACTCTCAATAAAACGATGACCATCATTTTCACCTTGTAAAGGAACAAAAAGGTTTCCTTTCACAATTTTACGACTATCAAATTCAATGCCTGTTAAAGGAAAATCAGGCCATTGTTGCCAATCATTACTGGCTTCAACCGCTTGCGCTACTTCCCAGAAGGTTAATTTCATTATGTTTTGCTCCTCTGACACAGGGACTGGGACATGACAAAGTCTTGTCATGTCCCAGTCTTGTGTGATTTTTTCTTCTTAGTTATTATAAAATTCTTGGCGTTGTTTAAAACGATTCAAAGCTAACTGAATCAGTTCCTCAATTAAATCACTGTATTTCAAGCCCATATTTTCCCATAGTAAAGGATACATACTAAAGTCAGTAAAACCAGGCATGGTGTTCAATTCATTCAGGAATAATTCGTTTTTGCTTGTTAAGAAGAAATCACAGCGACTTAAGCCACTTCCATCTAACATAATATACGCTTTTTTAGCGTATTCTTGCGCTTGATGAGCTACTTCTTCTGGAACATGCGCTGGGATTTGCATTTCAATCGTGTTATTGATGTATTTTGCATCATAATCATAGAAAGCGACATCTTTCACCACTTCACCAGGTAAAGTCGTACGGACATCTTCATTTCCTAAAATGGCTACTTCAATTTCACGTGCTTCAATCCCTTGTTCAACAATTGCTCGGGCATCATAACGGAAAGCTTCTTCCAATGCTTCTTGCAATTCTTCACGATTTTCCGCTTTGCTAATTCCGACACTAGAACCCATATTGGCAGGTTTAACAAAGACCGGATAAATTAAAGAACCTTCACATTTTTCAAAGACTTCTTTTGGATTTCCTTTCCAGTCACTTCTTAAAACTGGCACGAATGGTACTTGTGGAATGCCAACAGTTTGTAAAAGATATTTCGTCATGATTTTGTCCATTGCGTTAGCACTAGCTAAGACACCTGCGCCTACATAAGGCATATTAATGGTTTCCATGAATCCTTGAATTGTTCCATCTTCACCATTTGGCCCATGTAAAACAGGGAAAACAATCGCTTCTTCTTCATAAATTTCCGAAGGACTGATTCGTTTTCCTGAAAATTCGCCTGTTTCTTCAGGTGTTTGTGCCCAAGTTAAATGTAAAACTTCTTTATTTTGTGGTCGTTCAGATAAGAGAGGGCCTTTTACCCATTGACCGTCTTTACTAATAAAGACTAACTGTACTTGATAATATTTATAATAGATTGCATTTAAAACGGAATATGCAGACAAAACAGACACATCGTGCTCTTCACTTCTGCCGCCATACAACAAAATAATCTTCAAATGCTTGTCCTCCTAGTTTCTTTCCTGTCTTTTAGAAAAAATTATTTTTCAAATTATCCTTACTTATTTTAGCATAAAACCCAGTTTCATAATAGAAGCAAATTTAGTGAAGGAAAAATTCTTTGCTTGCTAAAGACTCCGTTTCACCAGCTCAATAAGGGCTTGTTTAAACGTTGTTCTATCTTGGTCTGTAAAAGGTTTAGGTCCTTTCGTTCGGCCACCTTTTCGCCGAATTTGGCCACTAAAATAGCGTTGTTCTAACAAGCCATCAATATTTTCTTTCGTATATTGATAACCCAGTTGATGTAAAACCGACACTCCTTTTGGCAAAACCAAGGAAGCTAAGCCATAATCTTGTGTAATTAAAAGATCCCCTTTTTTTATTAACTGCACAATTTTAAAATCAGCAGCATCCGCTCCTTTATCAACATACACAAAAGAGACATTTTCTGGATAATCTTTTAAGGAATAATGATCTACACTAGTAACAATCACCACATCCAAAGCTTTCTCTACAGCGACTTCAATAACCGTCTCTTTCACAGGTGAACCATCGCCATCGACAAAAATTTTCATTCATTTCCCTCGCTTCTTCCTTGCTCTAACCATTTGGGATGACGTTGAAAGTAGTGTTGTAATTCGTCAAAAACGACTTCTTTAACCACTTCATATAACTCTGTATTTCTTAAAATGGTTTTCGTTGCATCAGTGTAGCGGGGCTTTGGTATCGTAATGGCTAAAACAAAATCAAATTCTGCTAAAAAACTATCTGCTGTCACAGATAATGAGTAATGTTGCTCCTCTAAAAATTGATTAAAGGCGGCCACTACGCCATCAAGAAAGCCCTCATAGTGGGTTCCGCCAAGACTGGGATAATGCCCATTAACAAATGTTTTTTGCACTTGCGGCGCATGATTTTTACTCAAAATAAATTGAACAAGGGCCAATTCTGTTTGCTTGGCTTGAATAATCGGTGCAGCTTTTCTAGTTAATGGGTTATCTTTTTCAAATAAATAATTACTTAAACCTTTAGGGTAATAACAAAGATTTTTTTGTTCCTCTTCTTGTGTTAAGAGAATCTTTAAGCCTGGATTCAACATGGCAATCTGTTGACATTGTTGTAAAACACGCATATAAGAAAGTGATTCTGTACCAAAAATTTGCGTATCTGGCCAAAATAAGACTTCAATTCGTTCCTGGGTTTCTTCAATAGGTAATAATAATCGTTTTTTCAATTGCCCTTGATGGTAAATAAAAATAGTCCGCTGTTTTTCTTGATCGATACTGATTCCTACTTGTTTTGAGAAGGCTTGTAAAACAGATAAATACAGAAAAGGCGGTTCTAAATCGACTTGCTTTTGTTCAAAAACAAGCGGTCGTGTGGAAGATACCTGAAAAGAGATTTGTTGACGCGATAACTGTATAGCAATTTTCCCTTGATTCTTTTCAATGAAAAACTCTAATAAACCATTAATTGTCTGAACAAGTAAATTCTCTAAGCCGACTAAGCCAGTCGTTCCAATGAACGCTTCTGGTCGTTTTTGAATCCGTTCAATAAATTCATCATTTTCTAAAACTGTTAAAAGATGTGCAACACTCATCCTGCTGCCTCCTTTGCAATCTGTTTCTTTTAATTATAATGAAAAAAAGACCAGAAGAAAAGCCACACGCGACTTTTCTTCTGGTTTTCTTCTTTAACGAATTAAATCAAGATTCGGATGCTCAAGAACGTGATTCACTTGTTTGACCGTTGTCAAAGGAATATCTCCTTGAATCGTATGTGCAAGGACCCCATTGACTGTGGCAAAGGTAACTGCCTTTTCTAACGACCAATTTTGGCTATAGCCATATAAAATCCCCGCCGCATAAGCATCACCAGCACCAATTCGATCAAGATTAAGAAGCGGTCTTTTTTCACTCTGTTGGTACTCATTTTGGGTATATAAATACCCACTTAAGTAGTTTTGATTTTGGGAATGACTTCTCGTTGTCACAGCAAACCATTCCAAATTGTATTGAGACATGAAGCGCTGAATCAGTTCAGTTTCTTGTGCCTCACCTTCTAAATCTTCTCGCGGAATGAAACCTAATAGCTCGACCAAATCACGACGACTGCCAAAAACAATATCACAATAAGGTAAAATGCGTTCGTACTGTTGACGCATAAAGAGTGCGCTATTTGCTGTATTCAAACTAGGTCGATAATTAAAGTCAAAACAAACTTTCTTTTGATAGGCATGCGCCTTTTGAGCAAGTATCAAAGCAGCATCACGAGTTTTTTCAGTTAAACTTAACGAAATACCACAAATATGCACCATATCTACTTCCGCTAAAAAGGCCTCAAAATCGTAGTCCTTCGCCTCGCTGATGCCAAAAGCACTCTGATGGCGATTTTGATAAGTTACTTGTGTGGGTCGGATTCCATAACCCATTTCTGCAAAAAAACTACCAATATGATCGCCCTTTTCTCCTACCCATTGATCTGAAATTCCTAACTTCCTTAACGCTGCTTTGCCAGCTTCACCAAGACGATTGGCAGGTAATTTCGTAATCAATGCTGTTTCTAGTTGAAAATGAGCCAAATTTGCTAAGAGATTTACGCCAGTCCCTACAAAGTTCATTCTTAACTGCTCTGTTTGTTCTAACATTAGATACTCTGGCGGAGTGAAACGAAGCATGACTTCACCAAACGCAGCAATTTTCATCTTTGCCACCTACTTATTCAATGTGTTTTTCATCATGGTTAGTAACGTTTTCACGTCTTCTGTTCTAGTGTCCCCTGTTTCTTGATCGATAATTGAGCTGTA
>OFLR01000021.1_pt1 | contig 157810 bp, 138 predicted proteins | sample 1540871 | NCBI WGS metagenome assembly OFLR01 (sample SAMEA4413043, study PRJEB24355) | metagenome | biome: human; feature: gut; material: faeces | place: United Kingdom | collected 2010
GTGATAAGCTTTTTACGTCATTCATTGACATTGAACCTCCTATGTTGAAATGTTGTGGTTGCCAGACCAACTTCATTCTATCATTAGGAGGTTCTTTCCTTTTCTCTAAGAATTTTTACCAACCCCCAGTTTAACTGGGGGTTTAGTCATGCCTATTCGGCGTACAAGTAAAAGAGGCATATCTTACATACATAGTATGTGATATGCCTCTTTATTGTCCCATAACGACAGGGATTGTTAAGGTTTGTATGCGTCCAGAGTTGTTGACGATGCTGCCACTGGTTTTAACAATGCGCAACGCCTCTTCCATTACATCAGGCGGCACACCGTCCACCACGATGCGCGGTGTATTCTGAGCAACGATGACATGGCCATCTTCGCCAAAGTTCACCTTCACCGTAACAGTACCCGTTACAGAAGATCTCGCGCCTTGTTCTTGGACACGACGAAGATATGCGCTTGGATTAATCGCTGGTTGTCGTAATAACTCTTGCTGACCAGGCGTCAACAAGCTCCACGCAAGATCTGATAGGAATGATAAATCAGCTGATTCCGTACGACCATCACCATTGGCATTAGGGTCAGATGTAACATCCTTCCCCATAGGAGCCTCTTTCGGTTTTGATTGTTTGTCATGAGTTACAACCGCTTGTTCTACACCAGCTGCTTCAGATTCGATGGCTTTAGGAATAGCCCACTCTCGTCGTTGCTCTGGTGCACTAGCATTTGTATCTAATGTTTTAGTTCGTTCATTTTCATCAGACGTCACAGCCGCCACCATAGGTTGTGACTGAGGTTTAGGCTTTGGTTCTGTACGTTCTGGTACTGCCTCTGCGGGGGCAACCTTCTCCTCAGGTTGTGGAGTTGGTTCGGTTACCTCTGTACTGCTTTCACCATCATCAGGCAAATCAAAGCTAATTTCAGCCGCATCATGGGCGGCACCTGTACCTGCCATTCCCCGCAAAGAAAGACCCATCCCAGAAACGAGTATCGTCGTAATACCTAAGGACACGATGAACGGTTTCAAATAATGCGATTCAAACATAGAATCACTTCCGTTCCGTTGCGACGCTAATATATTTAGCGCCATTAACCTTGAGCATATCTAACAGCGCAATCACCTCGCTGTAATATACATCCTTAGATGCGCGGATAACAAAGGCTTGTCGCGGTGCTTGTTTAACGATAGACCGCACCTCTTCAGCCAATCGGTCGGAAGAGATTTCCTGATTATCGATATATAGCGTGTGCGTTGTGGTGAGCGTAATCGTAATAGGTTCAATAGATTTTGCTGTAGATGTGGATGCAGATGGCAAATTGAGCGGAATTTGTTGCTCTGTATTCATGTACAGCGTGCCAACCATGAAGAATACCAATAAGAAAAATACGATATCGATCATAGGGATAATCATGATGGTCGGTTCTTTTTTAACCCCTAATGTGCGTCGTCTCATATATCATGTTCCTCGTTGTATGCATCGAGGATATTACCACACTCATGCTCTAAGGTAGTAATAGAATCGTTTACCTTTGCCGCACAGTAACTGTGAAAGCCAAGAGCGATAATCGCTACAGTCAAGCCTGTAGCCGTTGCCACTAAGGCTTCAGATACACCGCCTGTAATGATGGTAGGCGCACCAATATCGCCACCTACTACTGCGAAGGCGCGAATCATACCCAGCACTGTACCCAACAGCCCTAACAACGGTGCCATCGTTACGATCATGCTGAGCCAGCTAAGGCCGCGTTTTAAACGCTCATCGGCGTAAGATACTACGTCTTGTAAACGGTTTTCTAAACCATTATAGTTCTTTGCACTGCGCATAGCCCGAGCAAATAAAGAGCCAAGCTCCTCTGTGTCGCGTTCCAGAACACTTGGTAACATGACCCAAGATTGATTCTTCTCTAACACCTTATTAAAGCGACGCAAGTCCTTCGTAAACTTGCGATATAAAACGATACGCTCAATGCCAATCATCAACGCAAAGAGCAAAAAAATTACTAGCGGATACATTACAAATCCACCAGCCACAAATAAATGCGCTATGCTACTCATACTAACCTCCAAAAGCCGTTACCCTCTAGGCCCCATTAAATTTAATTATATCATGTTTTAAGGCATCTAAAAATAATTATGAGACAAAAAAAGGCTATACTAATAGTGATATACCTATTAGTATAGCCTTTAATGTAAACTTAATTTAGCTATAATCCCGATTTAATTTAACCTAGGAGGCTTGTAATCTCTTACATTCTATTAATCTTTTTTTAGGAATTTTACAAGTATGCCACCGATTGTTAAGGACACGCCAAAACCAGTAAAGAACATACCGAGGGAATACATCCATGCATAGGTTTGATTATTAGAAGAAATCGCTTTCGCTGCGTCTCGTGCATTAGTAGCGTTTCTTGCAATTTCCAAATTTGTTGTAGCTGGATCTGGATTTAATAATAGGATAACAATACCTATAATTAGAACAACTACACCAACGGGTAATAACATTTTCTTGCTCATTTAAATGTTCCTCTCCTAACATTACATAACATGGTATATACGATTAGATATTATTTATCAAGTTTATTCATATCCAAGCGATTTACACTGCCAATAAAGCTATTGTAGGATTCAATCATATCATTGTAATGATCAGCTGTTTGGTCACCTAAGAATGTACGAATTCTACCAATAGTTGTATTCAAATGATTTTTAGCAGAGTTATAGTCCGGACTAGTAATGCTACTGGATACATCCATGATTCCTTGCAACTCTTGGTTCGCCGCATTTACATCGATTTGCTTGCCTTCTTCAAAGCTATCCAATAATGCAGTTAAACGTAAATGAACTTCTTGAGCAGCAGCTGCATTTTTCTTACCGGAATCTTTAAGTTCTTTCAACTGTTCTTGTTGATTTTCCGTATTATGTTTGTGAATTACTGCGTCTAACTGATTATATGCTGCATAGAATTGATCATATAGTTGAACGTATTTAGGTCCTAATTGTTGTTCCTTAGCATAATTATCTGCTTGATATGAATTAGTTTGGTAGTACGTATCCAATTCATTTGCTACTGGTACAATGTCCTTTAATACGGCTAATACGTTATCAAGAGGTTCCTTCATATCATCATATGGTATACCCGCATCTTTAGCGGCTTGTAATTTTTGTTGTAAGCTATCAAACTTTGGTGCCATAAAGCTTGATAAATGTTGACCCTCTCTTAGTTTTTGAATGGAAGGATTAATAGCATATCCAAAGCGTACGGTACCACTGTTAAAATTACCAACTGCTTCTATATACTGATTAAAGACTTGAATGTCTTTTTGCGATGCCTTTTGAGCGCCTTGCTGCACCCCATTGGCAATCTTAGAAAAACTACAACCACTCAAAAATAATGGAGCTGTTAGAGTAGATGCACACAATACGGCTGTTAACATTTTCTTTACTAGTGGTTTCATAATGACCCTCTCATTTAAATCACACACACAAGTAACAGTTTATGATTAAATTATATATCATATATGTTATTTATGAAAGTATCAACCGTATTTTTTATGAAATTTGTTTCATGAATATGCTTTCATAAGCACATAAAAAGGCATAGTATACATCTCCATTGGGGTAAACCCAATAGTAATGTTTATACTATGCCTTTTCTGGATACATCTTATATGTCTAAATCAGTATGATAGCTAATCGGAGTGTCTTAATAGATAAGTTATGCCAGCTTATCAAATAGGTATGTAGCTATCTACTTATTTAATGGACTTATCGAAAACGCCAATTAATTCTTCAACGGCTTGAGATTCGCTCATTTCACCATCTAAGACGGCTGCTTCCACTTCGCCCATACGACCTTGAATGACGACATTATTAAAGAATAGGTTGTGCAAGTGTTCGTCAATCATATCGCGTACCCAACGGAGGGATTGTTCTTGACGGCGTTTTAAGAAGACCCCATTTTCTTTGCCTTGTTCAGTAAATTCTTGGATTACATCCCACAATTCATCGAGGCCATCCTTTGTAACGGCTGAGCAAGTGTAGGCTTGGGTTTTCCATTTTTCCGTAGCAGGACGAATGTAATGCAACATCCGATCGTAATCGCTACGAGCGATGAGAGCGCGCTTGAGGTTATCCCCATCAGCCTTGTTGACCACAATAGCATCGGCCAGCTCCATAACGCCTTTTTTGATGCCTTGTAATTCATCGCCTGCACCTGTTAATACGATGAGCATAAAGAAGTCTACCATGGAACGCACGGTAACTTCACTTTGCCCAACCCCAACGGTTTCAACGAGAATGATATCGTATCCAGCAGCCTCGCAAAGTAGCATGGTCTCTCTACTTTTACGAGCTACACCGCCTAGTGTACCACCTGCCGGCGACGGACGAATGTACGCGTCAGGATGTTTCGTCAATGTTTCCATCCGCGTTTTATCGCCCAAAATACTGCCCTTTGTGACTTGGCTCGTAGGGTCTACAGCAAGTACGGCTACCTTGTAACCTGCTTCAATGAGCATGTTACCAAAGGCTTCAATAAATGTACTTTTACCAGCCCCAGGCACACCAGTAATACCGATGCGCAACGCCTTGCCCGTGCGAGGCAATATAGCTTGCAATACTTGTTGAGCTAATTTAAAGTGTTCCTTATTATTACTTTCTACTAACGTAATAGCCCGTGAAAGTATAACGCGGTCCCCCTGCTCGATACCGCGTACATAATCAGCGACAGTTAACTTCTTTCGCCGCTGTACGGGACGTACCGACGGAGCCAGATGCGCGGAGCTAGATAAGAGGCCATCGTGCATTTCCTTGACGCCTTTCATTACATGACACGCGAAGGTATCATCCTTTTTCGCATCTTCCGGCACCCAATCGGGACGGTAGGTGCTACCCTCGGCATTTGCATTTTTTATACCTAATTCAGGAGCCTTACCTTCACCAGTGGTGAAGGTGGCATCCTGAGTCGTATGCAATGCGTCCGGAGTAGTCCGTTTATTATCAGTCATCAGACTCTTCTTCTTGAACGTGGCTGGTCAATGTTTCTAGTAATTTCTTAGCCGCTACTGGCAAGACTGTACCAGGGCCAAAGATAGCCACTGCGCCATGTTCGCGTAGGAATTCATAGTCCTGAGCAGGGATTACGCCACCAATGGCAACCAATATATCTCCACGACCGCGTTTTTTGAGTTCTTCCACAAGTTGAGGTAACAATGTTTTGTGACCTGCCGCAAGGGAACTGAATCCGACGATGTGAACGTCATTATCCACCGCATCTTGCGCTGTTTCTTCTGGAGTTTGGAACAAAGGTCCGATATCCACGTCAAAGCCCATATCCGCGAAGGATGTAGCGATAACTTTGGCACCGCGGTCATGACCGTCTTGGCCCATCTTCGCAATCATGATACGAGGGCGACGACCTTCGAGTTCTTCAAAGTCATCCGCCATTTGACGTACTTCTTTGATGACATCGTCATCTTCATATTCGCTAGAGTATACACCAGAAATAGAGCGGATAACCGCTTTATGACGGCCACAAACCTTTTCAACAGCAAAGGAAATTTCACCCAAGGATGCACGAGCACGAGCAGCTTCAAGTGCAAGGGCAAGCAAGTTGCCTTCCCCAGATTCTGTAGCATTGGTAATCGCTTCGAGACAGGATTGAACCTTATCTTCATCACGGTTAGCACGCAATTGTTCGAGACGACGGATTTGCGCTTCTCGTACAGCCGTGTTATCTACGTCGAGGATATCCAATGGATCTTCTTTATCTAGACGATATTTATTGATGCCGATGATCGCCTCACGGCCAGAATCGATACGAGCTTGGCGACGAGCTGCCGCTTCTTCGATACGCATCTTAGGAAGACCAGTATCAATCGCTTTCGCCATACCGCCAAGGGATTCGATTTCTTGGATATGACCCCAAGCACGGCGGATTAATTCATCAGTCAAGGCTTCTACGTAGTAGGAACCGCCCCATGGGTCGATAACCTTACATACCTTAGTTTCATCTTGAATGTAAAGCTGAGTATTACGGGCAATACGAGCAGAGAAGTCTGTAGGCAATGCAATGGCTTCATCAAGCGCATTCGTATGTAGGGATTGGGTATGGCCCAATGCAGCGCCCATTGCTTCCATACATGTACGAGCCACATTATTGAATGGATCTTGTTCTGTTAAGGACCAACCAGATGTTTGACTATGTGTACGAAGTGCCATGGATTTTGGATTTTCAGAACCGAAGCTCTTAATAATCTTAGCCCACAACATACGAGCTGCACGCATTTTTGCTACTTCCATGAAGTAGTTTTTACCGATTGCCCAGAAGAAGGACAAACGTGGAGCGAATTTATCTACATGAAGGCCTGCATTTACACCTGTACGGATGTATTCAAGACCATCGGCCAAGGTGTAACCTAATTCGATATCTGCAGTAGCGCCTGCTTCTTGCATATGGTAGCCAGAAATGGAGATACTGTTGAATTTAGGCATGTACTGAGATGTGTACGCAAAGATATCACCGATGATGCGCATGGACGTAGCTGGAGGGTAAATATAGGTATTACGTACCATGAACTCTTTCAAGATATCATTTTGGATCGTACCAGCCATAACCTTTTTATCAACGCCTTGTTCTTCACCAGCTAGGATATAGAACGCCATGACAGGCAATACGGCGCCGTTCATTGTCATGGATACGGACATTTGGTCGAGAGGAATACCGGAGAATAGAATTTCCATATCGAGGATGGAGTCTACCGCAACACCCGCTTTACCAACATCACCTACTACGCGAGGATGGTCGGAGTCGTAACCACGGTGTGTGGCAAGGTCAAAGGCGATAGACAAACCTTTTTGGCCCGCTGCCAAGTTACGACGGTAGAACGCATTGGATTCTTCGGCTGTAGAGAAACCAGCGTATTGACGTACTGTCCAAGGACGAGTTACGTACATTGTGGAATAAGGTCCACGCAAGAATGGAGGTACACCAGCCATGTAATCAAGGTGTGTCATTCCTTCATAATCCATCTCTGTGTAGAGAGGTTTTAGTTGGATTTGCTCCATTGTCGTATTATATAAATCTTCAAAGCTTTTTCCTGTTTCTTTTTGAAGTTCAGCAAGCCATGCATCGCGAGATGTTGCGGACTGCGTACCCAAGCCAAGAGAGGAGAAGTCTGGATTTTTAAACATGAGCTCACATCCCTTTCTTATCTTGTAACGTATGTAAGATTTCGTAGCAATTTGCACGAACGGAAATGAAGTCGTCTACGCCAGCTTCACGGTATACAGGCTCAAGGTCCTTAGGAGGCGCCCCTGCCAAAATAACTGTTACATTCGGCATAGTTTCTTTCAACTCTTTAGCAAGTGGTGGTACTAATTCTGGATATGTATCATCTGTGGAACAGATAACGACAACATCGGCACCACTTTCACGAGCAGCCTTCGCCGCATCAGCCGTTGTTTCATGGCCATCATTTTTAATAACTTCAAAAGCACCTACTTCGAAGAAGCCTGTGGAGAAGTCCGCACGAGGTTTATGTTGAGGGATTGGGCCCATATTAGCCAAGAATACCTTCACATTGTCTTTCGTACGTTGTTTATACGCTTCCGTGCGCATGCGAAGAGCTTCGAATTGTTCAGTCCAGCGATGTGCTGTAATTGGTTCGATTGTTTCAGAAGCAATATCACCGGCATCTAAAGCCTTACGGATTTGACGGATTGTCAATTTTTGTAATGCACCAAGCTCAATAAGTCCAATCAACGCGCCTGGTTCTGTTGTACTTGCTTCTAGAGTAGCCTGTGCTTTCACAACCGCATCAGCCTCTGCACCTGCCAAGTACTCATCAATTTGAGCAGCTCGTTTTTGACGCAATGTTTCTTGATTTTCTGGTTTTGGATCAAGCAATTCTTCTGTCATGTTCGCATACATGTTGTTACCAACTGCTACATCCTTACGGAATGCAAGGTTCTTAAAGCGTTCTTCAAGGATGGCTTTCACTTGAGCTTGAGGATAGCCTTCTTTCAACGCTGCGATGATGCCACCTTTAGACTCGATGGTTTGGAACTCAGCCCAGATTTTTTCACATAGTTCAGCAGCCAATGTTTCCACATACCAGGAACCGCCTACAGGGTCCACAGGTTGACGCAACTCGAATTCAGTTTGCAACATAACTTGGATGTTACGAGCAATACGGCGAGAGAAATCGTCCGCTTTGCGAATTGGTTGGTCAAATGGAGATACTTCAAGGCTGTTCAAACCGCCTACAACGCCAGAGAATGCTTGTGTCGTATTGCGCAACAAGTTTACATATGGGTCGTATACTGTTTTTGTGAAAGCAGATGTTCTGCCGTGTACATGAACGGCACGGTCCGCTTCTTCGGCCCCAAATGCTTCCATAATGCGAGCCCAAAGTACGCGCAACGCACGTAATTTAGCAATTTCCATAAAGAAGTTAGCACCTAAGGAGAATGTGAACATCATGCTCTTCGCGATGGTGTGAATATCGATATTGCGTTGTGCTAATTGACGCACGTAGCATACAGCCGTTGCCAATGCATAGGCAACCTCTTGCACATCGTTAGCGCCACCATTAGCGTATACATCGCCGGATACAAGCACTGTTTTAAGCTCTGGCGCCTGTTCTTTAGCCCATACAACAGTATGTGCCATTTCATCAAAGGCTGTATCTAAGGAAATGTGCAAAGCACCATCTTTCGCCAAAACACCGATAGGATCGGCACCAACGAGACCTTTCAAGTCAGACGTTTGTTTTTTAGCACCTTTCACTGTAGCCGCTAACATGCCAAGCAAGATGGCTGCAGAAGCACCAGTTTCAATGTACAAAGGATTTTCCTTCAAATTGAAGCGATCAATCAATTGTTTGCAGTCATCCATGGTGGATACAGATGTACCACCAACGCCAACAGATGCGCCTACTTGCACGTCTTGATCATGACGTGTGGCTTCATCTAGGCGGATGTTGTGAATAGTGCCACCTTTTACAATCTCGTATAAACTTGCATGATTGGCATCTTTAGGCAAAGAGTCATCTACATATTGGGATACACCCCAAGAGTCTTTAATATAACCACTTGCCTTAGTGCCACGTAGGAACTCGCCTGCCCCAGGGTATACGCCCTTCGGAATTGCTTCTGCATGCAATGCAGGTGTATAGATTGGCTGCAACGTAATACCTTCATAGGTTTTCGTGAACATCTTCTTATGGAAGTCGCCACCCTTTAACGCCTTTTCAACCTCTGCCTGCCATTGTTCATACGTAGGTTTCTCAAATTCATCAAAGGATACAGGAGCTAATAGATCGCGTTCAGCATCCTTTGAAGTCTTTTTGTCAGACATATATGTGCCTCCTTTTCAACTCGAAACCATACCGAGAAACAGCGCACCGTACCTACAATTGTTATGCTTATACACCACCAAAGCTTTCCTATCTATGGATCACATCAACCTCAAATCTGTGTCCATCAGTTTACTAACAATAAAGCCTGATGTATATGCTCAACAGTCACTTTCAAGGGCAATAAAAAACGTGCCACCCAAAAGTGACACGTAAGGTTCCTTGTTGAAAAGTATGCCAAAAAACACTGAAACCAGCATACCCCAATCCCCTTCCTATCGCTCGTAGGTACATAACGGTGATTATCAAATAGGCAGTTCTCCTGGCTCGGGCTCATCGCCTCGCTTTCGCCTTCCCAGATTGCTCCAGTGACATCTATGAAAGCAGGCTCGTCCTTACAGTGGCGGGACCGCATCGGCTTGTACCGATTTCTCTATTAAGTCTTGCGACACCTATTCTCTATATTCGTTGTTCTAAGTCCAATATAGTGTAAGATTATGCACAAAGTCAATGAACATAACAGTTAATCATAAGTATCAAATTTTAGGTTATAACTAATGCATATTTAAAATGACAAAAACTCATCACTTTCAAATATACGTATTCATCGCTATCAAATATACGTATTCATTGTCTGCAAATCGAGTTATAAATCGAGTACAAATCATCATAAAATCTAAGCCCACGCACAAATGCAAACACAATGCGTGATATAATGAATACAATCACAAGGAGGCATTATGGAGCACACAAGTAAAAAAGGTCTAATGACAGCCCTTAGTTGCTATATCATCTGGGGCTTACTCCCTCTCTATTGGGCATTATTAAACCATGTTTCACCATATAATATACTGGCGCAGCGCATTATCTGGTCAGGTATTTGCATGGCCATCGTCGTATTTGGCCTACATTTTAAACAGTTCAAAAAGGACTTTCAATTACTAAAAGAACAGCGCTCACAACTATTACTACTGTTGATGGCATCAGTCATCATCAGCATAAATTGGTTTACCTACATTTGGGCCATCGCCAACAACCAAGTTATGGACACGAGCCTTGGCTATTACATCAATCCACTCTTCAATGTGGTGTTAGGTGTCATCCTATTTAAAGAGGTTCTATCTGTACCGAAAAAGCTAAGTGTCCTCATCGCTACCATCGGCATCGCCTTGCTCACCTATCAAGTGGGATCCTTGCCGTTAGTATCGATGATCCTCGCCGTTTCCTTCGGTCTCTATGGGGTCGTAAAAAAGAAACTGCTCATCTCGCCCTTTACGAGCATCGCCTTTGAGGCTTGGCTATTAACACCGCTAGCCTTACTCTATACGACCATGGTCGATAATACAGTGTGGTCCTATTTCAGCACAGATTGGTATACGTCCATGCTGCTCATAGCATGCGGTCTAACTACATCGGTTCCATTGGTGCTATTCTCCTATGGCGCCCAACTGTTGCCACTCAACCTACTAGGCTTCCTACAATATGTCTCCCCTACCATTGCCTTGTTGCTAGCTATTTTCTACTTTGGTGAAAGCTTTGGCACACCGCAAATGATTGCCTTCGGTTGTATCTGGATAGCCTTAGTGTTGTTCTCATTATCCAATCAAATTACAACGCGCATTAGCCTAAAAAAATAAGCAATATAATAATCAACTAAAAAAGCTGTATCAAATGATATCCTCATTCGATACAGCTTTTTATATAATACTTACATTAACTTATGCTTATATAATATCCACACTAAGTTACGCTTATATGATGCTCATACTTATATTAACTCATATATAACGTATCCATCTTAAAACGTATTAACTCTATTGATCCAATTCATTCATATTAGTTGTATTCATATTGGAAATATAACGGTTATAGGCCTCAACCATATGTTTATAATCGTTATCTTGTTTGGATCCCATATAGGTACGGATCGCACCAATCGTAGAGTTTACAGAGGTCTTAACAGGGTCATACTTAGGGCTAGAAATCCCATTCGCTAAATCACCAATAGCTTGTAGCTCTTGATTGATCGCATTTACATCTGGTTCTTTTTCACTATCTAGCTTTTCTAGGACTGCAGTAAGTCGCAAAGAAACCTCTTGTGCAGCGGCTGCATTTTTCTTACCTGCATCGCGCAATTGTTGTAACCGTTGTTGCAATCGGTCCGTGTTAATCTTATGCATCAAATTATCAAAGTCAGCATAAATAGGAATAAATTGTTCGTATAACTGAACATATTTAGGGCCTAATTGTTGCTCCTTAGCATAGTTATCTGTAGTATACCCTTTAGATTTATAATATGCATCAAGTTCTTCCGCAACCGGTGTAATTTCGTTCAATTTTGAAAGTAGCTTATCTAAAGGCTCTTTCATTTCATCATAAGGAACACCTGCTTGCTTAGCCTCTTCTAATTCTTTTTGTAGCTGTTTAAAGTTTGGTGCATTAAATACAGTTAAATGCTGCCCCGCTTTTAACTCATCAAGAGTTGGCCTATTCGCATAATCGAACATTACAGCCATACGATTAAATCGGCTTACGGCTTTCACATATTGATTAAATAGCTGTACCTGATCCTGCTCAGACCGTTGCGCAATTTCCTTACGACTCTGTTCAGTGCCCTGCCATAGCTCAGACATACTACACCCGCTCAACAATAAGGGGGATGTCAACGTCGCCGCACACAACACAGCCATTGCAATCCGTTTACCCAATGGTTTCATGATGAATTCTCTCCTTTCATCAATATACAACTCTATTTATATACCTTAATTATATACCAATATAATTTATATAAATAGAATTAATGCACGCAACGCATACATCTAGTTTGTCAAGTGACTAATAGAATCAGGGGTGACCAATGGTCACCCCTGTTTTCCTTTATATACGGTTAAACTATAAATAAGAATATATAACTCCTAACAATTGTATTATACGTGTACACGTGTTACCATAAAAGGAGAGCATATGAAAGATAAAGATCTACTAAAACTGCTACTCAAAAACGGCTGGAAGGATGTACGGCAACGCGGCAATCATCATCGTTTGAAAAAGGATAATCAAGTTGAAGTGATTGCCGTACATGGAAAAGATGTACCTGTCGGCTTATTAAATGCAATTTTAAAACGTACAGGACTAAAATGAGGAGGATTTATGAAATTTATATACCCTGCTATAATCCATGATGATGCTGATGGTTTCTGGGCTGAGTTTCCAGACTTAGAATATACTAGCAGTACAGGCTCAACGTTAACAGAGCTCGTAACTAATGCGCAAGAGGCTATGGAATTGTATATTTTAGGAGCTTTAGAAGATGGGGAAAGTTTACCTACACCTACATCTATTCGCAACTTACCTTGTACGGATACAACGTATCCTACATTAGTGCAAACAGATATTGATTTAGCTAAAAATAGTAAATCCGTAAAGAAAACCTTAACAATTCCTGCATGGCTAAATGATCGAGCGCTAGCTAAAGGAATTAATTTTTCTCAACTTTTACAAGAAGCATTAGTAGAAAAAACAATGTGAATGTAAATTTACCTCATCAATTGCTCAGCAAAATTAGGACTACTGTCCACGCAATAACTGCTAAGGTGAGTAATATGATACAAAGCATCCACAGAATTGTTACGAAATAGAGCAATAATTTTAGTACATATAGCACATCAAACCATATGCTATGGCAATCTTCTAATCGCGCCATAAATTCGGAGAGATGGCGCACTAAAAATGGAACTTTCACATTAGGATTTAGCTTCTTCCAGTACAGCATAATATACGGTGTTACAAAACATCCTACAAATACTAAGTATGTAAGGAATAGAGGTGTTTCTATATTATGTTGGGACATAAACCCTGACCAGTCTACGACCATTAAACCACCAAGGTATAGAAAAACAAACCAATATATAAATCCTATCGCCTTTATAATAAGGCGAATCATCTGTTTCACATCCATGCCTATAATCCTACTAATGTTTTAAATCGCGCATTATTGTGAAAGCGTTCAAAATGGTCTTGTTCAGCGGCCACAGCTTTCACAGATGGATCAATGTTAATTGCTTTTTCAAGCCAATCAAGGGCCTTCGTATCATCCCCTTGGTCTGCATAAATAGTAGCAATGCCATACACAGACCAGGTGTTACTAGGGTCCTTTTCTAATACCTTTTCAAACCATTGTTTAGACTCATTTAATTGGCCTTGTAATTTGTACACCATAGCCATGTTGTAGTAGTTCGCTACATTATTAGGATCTAGGTCATATGATTTTTTAGTATCTGTTAAGCCCTTAGCTGTATCACCATTTAACGCCGTAGCGAAGCCACGGATGGAGTACGCCTCTGCATTATTAGGATTATCCTTAATAGAAGCTGATGCTTCCTCGATGGTTTTAGCATAATCGCCAGAGGATAAAGCCTGCTTAGCTACCATTACGTGAGCATCTTGACCTTGATCTATTTTAGCTTGTTCGTTAGCTGTTGTTGTAGGTTTAGTGTCTTGCTGGGTCTTAGTATCTGTGCCACAACCTAATAGGCTAAGCAAACAAAGACATAATAGAATATATTTCATACCATACCTCTATATTATCTATATACTACAACCACATTATGTCATATATATTCATTATTTAATATGATTACAATATGTAGTAGTAACTTATAATTTATTTAATACCATTACAATTATACCAAAACTATATACCAAAAAGGACGAGCCGCAACTCGTCCTTTTTCGTTATATGGTAGGTAATGTTATAAATCTTATTGTTTTGCTTTAGAGCAACGGTCTAATAGGAATGCAACGCCTACGAATGGGATGCCACCGCTTTCACCAAGACCAATTTCACATGTGGAACTGGAGCTTACGCCTAGTGTTGCACCGTATTCAGCAATTTCACCAGCAAGGTCTTTTGTAGCAGCCTTGTTAAGTTCTGGTGTGAAGAAACCTTTTTGACCAGCAAAGCCGTCGCATGCGAAGGATTTAATGTTGAATACATGGTCTGTACATAGACGAGCCAAATCTTCGATGTATTGGGATTTACCTAAGGATTTAATCTTACATTGTTTATGTACGATTACGCGTTCATCGCATTTTTCAATGTCGAGATGAGGTACTACGTATTTGCACAAGAATTCAGAAATATCGTTGATTTCTAAGTCTGGCATGTGTTTGAACGCATGGTTGAAGCATGCACTATGGTCAATCACAATTGGATATTTACCATTTTGAGATGCTTTCATCAATGCATCGTGCAAGTCCTTAACAGCACGTTCGTGAACGTCATCGTAGTTTTCAAAGCTCAAGCCGCAGCAGAGGTTTTCAATATGTTGAGGATAAATAATATCGATATGAGCCTTGTTGCAGAGGCTTTCTACAACTTGTTGCAAGCTGCGATCATCGTCATAACCTTGGTTTGGTTTGAATGCGCGGTTCGCACAAGTACTGAAGTATACAACCTTTTCAAAGTTAGTTGGTTTAATACGGTTTTTCAATTTATAGCGATTAGCCTTAGGAGTTGTTTTAGGTACATATGGTGTAACACCTGTTACGCCATGTAAGCCTTCAGTAATCTTAGAAATCGCTTTTTGTGTAACAATGGAACCAGCAATGCCTTCAAGACTTACACCAGCACGGCACATTTGAAGTGTTGTGGAGAAGTTATCATAGATTTTCTTAGCTAATTCTGGTGCAGGTGGATTGATGCGGCGCATAGACAATGCGATTTGAGCAGTATCGATGCTGAGTGGGCAAAGGCCTTTACACATGGAGCAAGCAGCACAAGTATCTACGCCGAAGTATTCGTAACCTTTTCTAAGTTCAGATGCCAATGTGAAGTTACCTTCGTTTTCAAGACGTTTAGTTTCGCGCAACAATGCGATACGTTGACGTGGAGTCAATGTTAAGTTACGGCTTGGGCAATGTTTTTCACAGAAACCACATTCCATACAGATTGTGAAAGCATCATCGATAACGCATTGAGCTTTAAGGTTTTTCTTGTACACATCTGGGTCATCAGTAATCATAACATCAGGGTTCAAGATGCGTTCAGGGTCAAAGATTGCTTTGATGCGACGGTTGATTGCGTACGCTTTTTTGCCCCATTCCATTTCAACGAATGGTGCTACCATGCGGCCTGTACCATGTTCGGCTTTCAAAGAACCACCGAAACCAGATACGCGTTCGGACATTTCTTTTACCAAGTCGCCGAAGTTCTTAGTATCTTTAGGATCGCTGAAGTCAGGTGTAATGTTAAAGTGAACGTTACCAGACAAAGCATGACCGAAGATTACGCCACCGTCTACGAAATCGTATTTGTGGAATAATTCAGTAAGCATTTCGATGCCTTTAGTGAAGTCTTCGATTTGGAAGCAAACGTCTTCGGTAATAACAGTAGTACCTTTTCTACGTTGACCACCAACGATTGGCAAGATACCTTTACGGATAGCCCACCAAGAATCGTATTCCTTAGGATCTTGAGAGTAGAGACTTGGGATAGCTGTTGGAATGTCTTTCAATTGGTCTTTAATGAAAGCTAGATTTTCATCTACAGTTTCTTTGGAATAGCTTTCAGTTTGGAACAAGATAGCGCTTGTACCTTCTGGCACTTCACGAACGAAGTCTGGTACATTTTCAAGAGTTTGAACTGCTTTTAAGGATTGATAATCCATCATTTCTGCGGCTACAACCTTGTCGCGACCCATATTAGCCAGTGCAACAACGGCAAGGGATGCATCGTTCAATGTTTTGAAGAACATAAGACCGCAACCTTTATGAGGTACGTCTTCAACAGTGTTATACACGATTTCAGATACGAAGCCCAATGTACCTTCAGAACCGATGAACAAGTGATTGATGATGTCGATGATGTCTTCGAAATCAACAAGGGAGTTCAAGCCATAGCCTGTAGTATTTTTGATTTTATATTTGTGATGAATCAAATGAGTCAATTCTTCGTCAGCTAAAATTTCTTTGCGCAATTGCAAGATTTCTTCTACCATTTGAGGTTTTTCACGAAGGAATTGTTCAATGGATTTTTTATCGGATGTATCAAGAACAGTGCCATCTAGCAATACAACGCGGATGGAACGAATAGTTTTATAGGAGTTTTGAGCCGTACCACAGCACATACCAGAGGAGTTATTGTTCAAAATACCGCCTACTAATGCTGTTGCAAGAGTAGCTGGATCTGGGCCGATTTTACGGTTGTATGGTTTCAACAAATCGTTGGCATCAGAACCGATAACACCACATTCGCATTTTAAAGCTTTACCATCGTCGATAACTTCCATTTTTTTGAAGCCATCATTACATACGATGAGCACATCTTCACTGGAGCATTGACCAGACAAAGAAGAACCAGCCGCACGGAATGTAAATGGTGTACCACATTGTTGGCACAAACGAATAAGGCGTCGTACTTCACGTTCATCTTCAGCTTTTACAACAACCTTTGGTAAATAGCTGTAACAGGACGCGTCAACGCCATATGCATAACGACGTAAATGATCGGTATACACACGATCTTTACAAATCTCTTTTGCCTCCTTGGCAAAACGTTCATAATCTCTAGTAAGCGTACTCACTTATATTTCCTCCTATCCTCTCTTAAGGAATATATCTTATATTGTCTTATATTTAGTATACGCCGTTCTCATTCTCACTACTATAATTATGCATAAATTATATGTCTCCTAATAATTCTCGATATGCACTGTGTTTTTATTTCTTTAGTTGAAAGTGCATCTCAATAGCATTATCATATACTCATCTTTTCATATGTTATATTAAAACTATTTTATTTACTAAGCATATTCATAACGCCATAACCAATGAGTGCTAAACACCCCATAAAACATGAGTTACACTGCATATAATTCTATAGGAAATAGTTTACAAAAATTATGCATAAATTCGGTATAATTTATTTATTTTAGTTTTCTCGTTCTCATTTATATTTAACTATGACTTTTACTCATACCTTTTTAAATTGCCTACCTAATACGCCCATTCATAGTTTCTTTACACATAAAAAGCCCTCTAGTAATAACTCTTACGAGCAACCACTAGAGGGCTTATATTATCCAAGAATGCCAGATTTCAAAATAAGGCGTACCGCCAATGCAAAGACGGCCACACTCATAAGGGCTAAGATGGATTTTGCTTTCAAACGTTTAGCGATGCGCGCCCCTGCTTGGGCACCAAAAACAGCACCAATGCTAGTAGGGATGGCGATGCTAAAGACGATATGATTTTCAATTAAATGTGTTATAACACCTATCGTTGTAGATACAGCAAGGATAGATTGACTCGTAGCCGTAGCCATATGGGTTGGGAAACCCATGAGATAAATCAAGGCAGGCACATGAATGAGGCCACCGCCGATACCAAAGATACTGGAGATAAATCCTACAAAGAAGCTAATGCTAATACCGATAGGCTTGTTATAGGTTAGTTGATCAAGGGTAAGACTTTCTTCCTTCCGCTCCCCTTTACGGAAATTCTTAAATCCAATCAATCCAGAAGCACAGAGCATAAAGCACCCAAAGGCAAACATAAAGCCTTTACCAGAAAACCAACCAGACATTTGGGCCCCTAAAATGGCGCCTGGTAAAGTTGCTAAACTAAATACAATAGCTGCGCTGATCAGTACCTTCTTCTGTTTAATATAGGCAATGGATCCAGAAATCGCATTACACATAACAGAAAAGAGCGACGTCCCTACAATCATGGACGGAGACCACTCAGGGAACCAATACATAAAGAGAGGCACAAATACAAGGCCCCCTCCGGCACCAATGATGGTACCAAGCATAGCGGCTAAAAAGCCAACTATGGTAAAGAATATATAAAATACTATAATATTATCCAACATAATAAGGCCTCCCTTTACTTAGATTGGAAAAATCTCTTTGCTATAACTGATTCGATTGGAAAAATCCTTTCGCTGCTTTTAATCGTCCTCGTTCACAAGAGACTTGTAGTTCGTCGCCTGGTTCAAGTTTTACATCGCCTAATGGCACAATATATGTTCCATTACGGCGTATGCTTACAATTAATGTGCCATCTGGTAATGCCAAGTCTTGTAATTGTACATCTGTATAGTTTGCCACTACAGGCACCTTCGTTTGGAAGAAGGTTTGTACAGATTCTAAATTATTTTGACCACTCATGGCTTGTAATAAGGAATCGTAAATAGGCGGTTCTTTTAACAGCTCTGCCACAAGGTAGGCCACGATGGTAACGGTACCAATGGCATAAATATTGGAGAAGCTATTCGTCATTTCAAGAACGAGCAAAATCGCCAAAATTGGGGTCCGCATAGCCGCCGCTAACATGCCGCCCATGGCACAAATAACAAATTGCGGTACAAAATCAGGAGAAATGATGCCCACAGATGAAAGTAAGCTTTCACAAAAGGCACCTGCCGAAGCACCTATAACGAGCATGGGCAAGAATATACCACCTTGCGCACCACTGCCATAGCAGAAGGTAGTAAGCAAAATCTTACCTAATACGATGCCCCCTAGGAGCAAGACGCCATGAGATTGAAAGGCAAGATGACCAACCAGATCATTGCCACCGCCCAAGAGGAGCTGAGAATCAAAGCCGATGGCCGCTACTGCCACAAAGGTAAGGGCTAATTTCAAGAACCGAGAGCATTTAAGCCAATCAAAGAACTTCTTGAATGCAAAGATCATGCGACAGAATAGTACCCCACAAAGCCCCATGATAAGGCCAACCATAAGAAGGACTGGGAAGTACTCTAGAGGGACACCGGAGGTTACCGAAAATCCAAGGGCCGGTTCTAGGCCGAAGATACTAACCGTAATGTAATTAGAAATCAAGGTAGCCACAAAGGTGGGCACAACGAGGTACGGATAAAAGCTTTTATGGACCTCTTCAAAGACGAACATAGCCCCCGATACAGGTGCACTAAAGGCAGCCGTTAAGCCTGCCCCTGCACCAGCAGAGGTCAAGATGCGCTGCTCACGTAACCCTGAATTCATCCAATAGGACACAATCTTGCCGGCAGAGCCACCAATTTGTACAGCTGGACCTTCACGACCTACAGAGAAGCCGGCAAAACCAGTCAACACGCCACCAATCATCTTGGAAGCTAGCGTCCGATACGGCTTCATATCAAAGAGTCCCAGCATTTCCCCTTCAATTTGAGGAATACCAGAACCACCAGATAATGGAGCCCACGCGAGCAATCGATCTACGATAAAGGCAAAGATGACCATCATCACAAGCCATCCTATGGCCCACTCCAGGGTAATGCCATCCATCAAATGCCAACGAATATGCTCTGACTCAAGGATCAAATAGCGATAGGTAGCACCACAAAAACCTGCAATCACGCCCACAAGAGCGCCTTTCGCAATGAGCTCCGTCAACAGCATACGATTCATGGACATATCTGCTAAGGTAGAACTGCGCTTATTAAATTTCCATAGCTTCATAACATCCTCCTTAGCACTGACCTAATCTGATTTATTATCTAATAACATATATATAACCGAACTATGTATTCATATCCTTAGTATACTTATGTAAACCACCATTTTCAAGAAAGGATTACGTATCAAACAGCTATCTCTCTAAACGCGAAATTAAAAATCCGAGTCATAAGACATTAGATAGCTCTTCAAATGCAAAGCTAGCCACCTCGAAAACGAGATGGCTAGTTTTGTTAAGCAAGTGTGTAAATGTATTTTCTTTACATATTCGGAGGCATCTGAAATATGTAAAGATTCTAAAGATGTAAAGTTCTTAGGGCTAGAGCTAGGCATCATTTAGACTATTAGATTATTTAGACTAGTAGATTATTTAGACTAGCAAAATATTTAGACTAATCTAAATATTGATACCATATTATAGTATTAAATCCTATACATCATAAAACACTATATGCTATCAAATCCTTAAATTCCTTAGAATATGGATTCGTAAATACCGATGATGTCTTCCTTAGATACATCCCGTGGGTTACCAGGTGTACATGCATCATTGAAAGCAGATTCAGCGAGGAATGGAATATCTTCCCGTTTCACGCCCGCTTCGCTAAGGGATTTAGGAATGCCTACATCATCAGCTAGTTTTTGGATCACATCGATAGCTGCTTGACGATATGTTTCTTGATCCATGCTGTCCACATCAGGAACGCCCATAACACGAGCGATTTCACGATATTTTTCGCCTGTTGCAGGAGCGTTGAATTTCAAGACTGCTGTTAAAAGCATAGCACACGCTTTACCATGAGGGATATCGTACACAGCGCTCAATGGATGCGCCATAGAGTGAACAATACCAAGGCCTACGTTGGAGAAGCCCATACCTGCTATATATTGACCAAGAGACATCTCTTCACGGCCTGCGAAGTCACCAGCTACGGCGCTACGCAAAGAACGACCGATGATTTCAATTGCTTTCAAATGAAGCATATCAGTGAGTTCCCATGCACCTTTTGTAATATATCCTTCCACAGCATGAACGAGGGCATCCATGCCGGTAGATGCGCAAAGACCAGTTGGCATCGATGCGGACATATCAGGATCTACGATGGCTACGATTGGGATGTCATGAGGGTCAACGCAAACGAATTTACGGTTCTTTTCAACGTCTGTAATAACGTAGTTAATAGTAACCTCTGCCGCCGTACCAGATGTGGTAGACACAGCAATAATCGGCAAGCATGGATGTTTCGTAGGCGCCACGCCTTCAAGGCTACGCACATCGCTGAACTCAGGATTTGTAATAATCGTAGCAATAGCTTTACTTGTATCGATAGCACTGCCACCGCCTACAGCAACGATAGCTTCAGCACCTGCTGCCTTACAAGCAGCCACACCAGATGTTACGTTTTCAATGGTTGGATTTGGCTTAATATTATCATATACATCGTAAGCAATGCCTGCCGCATCAAGTAGGTCTGTTACCTTTGTAGCTACCTTAAACTCAAATAAATCAGGTGTAGACGTAACAAGAACCTTTTTAAAATGGCGATTCTTAATTTCGTTCACAATCTCCTGAATCGCCCCTTGTCCAAAATAGGACGTACCGTTCAACATAATTCTCCGAGCCATATACAATCACTCCTAGCAAAAAAATAAACCGATAGAGAATAACTATACTAAGTAATTCTCTATCGGTTTATTAAAATCCTTGAAACTGTGTTATGTATACACTATATAATTATTGTAATATTTCGTTTTCTCATCAAGCGTAATAGGGAATCTAAAGACTTAAACGGCTTAGACATAAGTCCCTCCTACAAAGAAAAACAAATCGCCTAAGAAATTTTACTCATCTTCATAAGCAAGATCCGTTTCACAGATTCATCGAGTCGTTCTTTAGAGATTCGGCCGTCTTTTACGGCTTTCATAAGGCCATTGTACGCTTCTTGCATGTGTTCGTACTCGTGGCATACGAGCAAGATATCGCTGCCAGCCAAGATAGATTGAACCGCCATATCGCCAAAGGTATAGTGTTTTGCAAGAGCGCCCATATCCATATCATCCGTTACGACAACGCCGTTATAGCCCATATCCTTGCGCAACCAGTCTGTAATGATAGCTTTAGATAGACTAGATGGATGGTCTGGATCGATTTGAGGATACATCGCATGAGACACCATAATTGCATATGTATTCGGTTTAGACTGTTTAATGAGGTCTACAAATACCTTTGTATCTTCATTCAACAATGTCTCTTTAGACACTGGCACAACACTGGTATCAGCATGTAAATCGACATCCGTTTTACCAATACCTGGGAAGTGTTTGTAAGAATACCACAAGCCCGCTTCATCATAGGCCTTGCCTACTGCACTGGCATAGCGTACGACCTCATCAGGGTTCGTACTAAAGGAACGGCCATAGGTTAATCCCAAGTCCGCTACAGGAGCAAAATTAATGTTGAATCCCAAGTCTTTAAGTTCTGTACCAGACTGTTTTGCCAAGGATACCGCTTTCTCAATAGGCTCCTTGCCTAACTCTTCTGCTGGAGGGACCTTGATGAGCTGATCCTCCATGCGCGCCACCGCGCCCCCCTCTTGGTCGATGCCGATGAACAATGGTGTTAAACCGGCACTTTTACCAGTTTTATTAATATCTGTAATGAGCGATTTCACTTGATCCTTGGACTCCATATTGCGGTCAAACAAGATGATGCCGCCCACGCGGTACTCATTGAGCATAAACTTCGCATCATCGTTCAAGGTCTTGCCATGGATGCCAATCATCAACAATTGGCCCACCTTGTCTGCATCAGACATATTAGCTACTAATTTATCCACCTTTTCCTCTGGTGAAAGCTCGCTCTGTGCCACAGATTCATAGGTTACAGGCTCTGCTTTAGAAGTAAATGGATTATGTAAACCGCAGCCCGTTGTAAGCGCCAATGCGCCAATCATCGTAGCCGCTACGATACGTCGAAACATATATACCTCCAAAATCTCTAAAAAGTATTATGTATAGTATATCAAATAATAAAGACAACCCCAAAACGCCAATACATCTAGTCCAGCGTTAGCGCAAAAAAGACTATTACCCAAAACCTACGAATATATACCGTATTGGTTTGAAGTAATAGTCTTTATATGAGTTAAGGGCAAACTTACACTTAACTGTTGCTTAGTCTTAAATTTTACTTAGTCTTAAGTTTTGCTCAGTTTTAAATTTTACCTTGCTCTTTCATTTCTGCTAAAAGCTTTACGATACGAGGGCCACAGCCTTTACCACCGCAAGCACCTGTGCCGGCACGTGTTGCCTCTTTTACCTCAGGAAATGTGTGAGCGCCATTCAAAATGGCTTCCTTAATCGTTTTACGTGTAATGCTACGGCATGTACACACCTTTGTAAGCTTATCCAGAATTGCCTCTGGCACTTGGTTTTCTTCAAAATCCATATATATTCCTCTTCTATTCACTTGAATATCTCTATACTAACTTATACACAGTATCAATATACTTATGGTATTACATACTACATTATATATAGTATTAAATACTTCATTATGCATAGTAATTACTACTTAGTGTTCAGTAATTAATACTGTTTTATCTACGATATACTAAAACACTAATATATCGAAAAATTACGATTTCTACATTCAGTATATCATATTATGAAAACTATATCGATAGTTTTTAATATAAATATATCGATACCAATTATTTTAAAGCAAGCCCTATCAAAATATAGTTACACGACTAGTAGCAATAATCATAATGCAGTTAAAATCTACTAACAAGAAAATCCAACACTAAAAGAGATTAACATAAGGCACATATACTAGAAAAGAGATCAACATAAGACAGATATACTATAAAAAGCCTCTACCATATAGAAATTTCCTATACGGTAGAGGCTTTTTATATGTCTAGTATATCCATTAGCATATACAGTTACGGAAGCGGCTTTCACCAAATATATTTATAAAATTGTCCCAATGATGGCAAAGAAGATTTTGAAAATCGTTTGTTGCAATGGACGAATAATCATAGAAATAATTGGTGTATTGATAAGGATGATAAAGAAAATTAAATTGACCATCCCTAATTGATAGTATTTAATCTGCCATTCCACAGGCAGCCATGGCAATATGATATTAAACCCTGGCAATGGAGGAAACGGGATTAAACAAAACAGAGAGATACCAATGCTATACAGGATGATATATTGCAAAACCATATCAAGACCTTGAGTGGTAATAAGGTTTAGATTACCTAGTAATATGTATATAAAGGTAAATATAAAGCCTACAATTAAGCCTGCCACAGGTCCAGAAAAGGCAAGCAACGTCATATCTCTGCGAGGATCTTTAAAGTAAGATGGGTTAATGGCCATCCCCTTTGGCCAACCAAAGCCAACAAGAATAATACAGAGAGTACCGATTAAATCAAGATGCGCAAAGGGAGACAGTGTAAGTCGTCCCGCCATGCGTGGTGTAGGGTCTCCAAGCCACGTTGCCACCTTGGCCTCTGCATAGCCGTAGATAGAGAAAATAATGATAATAGCCGGAACACTGGCTAATATCTGGATTGGATTAAAATCAAACATAGAACTCCTTGTCCTTTATTGTTTAGCTTCCCATGCGGTGTAGCCGTCTTGAATGCAGCGAAGGGCATTCAACGTACGAGGATAGCCGATGTACGGCACGCATTGGGAGGCGATGTTAATCAAATATTGTTTACTGTTGCCTACGTTCAAGTTGCCTTCTACGTGAGCCTTGAGCTGAGGTTCACAGCCACCTTGAGCCGCTAAGAAACAGAAGGTAATCATTTCACGATGAGCCACACTCAATCCTTTACGAGTGTAGTAGTCACCGAACATATTAGCAAGCCACTTCTTGATGTGACGTGTCTCTTCAGGGCCTTCTTGGTAAGAATTACGGATAGACTCACCAAAGATTTCCACCTGTTTTTCAACACCCTTTTCGAGGCGAGATTCACTAGTGATTGTGCTGCGAGATGGATCTACAACAGTTTCCCCACGATAGTCAAAAATCTTATTTGTGACCTTAAAGAATGGACGCACACGACCGATGCCAAGATATGGCACAGCTTGATAAAGGAGCTCTATTACTTCATCGGGAATCAAGCCAAAGTTAAGTGCTGCTGGTAGCATCAACGCATATTCATCGACGGCAGATACACCCACTAATGTGGCAAGGATAGCCAAGAAACGATCCTTGGCAGGCACATTGCGACCCTCTTCGGTAATAACTTCGTCAAAGGCAAAATTATCAAACAATACTTCAAACTCAGGGTCAATATAACCTGCAGGGGCTGCAATATCAGGGAACATGCGCTCCGTATAGGCTTGAGCAAATTCAGATTTAGACATAGGAAACCTCCATAAACAACACTGGTGAAAGCCCAAAGGAGCTTTCACCAGCAATAGTTATGTAATTATTACGGCTTGCGCCATCAAATTATAAAGCTGGGAAAGAGAAATCAGTGCCGTATACTTCTTTCCAAGCAGCCAAGAACATGTTGTATTCATTAGAACCAGGAGTGATTTGGTACGCTTGACCATCTGGAGAGAAACGATATACAGTATGCAAGCTTGGGTGAACAATGTATTTGAACAATGTAGCTTCACCATATTGGTTGTTATGCATATTCACTACATTAATGCCGAATACATAGTTACGGCTACTATCAATACCACTGAATTGGGATGCTTTATCAAAGAAGTATGTTTCAGAACCATTTGCACTGTTTGGAACCTCTGGATAGTTAGCTAAACCATTCCAGTTTGCTGCGTTAGCAACACCACCAACTAATAATGTACCGGCTAATACAAATGCGCCTAATAAATTTTTATTCATAATGCTCTCCTTTTGCCTTAACGGCATCTCACGAACAGGTCATATCTCACATGACCTCCGTACAATACGTTATATGTATAGTATATCACATTTTATGAAAATATTAGATATATTAAATTACAGAATGTATGCATATGAGATCTTACTAAAGTACACTACATTAGCGCTTAAGCTTCTCTGCTGTTCTAGCATTAGCGTTATCGATTGCGTCTAACAATTTGTTAAGCAACATGCGCAATTGACGCGTTTCTTCTACGTCAAAAATCGGACCTGCAGATTCAGACAAACGGCGCGGTACATGAACAGCTTCGTCACGTAATGCTTTACCAGTATCAGTAAGGGTTACCATAACGACACGTTCATCTTGACGACTACGCTTACGCTTTAAGAATGCTTTAGCTTCTAATTTCTTTAAAAGTGGTGTTAATGTACCAGAATCAAGGCGCAATACTTGACCTAGTTCTTTAACGGACAAATCACCATATTGCCACAGTGCCATCATTACGATGTATTGAGTATATGTCAAATTTAACGGATCTAAGTGACTGCGATATGCATTAACAATTTCCTTCGCCACTACATAAAGGGGGAAGCTCAATTGGTTGTCTAATTTCATGTACTCTGCATCAGGTACGTCTTCTTTATGTTTGTAACCTTCCAGTACGCCAATTTCTGCCATATTCTACCTCCATATGCACACAATAATCTACAAATTAATTGTACACAATTCTACAGCAAGCAGTCAACGTAAAAAACATAGTTTGGACATAAATTTTTAAATTTGTCAATTATTTAATATATTTTTTCTTTTTTATTAAACAAACCAGTGGCTCTATAGAATTTATGGGCTAAAATCACACCATAAACTATGAACCTATTCATAATTTTTTTTAATATTAGAATTCAATACCACATCCCGCCATGTGCTGCATCTTCTGCAGCTCTTTCTAAATCTCATTCTAAATTTCTTTCTAGATCTATGTCCTGTAGTATAATAAAAGAAACTCTATATAAAACTGATTGATAATAGGAGGACTATATGAACACCTTAAAATGTATCAAAACACGTCATAGTACGCGTAAATTTAAAGCTGATCAATTATCTCGAGAGCTTATCGATCAAGTCCTCGACGCTGGCCGCCGTGCTCCATCTGGCGGTAATACACAATTGACACATTTTATGGTCATCACAAACCAAGATGTGCTCAAAGAGCTAGTAACACTCGTTCAAGAGGAATACGGCAAAATGCCAATTACAGAAAATACATTACCTTACATGGTGAATATCATTAAAATGTCCGCTGAAGGCAAGTTTGTATTTAACTATGGTGCACCGGCTCTCATCGTACTAGCAAGCCAAGCAAGCTATGCAAACAACTTTGCCGATGTGTCTTGTGCTATGCAAAACATGATGCTTGCTTGCAACTAGCTCGACCTTGGCAGCTGCTGGGTAAACCAAATCCGTCACCTCCAAGACAATGAACGCATCCAAGCTAAAATGCGTGAACTAGGCCTTAAAGAAGGTGAAAAAGTATATGCTAGCCTTGCTATTGGCTATCCAGACTTACCAAACGGTCTTAACCGCCGCGAAATCGAAGCAAAAGGCTATCCTGTAACATATATTGATTAATTGAGACTATAAAATCAATATATTCACGTACGTATATAAATATATTCACAATTAATATACAATACAAAAGCGCTATCTATCCCACAACTCTAATTGAGTTTTATTCGGAATAGATAGCGCTATTTTATTGACTATATTAGGTTTAGCTCATGATGCCTTATCAATCAAATCAGTAAATAAATTTTAATTACCCTTCAAATACGCGTTTGCGAGCTGCTTTTACAAGAAGACTACCGCCATACAGTAGATTTTTTAATAATACTCAACCTATGCCAAATACCCATAATGGTACGTTAAAATAACTATTTATCATAATTAAAAATAAAATATAGTCGACTTTTAGTCATACATGGTATGATTACAATGACATTTTGTAGAAAGGATGTGTGATGATGTCGATTTTCTCTCCAGCTCCTCATATTGAACGATTACCAGAGGGGCAAATCGATTCCACCTACAAACGTCTTCGCAAAGAAGTCTTTGCAGGTACTTTTATTGGTTATGCTACATTCTATTTAATCCGTCAAAACTTTAGTTTGGCTGTTCCGTACATGATTGCTGAGTACGGCTACACTAAAGCGGATCTTGGTATTGTCATGACCCTCTTATCCGTAGCATACGGCATAAGTAAATTTGTCATGGGTAATGCGTCTGACCGCTCTAACCCAAAATATTTCTCCACAGTAGGTCTATTGCTCAGTGCTTTAGTTATGTTATTATTCGGCACCTTGCCTGGTGTTTTAAGCAGTATTCCTATCATGTGCGTGCTCGCCTTCTTAAATGGTTGGTTCCAAGGTATGGGCTATCCTCCATATGCGAAAAATATGGTAACTTGGTTCTCCCGTTCTGAACGCGGTGCTTGGTGGTCTTGGTGGAACGTATCCCACAATCTTGGTGGCGGTATCATCGCACCTCTCGCTACGTTAGGTATCTATCTATTTGGTACATGGCATAGTATTTTCTTCTTCCCTGCTCTTATTTCTATCGTGTTAGCTGTTGTTACATTCTTCTTGTTGAAAGACACACCTCAATCCTGTGGCTTGCCACCTATCGAGGAATATAAACACGAAACAGTAGCAACTGAAGTAAAAGATGAAAATAAAACTACTTTCAAAGAAATCTTCTACAAATATATTTTGCATAACAAATACTTATGGTATCTTGCAATCGCAAATATCTTTGTATACTTCATCCGTTACGGCGTAGTAAGCTGGGCGCCTACTTATTTGACTGCTGTGAAAGGCTTTACAAAAGAAGGTTCCCGTTGGGCTTACTTCTTATACGAATGGGCTGGTATTCCAGGCATGCTCGTAAGTGGCTATTTGAGTGACCGCGTATTCCGCGGCCGTCGTGCTCCAGCTACCATCTGCTTCATGCTATTCGTTATCTTGGCAATCCTTGTTTACTGGTTCAACCCAGCAGGCAATATCCTTATCGATAACTTAGCACTTATCGCTATTGGCTTCCTCATCTACGGTCCTGTTATGATGATCGGCCTTCAAGCAGCAGACATGGTACCACGTGTAGCAACAGGTGGTGCTACTGGTCTTACAGGCCTTCTTGGTTACCTCATCGGTTCCGCTGGTGCTGGTGCCTTCATGGGTCTCATGGTTGACCTTTATGGTTGGGATGGCGGCTTCGTAGCCCTCGTTGGTGCATGTATCCTCGCTATCGTATTCCTACTTCTCACACTTGGTGATAAATCCCAAGCAAAAGAACAGTAATCTACAACAAACTGTTGTAATAACGTAAAAAATCCCCTAGTAACATATCGTTACTAGGGGATTTTATTATGTCTTAAACTATATACTGCACTACATTCTATGCTACACACAAAGAACTATTGAGAACTTTCAAATTATACACGAGACCAAGTCGCGCCAAACCGTGCAATGCAACGGCCGTAACAGGATCGATGAAGCCAAATACACCAGCACCGATAATGGCAACGTGGAATACAATGGACACGATGAGTAGACCTAAATGGGACTGTTTGGTTCCTTTTGAAAGCTCCGATACGGGAGATGCATCATCCACAAGAGATCCCATCATGAGCGCCACTAAGATAAGCTCCAAGGAACACGGGCATAGTACCAATAACAAGGTTACAGTATGTATGAAATCCTGTGTCAATGCAAAGGAGCCCATAGATAATAGCAATACAGCCACAACAATGACAGATGAATAATTGTTAATGCCCTGCCGCATAGCAACGAGTTGAGATGGCATGGCAGGAAGCATATCATCATCTAACGTATAATGTGACTCACCTGTGATAAGCTGTTCCAAGAAGAAACCAGCCTGTACGATGAGTCCCACATAGGCCGCCGTATGATAATCGCCAATGGAAATAAGCGCCACCATGGCCACTACAATGAGGAAATTAGCATGGATCTCTAAACGCTCCCAAATACTTTGAACACTGTTAATAAGTAGTGGTAAACCACAAACTAGAACCGTTACCCATGCTAAATCTATAACGGGATTTAATGACTCTGTAATCACATCCAAAAGAATAAATACAACGCCTAATGCTAAAATAGCACCTTGCGTAAATAACGACACCTGCGCTGATAAAGACTGTAAAAACTTCATATGGACCTCTCTATACACTAGAACCGGCCTTACTTACTCCGGAAATAAAACAAAAACAACACAGTATTAATTCAGAACTCTCTATACCTAAATTAATTCAAAACCCTATGAACCTAAAGTATTTTTAAATCTGTGTACCCATAGGGGTATATCTACAATGTAACCATTATACAAAATATGCGAATTATATACAAATCATTTTTTTCGATAAATGATAAAGAACTACAATTTCTTTATGTAGTACCAAAAGAATAAATTTATAAAAATGACTTCTCCTTTAAGAGCTTTAGTTGAAAACTCTTATTTCTTTATTAGACATAGAAAGAACAGATCCCTAAAAACGACTTAGCTCACTATGGAGGCCTTCCAATAGGCCTAAGTTGAAGATCCTAATTTCATATAAAAAGAAAAGCACCTATCTCTAAAAATGACATTCCCTTAAGAGCTTTAGTTGAAAGCTCTTATTTCTTTATTAGACGTAGAAAGAACAGGTCCCTAAAAACGACTTAGCTCGCTATGGAGGCTTTTAGGGACCTGTTCTTTCGGTTAACTAATATGAAATTAGAGCTTCAACGCCTCGATCCATTCTGCTTCTTTAAAGCCAACGAGCACTTTGTCTTCAAGAACCAAGATAGGGCGTTTCACAAGCATACCATTGGATGCTAGTAAAGCGAGTTTTTCTTCTTCGCTAAGGTTTGGTAATTTATCTTTTAATTGTTGTTCACGATAAATCATACCAGATGTATTGAAGAATGCTTTCAAGTCTTTACCAGATTGTGGATACCATGCAGCGATTTCTTCAGCTGTAGGGTTTTCAGACTTAATGTCACGATCTGTGTATTTAATATTATGATCATCTAAGAATTTCTTTGCTTTTTTGCATGTTGTGCATTTAGGATATTCAACGAATAACATAGCGTCTCCTTATAGTAATACATAATGTTATAACGATATATTTATAAGTTAAGTGTATCAAATATATCGAAAATTATCAATATCTTATTGACAGTCCACAGGTTCTAATGAATTACAATGATCAATAGAGCTTAATACTTCCTCCATCCCTGCACTATGCTTTGCGGTACGTAAATCAACATCCATCTGCAACCGCAAGAAATATCCTTCAGAAACACCAAAGTATTTAGCTAAACGTAGAGAGGTGTCTGCTGAAATAGCTCGTGTCCCATTCAAGATTTCCTGAATACGCGAAACAGGCACATGTATATCTTTAGCTAATCGATATGCAGATAGTCCTAATGGCTCCATAAACTCTTCTTTCAATATTTCACTGATGGTAGGTGTTGGAATAAACTTGTCCATATATATTCCCTCTCTATTAATGATAATCTATAATTTCTACATCATAAAAACTATTAATATCTTTCACTTTAAAACATAATCTATACTGGCTATTAATCCGTAAACTATACTGGCCAAAGCGATTGCCTTGCAATAACTCTAATCGGTTACCAGATGGCCACCTTAAATCCTGTATCGATTCAGCATTATCTAATAATATTAGCTTACGAAGAACTAATCTTTGTATAAACGGTGAAAAGCGTTTAGAAAAACTCTGATGGTAAACCTTTTCTGTTTCCTTATCTTTAAATCCGATAATCATAGAACCTCTCCTTTGATTATACCTGTTTTACAGGTATAACTCAATAATATATACCTGTATTTCAGGTATATTGTGGAATAACTTTATTCTATAAATGATTTCGGTAAAAGATTTCTCTAAAACAGCACTCAAATCCTACTGTTCTTCTGACTCTATTGGTCACCTATTTCGTAACGTAACTGATTGTAATACAAGTTTATAACCAAAGATATAAAAAGAGCTTACAGGAACTCAAAACAATAGCACACTATACTCATAACCTGGTTTTACAACAAAAAAGACCTATACGCCCTACTGTTTCACATGTAAATCCATGCAAAGCAGTTAGAGAATATAGGTCTCTTATAAAATCTATATATTATTTTTATTAGTATTCATAATACGATTTACATTACAGCAAGAATGTAAGCCCCATAGCTACAAAGATGGCTGGCAATAGGTTCGCAATGCGGATTTTACCAGGCCAGATGAGGTCAATACCAACGCAAAAGATCAGAATAGATCCCACGTAGGATAGGTTATCGATGGCACTCGGTGTCATTAACGGTGCTGCGATGTGTGCCATAGCGGTAATGATCCATTGAGTAATCCCCACAGGAATAAAGGAGAACAACGCACCCTTCCCCATAGACGATACCATAACCATAACGATGATGCCGTCAAGGATACCTTTCAACAAGAGCGTTTGATAATTACCAGTTAAGCCGTCTTGAATAGAACCTAGTACACCCATGGCTCCCACTGTAAACGTAAGGGATGCCGTAATAAAAGCGTGTGTAAACTGCGGATCACCAGTATTACCAGTTTTTGCTTTCACCCAGTCACCAAATACAGTAATCCAACGGTTAAGGTCAATGAGCTCACCAATGATGGCGCCAGTCACCATGCTAATAATCATCAGCATAGGCCCCGTCGTTTGCAGCGTGCCGTTCACGATGACTAGCATATACTGCATGGCACCGCTCATCCCGAGGAGGAGAACAATAATGCCGCTCACCATCATGAGCGTCTGTTTCAAATTTTCTTTCATAAACCGACCAAATGCGAGACCGCACAAGCTGCCAGCTATGATGAGGCCAATATTAATGGCCGTGCCCAAACCAATCATATATTTCCCTTTCTAAATTGTGAAAGTAATAGCTTATTTCATCATCAGTATATCAACTACATCGAATTAAATCAATCTATTATAGCATACAATCAATCTATGCCATATGGCCCTAGATAAAAACATATAGCAAAAAGCCCCTATCCCGTGAAGGATAGGGGCTTTATGTTGTGTTTATAGCTTTGAGAGAGAAGTATATGAGAGACCCGCTTTGGAGAGAGAGAATATATGTGTTTGTATAAAGCGGGCCGACATATGATGGAACGCTATCTTTCCATCGACTATAGTGTACACCTTAAAGTGCGGTTTAACACAAGTTCAATTTTGTAACATCAATCATGTATAAAAACTATTGTTAACTAACGATTATACAAATACGTTACAACCTGTATTAATCCTCAGCGTCTGCAGGCAATCGAGCAATATCTGCGGTCTTATTAATCTCGTCAAAACAAGGACAGTCCTTACCGTGATCGTTGATAAGGCCACTAGCTTGCAGATGGGAATAAACAGTAACAGGGCCTACAAACTTAAAGCCTCGCTTCTTTAAATCCTTACTAATCCGCGTGGACAGGCCATTCTTTGCTGGCACATGCCCATCGGGATGGCTTTCATAAATAATAGTTTTATTATCTGTGAAAGCCCAGATATAGTTGCAAAACGAACCAAATTCATCTTGAATACGTTTAAAAGCAGAAGCATTATTGATGATGGCCTCAATTTTAGGTCGAGACTTGAGCATGCCCTCAGTCTGCATAATCCGTTCTATGTCGCTTTCACCATAAGTAGCAACCGCATCAATATCAAAGTGATTAAAACAACCTCGAATGATGTCTCGTTTATTCAAAATCGTAAGCCAACTGAGACCACATTGGAGGCTTTCAAGACAGAGATGTTCAAACTGCAATCGATCATCATGAATAGGACGGCCCCACTCATGATCGTGATACGCCTGATACAAGGGCGTCGTCGGCCATTCACAAGTAGCCACTATACACCTCCATGTGCCCAGACGAGGACATCATACATAAGCGCTACCACGAGGCCCATCACGAGATGACCGCCCACATAAAACGGCACAAGATAATAGATAAATAGCAATAGTGAATGTAAGGCTCTGCGGAGCCATACAATCGGTGTAGACGTACCGCCGCCCACCTTGCCATCAAGCCAATTATGGACTATATAAATAGGTGTACCTAATCGGACAATCCAGTCGGGCATACGCTTTCTAGGATTGAATCCTGGGCAATACAAAATCACCAAGGGCAACGCCACCGCATCAAGGATAAGCAGCACCGTTAAGGTCAAAGAGAATAAATCTATCTCGCCTTCCCACGTCAATGGATGAGCTATAAAACGGAGCGCCCACAAATAGGCTTTATATACGATATACGGTTCTAATAGCCATAATAAGGGCTTCACTACACTCATGGGACTACCTACGCCAAACACAAAATAAGAAAACTACGCATTCGCGTAGTTATTTTTGATACTATTATTATATCAGATTTTGCACTTTTTGTGGGGTTAAAATTCATAAAATTTTATCAAAATATACAATTTATAGTAGTTCTCAATGAAAGAACCCACTATATAAGCTATTCCTCACTATCGGCTCATATATACTGATTTTTCATCAATTTTATGACTTATTTTGATAAATTACCAAAAAATATAGTGTAAAATACACCATAAAATCTAGTGTAAATTACAGCATAAAACCTTCCTCAAACAACTAAGAATTTGCATTAACACCATGTGGCATTTTATACTCATACCCTATGTTATTATAAATACAGGTAGTAAATACCGTCTCACTTTCTCCTTTTAATAAAATAATAATGCAAATAAGGCAGTCCTGATGGACTGCCTTATTTGTATATTACATAGATTCTCTATTTCTCTATAGCCTCAACTATTTCACCGATGTACATATAGTGTGGTTCCCAGCGATCACTGCCAGCTTTTGTATATTCAGGAGGATTGGATGCATAATACTCTTTTATTTTATCTGCCAAATGCACTTCATCGAATTGATGTTCGTAAAGCTTTTTGCATACAAAAGTTAACTCTGCTTCTTCAAACATGACACCATTATCTACTGCAACTGGTGTTAAACCCGAATTAGCCACCTTATCTTCATCGCGGCCAGAATGAGATCCTAAATAACCAAGAGCCTTACGTTGGCTTTCAGGCAAGAAACTAACGGTAAACGTATCATATTTCGCCATGAATTCTTGGGTATAACGAGCTGGATGGATGTACACAGTCACTGTGGAAAGATCATTACCAACTAGACCCCACATGTTGCCCATGCTGCCCCAACTAACAGTACAAGTATTAAAATCCTCAGGTGTACCAGCTGTAACAAGAGCCCAACGTTTTTCAAACATAGTAAATGCTTTATAATCTTTTGATTCAAATGGTTTCATAATAACCTCCGGTTTATCTTATTTCCCAACCTCGTCTAACTATCCTAACCCCATTATATAATGCACTAATATACACTACAATAAGTATTATGTTATATAATTATACTTAGTAATATAACCAATGGATTATGACAGTATCAATAGATATGAGAGTATAAACGGGAGATACTACCATGACAAAACTACCACTATTAGCGGGTGCTTTCATAATGAGCACTATATTATCACCAATAGGAGCCATTGATGTTAATATTCCTGGTGCAGATTCAAAGATTCCAAAGGATGCCTACGTAAACTACCAAGCCACAAATCCTGACATTGAAAAGGATGTAGCAAACTATGTAGAAACATTAAAAGCAACCGACAAGGCTAACGGTATTAGTAAAAAAGAAATTGAGTATGCTAAAGCTGCCTCTATATATCGCAGTCAACATTACCATAATACAGTCATCTCCATTCACGACAATTACAACCAAATTCGGCTTTCATTCCCTGTAGCGGGCATAAAAAGTGATTATGATATAGGACGTTACAATAATCCGAGTCGAACTATTGAGGACTATCGAGTGTTAACCAATAATGGGAGTCTCAATTTAGAAATTGACTATGCTGATTACAAAGACTATGACTGGCGTAACACAAAAATAGCTTATGAAAAACTACCCGACAAGAATGTTCGTGATTTCTTTCAGGACATGGCAAAACGTAATCCAGCAAAACACATTTCTGATATAAAGGGCACTGTATTTTCATATCCTACTGTTACCTACAGCACTTGGGATAGCATGAAGATGCCTCACGTTGAAAACGGTAAGAAAGCAACACTTACCATCGACACGATCAATTTTAAATTTAAGGGCTATAATATGCGTCATCCCTTATATCATGCAGGGTTTGTCTATTATGACAACAACCCCGTTCTGAACAAGGTTCCTACAGATAAATTATTGGCTAACTATGTGCTTCCCTCTGTGCAAAACCTAAATGAATTAAATCAATATTCACGCATAGAAAACTTAAACGGTGTACAATACCGCGTACCAAAAGACGCTATATACATAGGTGAGGAAAAGGGCACCGAATATCAAGATATTAGATACTACAAAAAGGGGAACATAACATTCTTTGTTTCTACTAATAATATTCCTAAAAACCCATATGCGCGTAATCTTGTTGTAAACGGTCATTACAATTTTAAAATTAATTTAGATACGTTCTGGAATATATACTATTCCCAGCCAACATCAGATTATATTAATTATTCCGTTATATGGAATAATAATATTCCTGGATTATCCACACACATCTATACACCTCATAAGGATGATCACATCCTAACCTTTCAATCCTATGATGGGACCTATAGCTTTACCTATATCATCTTTTACCCAAGTTTTTTACATGCTGAAGAAGTCCAAAAATTACGAAATATGATTGAGTTTTTTGAGTCTACCAATAATCCTAGCTTTAAACTAAAAGAGCATATTTTATTCCCAGATACAGAGGAGAGCCATGCCCATTAAAACATCGTTCAAAATCTAATAAGATGTGTAACCAAAACAGCCAGTACTGCAAATCGCAATACTGGCTGTTTTTCTTTCTCTATTTCTTTTTATACATAAGTGTGTCTACACATATAGATAAAATATAAATCGGCCTTATATAAGACTTATTTAAGGCTAATCCTCTATAGCCTCGACTACTTTGCCGATGTACATATAGTGTGGTTCCCAGCAATCTTTGCCAACTTGGGTATACATAGACGGATTTGCTGCATAATATTCCTTTACGTTATCCGCTAAGTGAGCTTCATCAAATTGATGTTCATACAGTTTTTTACATACAAATGTTAAATCTGCTTCTTTGAAAGTTACCCCATCGCCTGCTACCACTGGTGTTAAACCAGAATTAGCCACCTTATCTTCATCGCGGCCCGAATGAGAACCCAAATAACCAAGCGCCTTGCGATAGCTTTCAGGAAAGAAACTAACGGTAAAAGTATCGTATTTAGCCATAAACTCTTGAGTGTAACGAGCCGGATGGATATACACCGTCACCGTGGACATGTCACCACCATTAGGTCCCCATACATTGCCCATACTGCCCCAACTAACCGTACAAGTATTAAAATCCTCAGGCGTACCAGCTGTAACAAGAGCCCAACAATCCTCAAACATAGAAAACGCTTTATAATCTTTTGTTTCAAATGCTTTCATAATGACCTCCGGTTTATCTTAATTTGACGATATATATCTTTAACTCTATAATATAGATAGATAGTCAGACGAGTAGTTGCGTCAGGCTCATCTCGGAAAACATAAAAGCTTGAGAAATGGCCTTTCAGTTATCTAGTTACACTAGGCAACGGAGGGCTATTTTTTTATTTTTCCGACCTCATCTAATTCTCCTAATCACATTATATGATGTATTAATATACGATACAACAAGTATTATATTATATAAATATACGAATAAAGTAATAAACGCCGAGCTAATTCTATGAATTAAAAGCTCGGCTTTTTTCATAAATATGGTAAGAATATAATCATTTATAAATTAAAATCTTGCTGACTTTATCGCCTTTTTGTTCAAATTGTATGCCATGCATCATATCAGTTCGATAACGGTATTTCCCATAAAACCATCGATTGTTAGTATCTACTAAATCGGGTCTGCCATATACATTAAGGACCTTTCGCATGGAATCGCCTACGGCAATACCTCTATGTGTAGTAGCATCACGATTCTCGATCATCATATAAGTAACAATAGGGCCCACACCATCCATTTTAAAGTTCCCAAATGTAACACCACCATAGGTAAGTCCTCGACTTGTTTCTTTAGTAGGCTGTCCTAGACTAGCTTTTACACTATCAAAGGTATTACCCAACGAAACACCAAGGACCATCATGTCCTCATCTGGCAAGGTAGTACCTACAATTTGCCCGCCCTCATAATGAGTATACTGCTCAGCTTTGGGCCAATCATAAGACTGCTTCGCGGCATTCGTTTCTAGACGGTCCCAAGTTTTACTCAGCCAACTCGCATCAGCTTCATAACTATAACCACTTACCAATTGTAGGCCTATAACAAGCCCCATAACCATATATTTTGTTTTCATAGTCTCTCTCCTGAAATTTCTTATAATTAGCTCAAACTACATTCACTATATTACACACTATTGATTCAATAGCTTAACCCACTCCATATACCAAGGAATAAATATAGGTCCACTTTCTAGTTTCTCTTTATAGGTTCCATCTTCTCTCCATTGTGGACCGTTTCTGAGTTTGACCGCATCATCAAAGCCTACATATTCAATTATATCTCTCCATTGTTTATGTGTATAAAAGGTCTTACTTTCATCATAATTAATACGATAACTGTAAAAGTACACAGAATCTTTCACAACATGACGGAGATAAGACTCTCCATTAGGCTTGTAAGAATCGATCAAAGAGCCTGCGATACCATTATTCCATACGACTGCATATTGTGTAGGTGTTTCTAAATCGTTATACTTTCTCAAAAAGGATAATATGGAACTCTTGATGACCGTTCCATCTCGTTTTTCACCCAATATGGAGGTACGCACTACACGTATCTTGGCCCCTGTATCCTCATAGGTTCTCACATCATATTGAGTATTCTCTACAGCCTCACTCACTAACTTTGCAGTCTTAGGAACACGATAACTGAAATTTCCCCAATGCTCAACACGACTATAATTATCTAATCCAGACAAGGATTCTATAGATGGAATAATATAATTACTCATCACAACTTCCGGTGATTTATCCTGATACGGATCCTCCGTATTAACCCAACCGCCATAACTAATCCCATAGGTAGTCTTTGAATCATTCGGTGTAAACTCCGTATACATTACACGGGCATTGTTGGACATAAGCTTCCAAGATGCATCGTGCAAACCTGGATATGTATATTTCCCTTCTTCTTCAGCATATTTATTGAGTGCTTTACCATGTGGCGGCCCTACTACTAAAAATGAACTAAGGCTTCGCACAGCATATAACGGCCCTTTTCCAGACTTAGACTCTACAGTATCTCCACGAAAGCTAATGTTTGGTACGGATAATCGAATATTCTTATCCCCTTCATGAAGCAATACAACGGTAGATTGAGAAGAATTTGCTAACTCCAACGCCTTAGCCAAACCAGGGCGTTCTCGATACAACTTATCCATCCCAGATGTAGGATTTACAGGCTTCGCTTTTATATATTCGCTATAGTCCTCTGCATTCTGCTCAGCCACTTCATTAATATGACGATAGTTTTCATACGCATTGGCAGGAATGCTCGCATCTGCCCCTGGCATAGGCGGCTGCCCAGCTGGCACTTCGATCTGAACAGCGCTTACATTCATGGTGAAAGCAGTTGCCAGTGCCATCATAATTACACTTTTACGTAACATAAACCCTCTCTTTTTCTTCTCTCACATTACAACAAAATAAGCACAACCTTATTAGCATAAGTATACTATGCAAATAAGACTGTGCCTATTATTAATAATTTTATATTTTAGTATATATAAGTTATGTGTATATATTTAGTATTTATATGGTTTATCTCTATTTGACGATATATATCTTTATCCCTATAATATAAGAAGATAGCCAGACGAGTCGAAACGTCAGGCGCATCTCGAAAATCAAAATACTTAGGAAATGGCCTTTCTGTTTACTTAGCTACCATGCGGTAACGGAGGGCTATTTGCTTTTTGTAAGGCAAATAAGGGCTACTAAGGCTCCAAAAACAATGACAATAGCCAGTACTTGTAAGAGGAGCATGATTATTTCATAATCGCTCATAGACTAACGTTTGAAATAGATTAATAGTTTACCAGTGGAATGCTTAACACAGTAGAGACGACAATTAAGATATACACCACAAAACATAGTTTTAACATAAGCGCTAAACTGACAAACAGGACTTTATAGATAGGTGCTTCTTGTTTCTTAGATCGTATCCAATCTTTAATTTTATAGTATATTTGGGGCTTGTTAAAAGCTGGCGGTAATCGCTTACACCATAAAACGAGCCACAGAATACAGCATATATTCCCTAAGAGAAAGAATAGAAATAGACCAAAATGCTCCAATGAATATACTTTCAATACATAAATATTATAGAGTAGCTGAGCAAATGTCTCTACAAAGTTAATCCATAAATAGACAAGATAAGCCTTAAGCAAAAGCACTAATATAGTTTTGATATATTTGAGTTTACTCATTGGCACTCTCCTAGCTAATATTATGAAACTTAAAAACAAAATTTCTTATTGAGTTAATATTTTAATCCATTCCATATACCACGGATTAAAGATTGGATCCGCATCAAGCTTCTTTTTATGGCTATTACTTATACGCCATTGAGGTGCCTTTCGTAAACTTTCAACATTATCAAAATCTACATACTCAACCATATCGCGCAATTGTTTATGCTTATACGGTGATTTACTTTCATCATAATCAATGCGATAACTATAATAATATTCAGAATCCTTTGTAAAATGGCGCAAATAAGACTCGCCATGAGGTTTATATCGATCAATTAAGAATCCTGGAAGACCATTATTCCAAACTGTTGCATACTGTGTTAGAGCCTCAAGGTCACCATATTTATTCAAAAAGAATAAAATTTGTTTTCTTGCAAGGCTTCTATCGGAAAGTTTAGGGTCTATTTTATAGCGTAAAACCCGAATCTTAACGCCTGCATCTTCATAAGTACGAACCTCATATTTATTATCTTCTAATGCTTCGCTCACAATCTTAGCCTTTTTAGGAATACGATAACTGAAATTGTCCCAATGCTTAACATGGCTATAATTATCTAGCCCAGACAAAGGCTCAATAGATGGAATAATATAATTACTCATTACTACTTCAGCTATTTTATCTTGGTATGGTTCCTTTACATCACCACCTCCAAGATATGTAATACCATAGGTAGTGTTCGTGCTCTTAGGCGTAAACTCTGTATACATTACATGTGTCTTGGCTTTAAGGATTTTCCAAGATGCATTTTCTAAGCCCGGATAGGTATAGACACCTTCATTATGCATACGTTTACTAAATTCTTTACCATGTGGTGGCCCCACCATCAAAATACTTGTAAAACCACGAACCACAAATAAAGGACCATCACTTGATTTAGATTCAACCGTGTCTCCACGCAAGCTAATATTTGGTACAGATAAACGGATATTATTCTTTCCTTCATGAAGTAAGATAACAGTAGATTGTGAGAATTCTGCTAGCTTATAAGGCTTAACAATATCTGGTTTTTCCTTAAAAATCTTATAGTTATCTGCTTTCGGCTCCTCCTCCAAGCTCTGTACTTCCACTCTAAAGGCTTCAGCTTCTTTTTGGGCATTTTCATTAATATGGGAATAATTTTCGTAAGCATTGGCAGGGATACTCCCATCCGCACCTGGAACGGGTGGTTGCCACTTTGGCACTTCAATCTGTACAGCGTTGACATTCATGGTGAAAGCAGTCGCTAATGCCATCATGATTATACTTTTACGTAACATAAGCCCTCTCTTTTTCTTCTCTCACATTACAACAAAATAAGCACAACCTTATTAGCATAAGTATACTATGCAAACAAGACTGTGCCTATAATTAATAATTTTATAGTTAAGGATATTATCCGACTTAAATTTATGAATTTATTATGAAATATTGTTTTATTATTTAGAGCTTTTTTGTTTTTATATGCCATAATAAAAACAAATGTAAAACTGGCGTATATAATAGGGAGGTTCGCCATGAAAAAATTATTGCTTTTAATGACATTGATTTTCTCTATTTTCTTAAGTAATTCGGCTATTGCAGGTGGAATCTATGCTGATCATTTAAATGGTGATCCCAACTTCATCTTAGTCGATGGTCATATGAGCTCCGCATGGTATATTGATCGTAGTTCATTAGTAGTCCAAAAATATGCTCCACCACAATATATAATTGCAGTAAATGTTATTACTGTAAATAATTACGAACGTGGCAACCGTTCCATATCTAAAGTAACTACAATGCGCTTCCTATATAATTGGAACACAAAAGATATGTTTATAGATAAAGACCTAAATAATAATTGGAGACACTTACGTCCAAATGGCCCTTGGTCAGATACTGGCATCGTAAGGCCAGCGGGAGAAATGGCATTTTATCTTGCCTATAACTTAAAATTCCATGGAAACTTTGCATCAAATTTCTATAAAAGTGCATATTAACTAAACATAAAAGACACCATTATATTCATAATAATGGTGTCTTTTTACTATATATAGCTAAATATTCTAGTCTATTTAATATCATGTTTTGTTTTTATATAATTTAAAGCCACCAATCTTGCTCTATATTCAGTAGACTTATAATTAATATAAGAAGTGAGAAGCGTAAAAATTATTATAAACAAACACCCTAAAGCAGAAATATTCCATAAATCAAAACAAAAAACTAGACCTGCATAGACTAGCACACATATAAAATACGGCCTAAACCACCATTTCTTATCTGATTTAGCATTAAAAGCTAACTTAATAGATAAAATAATAAGCAGAACTGCTGAACTAACAGCTAAATATAACATTATTCTATTATAATTTAAGTCATTAATAACACCAGATTGCATTACATTAATAACTAATGCAGTCAATGCACTTGCAATAAAAAGAAAGTCCATCTTTTTATATACTTCCATCCTAGCACGAATTTCTGATAATTCCATATCAAACTTATACCCTCCATAACCTAAAGATTCATATAATTTAATATACTCTTCAACTAAACTTAATCTCCATTCTCCGTCTAGACAAATAGGTTTATTAGAAAAGTTCTCTTCCGACTTATTTCTAACCCAACACCAAAATCTATTTTTCCAAAATTTCCTCTGCATCGTATATCCCTTCCTCAAATTTTTATCTAATCACCTAAATATATAACTATTAAATATTTACTGTATATAACTAAAGTGAATTAATTTAATAATATATACGAGTCTAAAAGAAAACACCAATATTCATTGAGAATACTGGTGTTTTACTCTATAATCAATGCACTATTTCAAGATTTCCATGATTAAAGCTTCCCTCTAACTGTTGTATCGTAGCTTGATATTGATCTTTCATAGATTGCAAATATTTTATTCTTAAAGTATTTATAGAACCTTTTCCAACAAATCCTTTTATATAATAAATAAATGTACCATCTGTATATGTTACAACATACCAATCATCGCTGACCATATGAAATCCTGGAATACCAGATTCATAAGCATTCGATAAAGCACGATTATACTCATTATATACTGTTTTATTTACTACATTATTGGAACCAAATATGCGCATTTCTATAGTCCCATCTTGTGGGGATATAACTAAACCATCACCATTAGCTGGAGGAGTCCCTTTAACCCAGTTACTTGGGTACCGCACAGAAAACCCATATCTTCCATTTTTATAAAATGTTAAATCACCGTCTTTTTTATCAGATAAATTAGAACTTACATTTTCGTCTCGACTTATTTCATTTGTAGATACTTGAGTAGTACTAGTAACTTCTTTAGTGCTCTGCCCATTATCTTTAATCTGCTGTATTAAGAATACTCCCCCAACACCAATTACAATACCTATTATTATACAAATAGTGGTTACAATAATATGCTTCTTTTTAATTTCGATAATCATATAGAATTCCCCACAAAGAAATATATTGATTTATTGCAATTTAATTAATCTTACCTTATGGCTCATCATCATAGGCCACGCCATAGGCCTTTTGATAGATTATGTTTGCTATTGTATACCGCCCCATTCCAAATTGAGGCGGCAATATCATCGCTTCTAAATGTTCTTTTTGAAGTCGTTGACGGCGTGTTTTACCTTCATTATTAAAAGCAATGCCACCGTTAACGGTTCCTATGATACCGGAATTTTCCTGTTTTGCACGCCAAATAGAGATATACGGAGTATTAGCTCCTTGTTGTAATCCTCTGTCATGAATAGTAATCAAATGACGTAAGGATTGCTCTAAGTCGTAATCATATTGCAGTTGAATGCCTTGAATGAGATTTGATGCAGGCATTAACACGTAAATAGTCGCTTCCACACGTCGATGACCTTCGGGTGCATCCACAGCTTTAATAGAACTAAGATCCAGGTATTTGCCATCTCCTCGTCCAGAATCAACAGTTGAGTCGATATGCTGATAATGCTCCGAATTTAATAACTCAGCTTGTGATACGGCTTGTCCTTTCATGGGCAATACAAAGCAGGCTAATAACCATAGTGAAAGTAAATATATGCGTTTCATCGTTCACCTCACTGTACCACAATATCATCAAAATGCTGCTGATATGCTGCCATAAACATAGCATCAGCTAAATCATACAGAAGAGTATTCTTTCGATGAATTGGAAGGTTTCTAGTATTTTTTATAGACGGAGTCTTTTTAAGCGCACCATCTAATGTATAAATCGCACTGTCTGTACTAGACATAAATAACCCAGACTTACTTTCACTAGCCTGAATCAAAGCCATCATAGATGGACTAGGATTCATCATATGAGATGATTTAATCAAAGTAGCCAGTGAATAGTTTGCATCATAATTAACAGTAAGCTTATTTTCCATAATCTCAGCCTGATAGTGCGACGTATGTACCACATAATAAATAGCACTAATTGTATACTGTGGTGGCGCATACTTTTGGACCTCCACAGAATAGGTATTTAAATAAACATACATACCACCTTCATTAACAATAGGGATCCGTTTTTCATACTCATGCTGATGAACTAACTTGAACTGTGGCGACGTCTTCAATTCCTGATAGGTAATTGCCTCTGTAGGCATGGTGAAAGCTAACAATACAAGAGCTAGCAGTAACATACGTTGAATCATAAAAACCTCTCTCAAAAATTAATTTTATCTCTCAATAAAATAAGCACAACCTTATTAGCATAAGTATACTATGCAAACAAGGTCGTGCCTATTATTTATAATTTTATATTTTAGTATGTATAAGATTTACTTCTAATTGATATTTATAAGATTTATCTCCATTTGACGATATATATCTTTATCCCTATAATATAAGTAGATAGTCAGACGAGTCGTAACGTCAGGCGCATCTCGAAAAAAGTAAAACATTAGGAAATGGCCTTTCAGTTATCTAGTCACACTAGGCAACGGAGGGCTATTTGCTTTTTGTAAGGCAAATAAGGGCTACTAAAGCTCCAAAAGCAATGACAATAGCCAGTACTTGTAAGAGGAGCATGATTATTTCATAATCGCTCATAGACTTATCCCTCCCTTCAAATACGAAGAGAGGCCCAACCTCGTCTAACTATCCTAAGACTATTATAGAACGAACTAATATACGATACAATAAGGAACGAATAATAGAAATATATGGATAAATATATAAAAAGACCGTTAATAACGGTCTTTTTGTTTCCTAAAAATATAGTTCCAATTTATATAAACCTACTATAACTATCGAAAACAATTACCCCCGTTTTTCTCTTTCATCGAAATGAGATCCATATGCATAAAAATAAACATATTCCGCTACATAATATCGATCTGAAGTAAATTTTACATCCACAAAATGATTATCATCTTTTGAAAGTGGTCCTTTAGTAACTAACTTACCATTATAGTCAAAAACCCCTGCACCTTGAACATTAATCTTAACTCCTGAATTACGGTGTTTACGAACATGAATCAATGCCAACCAATCTTCAGATAGAATATTAGGATATAAAGCCTTTATTTCACGCTGATAAGATAAAAAATTATAATTTTTATCATAAGCAAAAATTGCTCTTACACTAAATATTTGCCCATTCTTTTTAACTTCATAAAATTCAGATTCTACCTCTTGTTGTCTTGACTCATTAGTCTTAATATTTGCATAATTTTTGTTAACATATACAGATTTATCCTGATTACTATAAACCTTAGTATAATTATCTTTATTCTGCAAATCTACAAATGATATAGCGGATAAATTTAACGGAACCAAAATTATAGCGAGAATTAATAGTAATACACGGAACATAGAACCTCCTCATTATAATAAAACCAAACTATAAGGACGTATTAATAACAATGAATAAAAATCTCTAATACTTTTAAACAAACTAAAAATGTTAATATTATACCTTTCTCCATAACGCATGTAAACTCCTCTTTGTATTTTCCCCAGTTTTTATGGATAATTAAACTATACTTGATATATGCACCGCAAGTAGTAAGGGCGATTTAGTATATGTCTCTAACTAGTTTGTAGTTTAGGAGGTGGCATATGGACGCTTTAACTATTATATGGGTCATTGTTTGTGCCTATTTATTACTGAATTTATTGGTCGGCGTGTATTGTCATATTCGTGTAAAAGATAGTACTGATTATCTACTCGCAGGTCGTCGTATTGGGGTTCTTATGACGGCAGGCACGTTAGCTGCTACAGAGATCGGTGGCGGGAGTACCGTTGGTGTAGCCGCGAAAGCCTATGGTTCTTGGGGTTTATCTGCAGGTTGGTACGTAGTCTCTGCAGGGATTGGGGTTATTCTCGTTGCTTTCATCGCACCACTGTTACGACGTGCCATGGCAACGACCGTACCGGAGATCATCGGTCGTCGCTTTGGTGAATCTAGCCATCTCATTACGTCGATTCTTTCTATGCTCGCAACAATTACCTTGGCAGGCGTACAGATTACTGCAACAGCAACTATTATTAGCGTTCTTACTGGACTTTCAACAGAGCTAGCTATCCTCATCTGCGGCGCGGTACTCGTAATTTACACCATGTCCGGCGGCATGTGGAGCGTAACAATGACAGACGTTATCCACTTCTTCGTTCTCGTTGGAGGCTTTACCCTCGCTGTGCCATTTGTATTACACAATGTGGGCGGCTGGGAAACAGTAGTGTCTAAATTACCACCTGAACAGCTGGGCTTCACAAAGGTTGGTTGGAAAACCATCATCGGCCTTGTCATCATGTACTTCATGACCTTCTCCACAGGGCAAGAATCAGTTCAACGGTACTTCGCAGCCAAGAATGAAAGAACCGCTGTTCTCGGTTCTATCATCTGTGGTATTATTATGGCTCTATTCGCCTTTGTTCCTGCCGTATTGGGCCTCGTAGCATTGGCTGAATTCCCGAACATTGAAGCCAATAATGCAGTGGCAACAGTAGCACTTAACCTCATGCCTCCGATTATGGCAGGCTTCGTTATGGCCGCTGTCGTATCAGCGACGCTTTCATCAGGCGCAGGCGATCTCTTAGGCGCCGCAACTGTATTTACCAAGGATATTGTGGAACATCATTTTGGTAAAAGCCTCACCGATGCTCAGCTCACGAGATATAGCCGTCTATGCGTGCTATTCCTCGGCATTATCGCTATCGTTATCTCTCTCGTAAGCAAAGCCATCATTCCAATGCTCGTATTTGCTTTCACCATGAGATCCGCGGGCCCATTCGCTGCCTTCCTACTAGGCCTCACATGGAAAAATGCAACAGCTGGCGCTGGCATTTGGTCCATCGTGCTCGGCTCTATCGCAGGCGTATACTGGGAATTCGTGGGCAATCCATATGGCATTATGTCCATCATTTTTGGCTCCATCGTCAGCCTCATCGTCTTTGTAGCTGTCGTATGCATTGAAAGAGCCATGGGTAAACCACCGGCTCCACCGGCTATACCAGATGATTTAAAAGAATAACTTAAAAGAATAATGTAAGAGAACGTTCTAAAAGAGTTCTCTAAGAAAAACTCCTATCGGTTAAACCAATAGGAGTTTTCCTTATTTTATAACGACATCCCCCAATTATGTGCCATACACACATTCATCACAATTTGACGATATATCATAACCTTACTATAATATAGATAGATAGTCAGACGAGTAGTGACGTCAGGCTCATCTCACAAACTTAATAATATGTAGAAATGGCCTTTTCGTTTTATCTAATTTCCGAAGAAATGAAGGGCTATTTTGCTATTTCTAGACAAATAAGCGCCACAAGTACTCCAAAGGATATCATAACTAATAAAATTCCAAGGATAATCATAATGATTTTATAACCACTCATAAGCAACCCTCCCTTCAAAACGAAGAGAGGCCCAACCTCGTCTAACTATAGATAAATGTAGCAAAGACCGCACCAAAAGGTACGGTCTTTTTCTTATTTCTTTACTCTTTTATTACTAGCATGTCTTAATTGCTTGGCATTTCCGAAATCTAAGTATTCCATTATATTACGTAGTTCAATATGATTATACTTATTGTTACCATCTTCATAGGCAAGCGAAATATAGTATTCATATTTATCATCTGTTATCAGATGGAAAATGCGAGATTTCTTACCTGGATTATATTGCTCCAAAAGATAAGAAGGAACACCATTATTCCATATCAAGGCTGCTTGAAGAGGTATATCTTTTACTAATATTGGATTCTTTTTATAGAAAAAATGTTTTAAAACAGTCTGAGTATACAACTGTATAGGCACCGCTTTATCTGCTAAGGCACTACGTGCAACAACGAGTTTCATACTATCTCCAACATACACGCGACCTTGAAAGTTATCACTTTTTTCTTCCCTATCTAACATCATACCCTTAGGTAGTCGATAGGTTAGATTATCCCACGTAACAGTATCACTAGTTTTATCTAGATTATCTAATGTCTGCATAGAAGGAATTACAAAATTAGCCATTGTAGATTCTAACTTTTTTGTAACGGGCTGATTCTTGTTGCCTAAAAATGCCATATACGTCTGATTTGGGTATTTATCGAAAGTAACGGCAGCATACATTACAGGTAGATTTCCATTCGCATATTGCTCTCTTATTCCCCAATAACCTTTACTAAGGCCCGGATACATAAATTCCCCTTGCCGTTGAGCCTTTTTATTAAATCCTGAATCTTCAACTCGTTCATTAGCACCTACTAGCCCCGCAATAGCATAACGATCAAAAACATACGAGCCTTTACCCTTTTTATTTAAGTCCTCAAAATAACTTTCTACCACGGAAATAGGCAATGTCACTTTAGCCTTATAATCACCTTCGTGCAATAAAATTACGGTAGACTCATGGGTAATTAACTCCAAATACTTTGCATAGGCTTTTTTTAATTGCTCTGCCTGCTCCGCAGTACCTTTCTTCTCAAGAACATCACCATCAATCCTATTATTATACTCTTCTATTTTCTTAATATGATCAGCAGTGGTAATATTACGAGTCTTATCATAACGATAGTTCTGATATGCATTATCTGGAATACTAGCATCAGCCCCTGGTACAGGTGGCTGCCCGTCAGGAACAGTATACTGTGCCGCATCAATAGACATGGTGAAAGCTAATGCTACAGCTAAGCCCAACAAGGTACTTTTTAGTTTCATACAACACCTCTCAAACAATAATAGACACGTTCTCTCATTAGTATAAGTATACTATATCGTTGAGAACGTGCCTATGTATGGCCCAAGCATAAAGCTTAGCTTGTATTTTATGTATGTAACGCTAGTCGTCCAATATATATGACGATTCCATTACTATCAATGTTATATGAGCTTTTAGATATACCAATTCTGTACAGAAACGTTTTGAGCTCTTCAATATTCATAATGTTCTGCCCCTAAGTCTCTCTTTTTTGATTAAAAGAAAATATAATCTTCAACAAACCTAACACTCTAATATTTACTTTAGTTGCCCCAGCATCATTGCCCCACCCATTCGAGTAAACATATTCGGACGATTATAGTGAAAGTCTCTGTCTAATTGTATTTGTAGGATTTCTTTATTTAACTTAGCAAACATCGCTATATAAGTTGCTCTAGAGAATACTCCACAGCCTTGCAATATGCTCATATCGCGTCGCAGTTTATAGAGATTGCCTTCTGGTGTTACGTATAGTAGTGGTTTACTATTGCTATCATCAAATAATAACTGTAATACATCGAGTACTAACTTCAATCTACAATGACGAACATAAAGAACATAATATAAGGAATTTTCACCAGTAGCAAAGGAATGATGAATCTTATCATAAGGTACATCAAGAAAAGCGAGGTACTGCTGCATAGTACGTCCGTCCACCTTATGATCGATGACTGGAACAAATAGAATATGATCCGCTCCTAAATGATTAAAAAGCTGTCCAAAGTCCTCTAGATTACTCCGGTCACAATGAGGCGCACGAACTAGGCGATAGTCCCTGTTAATAGAGGTGCATTGATACAAACCGTCCTTATTTTTTGAGTCATCCTCAAGTGTTTGTCCATATAGCTCAATATGCTCCGCCTGCCACGGACCCAATTTATGGTTCCCTGCAATCCTAGAGCCATCATAGTTCCAAATCTTAGCTTCGCCCTTTAAGGAAATAAATAGCACATGATGGACTCCATATTTCTGTACATACCATGCCGCCACCTCTTGCAAATCCTCTAAGCAATCCGGACTCCAGCACATAAGCTCCATTCCAAAAGCATTATCTCCAACAAACCCAGGAATATGATGGCGATTCCAATCTCGGCCTGTCGTATACGAATAAGGCAACCCTGCCGCCGCTTGATTGTTAGTAGCTAAACGAGATTCTACTTCGCTATTGGCACCTAAATGATTACTTCCCTCCGCATCAACTCCTTGTTCTACAGACTGACTAGGCACAACTATCATGATTCGCTTGCCTATATAAGACTGCACAACACTATTAAGCTGAGAGCTAACTAAGACGTCCATACATGCCACCTCACTTAACAACAAACTAGGATAAACGATAACTCTACACCTATACTATAACAAGATAAATGAGGAAAATTTTGCACATAAAAGCTCTACCTTAAGACTATTAAGATAGAGCGTTTAAATACCTGTATGGAGATGTTTAATTTAACTTTTACAAGCCAAAATCTAAGCCACCAAGATGGCAAAGAATAGTTTCCGTCCCCATCAGGGGATCAATAAATTTAACCCTGTCTTTAAAACAGCATATATTTACTGGTTCTAAAATACAAAAAACGGCGGAGATTGTATTTTGACCCTAAAAGGTACTTTAGTTAGCTAAAATAATGTCGTTTAACAGCGCAGATTTGTTTTTTCAAGGGTTAAATCTAGGTCTATTATAGCACAGCTTCAAGGGGAATGAAAAATATATGAAAACAGAGCTATCTCATAACAAGATAGCTCTGTAAGAGAGTAAATCATTATTTGTCGTGTCTTAATGATAACCTTTTATTTATGTCTCCCCTATGTTATTGTCTCCCTATAGTTCCTCCTCTCTTTTTCTCTCCCCTACTTATTCTTCTCTTCCCCCTAATGTTTTATCTTGTTAGGTCTCTCCAGGCGATAAATAGTTCGGCCACGACTTGTGGGTTTTGGCTGAGTTTGATGCGGGCCAGCATTTTACGCACGTAGTTACAGTGTTCTAGCATGGCTTCATTCAGCTTGTGTTTCACGTGGTGTGGGGCTTGGTACACCAAAATAGGTTTAAAGTCGCCTACATGAATGTAGCTCGTATCTGGATCAGGACCATCGGTGACGATATATTGATAAGGTATCGCCACGTTAAAGAGTCCGTACACCACGTCCTTGCCGATAGGGCGCCGACATTTAATATGACCAAAGGTCAAATGCGGCCCATAGGTCTTAGGCGCCGTATAGCTGCTGCGTCGACCGTCACTGGTCATGATGTAATTCGGCCTCAATCCTTCTTGTAAGGCTAGCTCTCGTAGGATAGTACGAATTGGCAGATGTACCAATTCTTGACGGCCATCTACAAAATAGCACATCGTGCTGTCCCCGCCGCCAGGTTCATAGGTAGGAATAAAACAAACAATATGATTCTTCGGATTCGTATAGATCAAATCCAAATTCTCACCCTTAGATAGCCAAGTGGCCACCGCTACTGGTACTTCATTACATGTCATCATAGGAATTCTCTCCCCTCAACTTAGGAACATTCCTTTCAACAATACAATGAACACGTGTTCTGTGAAAGCAGATTCGCATGCTTTAATCTGCTGTTGGTTTAATTGTATATCACACTGTATAATTTGTAAATATATACACAAAACTATAGAAATTTATGTAAAATTAAAGACTTTATGATCTTGTAAAAGTAATATATACCTATATGTGTCATTATTTTCTCATTTAAATTGAGAATTGTATATTTTATGTATATCTGTTAATCACGATTAACGTAATTATGCAAAAATCAGAATATAAATAAGAAATTAAATTATATTAACACATATCATTGTAATAAGAACTTAGCTCTAATTAGCATATAACTCTAATACGTGCACAGCTCTAAAACATATATATCTCTAATGGCTGTATAGTCCTAGTGCATTCGTATTAGTGTACTCGTAGTTTCTTAAAATCTGTCGTCAAGTATCTACGCAGCTTCCGGAGGGCTCTTTCATGGCGCCGTTGAATAGCTTGGCGACTACAATTTAGCTCTTCACTGACGGATACGAGGCTTTTACAATCACCGTACACGCGGCGTAATAGGTCTTGTTGATCTAGAGATAATCTACCGAGAGCCCATACGAGGCGAGCCCGTAGTCGTTGTTCCTCATCGGCCGTCATAATCATGTCTGCTATATTTTCTCCAGATGAGAAGATATCCATACCAACCGCTACCTCGCCATCATCGGTGATGCGGTCTGGTATATGAATCTCACGATGATTACGCAATCGCTCCCGCTTCCAATATCGCATGTAACCATATCTAACACCAGCTTTCACAAAGCCAGGGAACGGTACGGATCCTTTTAGATCAAAGCTATAAATCGATTCTAATAGGATAGCCCACAGATAGCTCTCTAGGTCTTCACGGAACTCGCGGTTCCCCGTCTTATTCGTATAGTGTAAGATGAGTGGCCGATACCTGCGACAGAGCTCGATTTGAGCCGCATCATGGCGTAGCTCATCAGCGGACCAAGGCTGGTACCCAACGGTCTGAATCCGCATATTCGGATTTTGACAGATCGACACGAGGCTCTTATCCGATAAGGAGGTTAAGACCTGATGCCCACAGATAAGAGTCTGTAATTTCAACTCCTCTGGCACCTTGTACTCTGGTTCCTTAGGCGGTATCGTTTCAGATTCTAGGTCATTAGGATAAAGGTTCTTAGATAGACCTTCCTTAGAAGATGTTCCCTTTGCAGATATCTCCTCAGATTGTAAGCTTGCAGTTTTAATACAGGTTCGTTGTACTAACGGTTCTTCGTTTGTGTATAACATAAATCCCCTTTCCTGCCATGGCATAGCGCTTATCTACACAATAGCGCGGAACGGGGATTTTGACAAATTCGCAATTCCTTAGAATTCCTACATATTCTGTTACAATGTAATATTAATTTCTATCCATTAAAAGACATAACTATACACCTTGGTCGGTAATTGCTGAAAATAATACAAAAAAGACACCACAGAGGAATATGGTGTCTTTTTTAGAGGAATTAGTACTACCATTGGGTAATAGTACGTAAGTTACGATTACTGATATACACGTTAGGCGTAACATATTCTGATGTTACAAATAACTGTACAGGTAATCGTATTTTAAATTGTCTGATTACATTGCAATACAGGAGGCTTCCACAAAGTCTTTGAGTTGTGGTTTTACGTAGGTTTGGTACACGTCTGCACCATTGCCACGGACGATGTCGCCCCAGTATTTATACACATAGCGGTACCAGAAATGGAACATGCTATTTGTGAAGTGGTAGTCAGCGTATTTCGCTGGTCCACGGCTATTCGCTTGGATACGACCTACGAGGCCCATGGCCATCAAGTCGTTTAAGCGAGATGTAAAGGTGCCGCTTTTAATCTGGCTAGCTTGCAACAACTCCACATAATATGGTCTCTCTAGTGTAGCAAGGCCAGATAGGATCGCATTAGCACCAGTTATATTTTTCATATCTCGATGTAAGATATGTTGCGTTTCTTCAAAGAGGGCGCCCGATACGGAGAAGAACAAATTAATGATATTCGTATCGATGCTTTCACCATTATCAAAGTACTGCACATAGGCAGGCAACCCACCTGTTACGGCAAATACGGTACGCAAGTCATCCTTAGCATAGTGAAGACCCAAGGATTTCATGTCCACCAAGGAGAACGGTTTCACCTCGAAATATTCCGACACATAAGGGCCAATCAAGCTGCGATCGCCAATGATGCGGCCATCGAGCTGTTCTAACCCATTCGCCATCAAGATGATGTTCAAATGGCTCGTTTCTTTATAAGCATCTAACAAATCGCGCAAGTGTATAGGGAACTGAGGTACAGCCTCCACCAAGGAAGGATAATCATCAATCACCACAGTCTGAGGCGTTTTTACACTGCTTTCAAATAGACCCTCAAAGGCCTCTTGCAAGCTAGTGATTGGTTCGAATTTATCCTGCCCATCGGTAGGAACAAAACGTGCCTCAAGAGCTCGATTCATATCGGCTACATGGATTGCTTCATTAGCCATGCGACCCGCCAAGTATAACGCCTTATGACGGCGCACAAGCTGGGAAGCCACATAGGATTTGCCACTGCGATGCGGACCATACACAACACACAAACTCATTTGATTCATCGCAATACGGGACTGGATACTCTCAATAATCTCAGCACGTCCCACAAAATTCATATACTCTCACCTCCAACATTCTATGGAGACTATTATATCATAAATTTAAAACAAATATAAACTTATTTTCATATTATTAACATGACTTTTGATTATGTTAAATTTTTTACGCATAAAATATACTTATTTAATGGTTTACTTTTTACCCATACGTTGGTGAAAGCCCCCATATTTACTACATTCTATATAGTTGTATCCCCAATACAACTATACAGAGGAAAGTATAAAAAAAGACGTGCCTATCTAGGATAAGCACGTCTTGTAAATTTGTGTATTTGTGTATTTGTTTATATGTATATCTGTATGTATATCTATATGTATATGTAATAGTTATGTTTATGTACGGTACCTTCAAAAGCGTTCCTAACATCATTGTTGCATTTGCGTTTGCATCTTCATGAGTAGAATATGCTTAACCGCATCATTAAGGCGATCATTGGTAATCGTTCCATTCGCCACCGCTTGGGTTAATGCTCGATGGACTTCATCGATGTGAACGGTGTCCGCATCAAGGAGGACGAGATCACTGCCCGCCACGATGGAGGCTACCGCAAAGTCCCCTATCTTTTGGTTTGCTTGTAAGGCAGCTACATCGACACGGTCTGTCATAACCACCCCATTATAGCCAATCTCATGTCGTAACCAGTCCGTAATGATTGCTTTAGAAGCACTGGCCAAGTGTGCATTATCGATAGCCGGAATTTGCACATGACTCATAACTAGCATGTACGTATTCGCCGTCGTCTGTGTAATGAGTCGTTTGAATACAGCCACATCCGTAGTATTGAGGTATGCTTTTGCGTCATTAGCAGTCTCAAAGGATGCGTCGCCAAGGCTCACCGTTGGGAAGTAGTTATAGCCGAACCACATTTGGTTGATTTGGTAACGCTCCGCCATGGCAAGGTCCATATGGCCTGCCCACGTAGGGTCCGATGTATAGGACACATTCGGTACACCAAGGTTTGCATTCGGCCCTATGATGAGGTTAAAGCCCATATCGTGCATTTCAATAGCCGATCGGGTCGCTAAATTGATAATCCGTTCCATCGGTAATTGGCCCCACCGATTTGGCTCTGGCAAACGCAAGAAACTTTCATTAGAACGCAACACCTTATCCCGATTAATCGCTATATATGGCGTAACCATGCTCGCCGTCGTAGCCGTTTGCATGATGTCGTTTGTGAAAGCTTTCACCTGGTTTTTATTATTTAGATTTTCATTGGTTAGCATAACGCCGCTCACACGGTATTTCCTGATGACGTCCTTTTGAGACTGTCCTACCGTGCTGCCATGAAGGCTAATCATCATCAGCTGGCCTATCTTGTCCTCTTGAGACATAGCCCCGAGCCAGGTATTTACCTTCTCAGGGACAGGCTTGTCTGATTGCATGACGGCCCGATACGACACAGTGCGTACCTCTTCCTGCTCTGCCTGACTCTCATGCTGGCATCCCGCAGTACCGATGGCGGCGACAATCAAGGCCATGCCACATAGGGCACGCCGTAAAAACAAGTTCATCTCTCCACAAAACTCCTTGTAATACTCTCTTACATGTTACCTTTCTATATATTATACACTATATAATTCATCTTTTCCTCATGTGAAAGCTAGTTTTCTATATCAATTTATCATAATAAAGTTATAAAGTAGTAGTAGTAACAATTAATATAAAAGGTAATTCATACATATAACATATATAAAACTATAAGAAGGTTATACATAAAAATCCTACGAATCGCATGTAAGGTGACACTCAGTAGTCAATATCTACATAAGTATCAAGTCACTCATGACCCGTAGGATTTATTTCTCTTCAGTTAGTTACTCATATACCAGTCTAACTATACTAATGTATGGATGTATTCATCGCCAGAATACATTCGAAACAACTCGTACTGAGTAAATTAGCTAATTTGTAATGCTATTAGCCCTTATATTTAGGGGATGTTGGGCATGTTTCAGGTGTTACGTCTTTGCGATCACCAAGAACCGCGCTGCGGTCTGTGTAATGTGTATGCAAGAGTTCATGTGCCTTATGACCCAATGGTTCGCCTAAGAAATCTTTGTACAATGCTTGGATTTCTGGGTTTTCATAGGAAGCAACCCATTTGTAGTTTGCATCGGCTTCGTAAAGACCGCCGATACGTGCTTCCTTAGTTTTCACAGCTTGAGGCAATTTAGTACGCGGTTGACCGCCGCCACCAATACAGCCACCTGGGCACGCCATAACCTCGATGAAGTCATAGTGTTTGTCGCTGTCTTTCAATGCGTTAAGGAAGTCACGTGTATTTTTACCGCCATGTACTACGGCAACAGACAATGTTACATCATCACCTAATTGAACAGTAGCCTCTTTAACACCTTCCATACCACGAACGTCTTCGAGGTGTGTCAAAGCATATGGAGGTGGCTCTTTGTCAGTGATGAGCTTATACGCTGTACGCATAGCTGCTTCCATAACACCGCCAGTGTTACCGAAGATGATGGATGCACCAGTTTCCATACCGATTAAGTCATCGAATTGGGACTCTTCAATAGCATTGAAGTCGAGGTTTTCCTCTTGGATCCAACGGATAAACTCACGTGTGGTAATGGAAATATCTGTATCCATGCCAAGGGATTCGTCATCATAGAAACGAGCCGCTGCATTTTCTTCTTCACGCTTTGTTTCTGCTTTTTTAGCAGTACAAGGGTTTACAGATACAGATACGATATTGCTAGGATTAATGCCTTTTTTCTCAGCAAAGTATGTTTTAATCATAGCCGCTTCCATAGCGATACAAGAACGTGTAGAAGACAAGTTAGGAATCAATTCAGGGAAGTAGATTTCCGCAAAGCGTACCCACGCTGGGCAACAGCTTGTGAACTGAGGAATTTGACCGCCAGTTTTAAGGCGTTCTACAAGCTCAGATGCTTCTTCCATGATGGTTAAGTCTGCACCGAAGTTAGTGTCTACTACATAGTCTGCACCTAATGCGCGCAAAGCACCAACCATTTTGCCTTCAAGGAATGTACCTGGTTCGTAGCCAAAGCCTTCACCGATGGCTACACGCACAGCTGGAGCTGTTTGGATAACCACGATTTTTTCAGGATCTGCAAGCGCTGCTTTCACCTTTTCAAGCTCAGATTTAGCATGCATGGAGTCGAATGGACATGCAGCCGCACATTGACCACAGTGGATACATACAGGCACGTCGCCGTTTGCGTCGAGATCGTAGTAGTCGAGTACGCTCATTACGTCCGCACAAGCGCGACGGCATAACGTACAGTTTTTACACTTGGAAATGTCGTGATAAATGGATGGATTGTCTAGCGCAATCGGCACACGTTTATCGATAAATTCGTATTGAGACATGAGGACCTCCTCTAACAAACTAAAACTATCAAACCTTTTGGGAAACATCGGCCAAACTACAGAGCACTGTGCTCAAGGCGTACTTCCACATCTTACCTCTAGTATACGCTATGGTGAAAGTTTATACTATGTAGAAATGTCACACTTTTGTGCAAAATTATGGTTAATCATCCCTCTCTAGATACCATACTATTGCGCATAAAATTATAAGTGACATTATGAGTGACATTCTATATGACATTGTACGTCAGTATATTTCAATAAGATAGAAATTACATAAATGCGTAATAATATTCCCATTGTACCACGAATGAGTAAATAATTCACCAACTTTTCGGGAATTAAAACAAAAGAAAACCGCACGTCAATTCAAATAAAAACGTACATCAATTTAAATAAAAGAAAAAACGCACGCCCTCTAATGAGAACGTGCGTGTGTGAAGCTTTCACAAAGAATCATAACCTTTGAAGGATCAGATTATTTGTCACCCCAGATAAGTGTGTACACAGCGTATGCAGGAGTGCCTTGTTCAACCTTACGAGTAGATTTGTTAGGTTGTTCTTCTTTCACAACATAACCTTGTGGGTTGTAAAGAGTAACCTTAACGTCTTTTACTTCGCGTTTTTTGTGGTTGAACTCTTCAGTTACGATGTAGTGATAACCTTCGTAGTCCATAGCTTTGATGTCCAAAGTAGCTTTTTTGTCATCTTTTTTAACGGAATCGTTATCGATGGACCAAGTGATACCATTGCTATCTGTACCAACAGTATACCAATTTGCTGCATCAACACTACCAATACCACCAATGAATAAAGCGCCTGCTGCCAAAATAGCTGCCAATGTTTTTTTCATATTTTTACCTCTCGAATTAAATACAAGAATATAAAATCTAGTATATTCAATGAAAATAAATATTTTATGAAAGACAAACGTGCTCAATTATTAGAATATCTATTCCAAACATTAAGACTTCACATAATAGGTAGACCGTCCTCCGCCTTTACGTTGAATATGGCCATCCTTCACAAGGGTACGTATAGTGCATTCAATGGAACTATCACTGAGATTTGGACACCATTCTCTAATATCTTGCTTTGTGAAAGCTCCTAAATGACTATCGATAGCTGCTTTCACCTGATCCATTGCTGAACCACTATTTGTCAGTATAGAACTGCGGTCCTCAAAGTCATGATACGCGGCTAATAGCATTTGTAACCAATAGCGAATAAACGGTATAGGACAAGAACTTTCATCATACCAAGTATCACTAGACTCACGTAAAGCAGCGTAATACATATCCTTATGTCTTGCAATCTTGGCCTCTAACGATACATATTTACCTACCATAAAGCCGCTACGATACAGCAATAATGTCGTTAGCAAACGGCTCATACGGCCATTCCCATCATTAAATGGGTGAATACATAAGAAATCATGTATAAAAATAGGAATAGCTAGAAGTGGCTCCACCTCTCCATTACCTACAACACGATTATATTCAGCACAAATCTGGTCGAGAGCCTCTCCTGTCTCATAGGGTGCTAGGGGAGTAAATAACACCTCTGTCCGTCCATCGGGATAGGTAGCACTAATATAATTCTGCACACTCTTTAACTGTCCTCCACGAGCATTAAACTGGTAATTATACAAAATCTTGTGCAACTGTAAAATATGATTCCGAGACAAGGATATGGAATCATAACTTTCATGGATAACATTTAAAGCATCACGATACCCCATAATCTCCTGCTCATCCCGATTTCGAGGCGTAGTCTTATCAGCTACCAACTGCCGAAGGCGCGTACTCGTCGTCACAATCCCTTCAATCGCATTCGAAGCCTCTGTACTCTGCACCTTTGCCAACTCTACAAGAGAATCTAGTATAGCAGGACTCTGTGAAAGCAAAACCTCCTCCTTGCCATTCAGCCGATAAATCCCTGCAATTAAACTTAAAATATCCATATCCCACGATAAAGACTGAATCCGACCATACTCAAAACGACGCATACACACACCTCCATTTCCTTCTAATCCCTTATAAATAAAATTATTCCCTTAAATTATACCATAATTTAAGGGAATAAATAATTTAGATACATTTAATTATACATGCAGAAGGGATTCTATCCCTTTGAGACCGACTTAGGTCACTACTCCCAAACGCAGATTTGGAAAGATTTCCTCATCAGGAAATGATAAAACGGGTGGATATATCTCTAAGGGCGACTTAGGTCACTATTTCCCCTACGCAGTTTTGAGTAAATATAATCTTATGTGCAGAAAGGGTTCTATCTCTTTGAGACCGACTTAGGTCACTACTCCCAAACGCAGGTTGGAAAGATTTCCTCATTAGGAAATGAGAGAACGGGTGGATATATCTCTAAGGGCGACTTAGGTCACTATGGAGACCGAAGAGATATATCCACCCGTTCATAACCGAAGAGGAAATTTACCAAATCAAGTGATACACGTGATCTAGGTTACTTCCTTCTTGTATTTGTACTTTTGTATTTGCCAATGTTTCAGAGCCAATCATATAGCCTTGTGGGTTATAGGCAGTCACATCAATGAGTTGTACTGTTTTATCAGCACGGTTGAATGTCATTGTGTAAATGGAGTGATCTCCATTTGGATCTACAATCTTCAAGCGCAATGTAGCACGAGCATCGTTTTTATCAACAGAGTCATTGTCGATATAACCAGTACGACCATATTGATCTGTATCAAGAGCATACCAACTTTCAGCATGAGATACGCCCACACCAGCACTAAACAATAAACCGGCTACCGCTAAACAAGCAAACCATTTTTTCATAACTATTCTCTCCTGACTATAAAATTCAAATAACTATGCAATCTGCATACCATAAATTCCCTACGCCTTCATTATAACACTAGAAATGTATATTACTAATAAAAACTCTATAAACTGCATAATTAATATAAATCTATTAAGGACGATGTGCTGAGTCCTATGGGCTTTGATAATATAACGTATTTGATGACTGATATTTGCGCTGTAAGGTCAACAAAACATAGAAAGCCCCGAACTGTTCTGAAAACGACTTCGGTCACTATGGAGGCTTTCAGGATAGTTCGGGGCCAAATACGTTCTGAGTATCTAAATAAACAGAGCGAATATAAGCTTCTATTAAATTGTTGGATTATTTACCCCATAGGGCCTTCATAACTTCCGCCCCCATGGTATCATCTTCAATTTTTGTAGGTTTTTGTGCTTCTTTGCTGGACAATAATGCTACGCCTGCAGCGCTGTATACTGTTGTATCAAGTTCTGTCCATGTTTTTTCTTTACGGTCAATGCGTACTGTGTAGATGTATGTGAAGCCTTCTACATTGTTAATTTTAACAAGTACTGTAGCCGCATCATCTGTTTTGTATACAGATGCATTATCGATGAACCATGCTGCATCATCTGCGTCAGCATCGATATAGTACCAATCAGCAGCGCTAGCTTGACCAAAACCGCCTAAGAATAAAACCCCTGCTGCAAACATAGCAGCTAACCATTTTTTCATATCTAAACTCCTTAACGCTAGAGACGACCATCTAAGATGGCCGCCCATAGTTTCTTACATATACTATTAATACAAATTATTCTGCTTCTTCGTCTTCGATTTCAGCACCCGGAATAACAGCAATACTAGCTACTTTATCACCTTCATCAAGGTTTTGTGTTTTCACACCAGAAATAGCTTTGCCCTTCTTCACAGCAATATCGTTCATGTTGAAGCGGATGATTTTGCCTTGTTCAGAGATAAGCATAACTTCATCATCGTTATGAACTACTTCTACGGCAACTACGTCGCCTGTTTTGTTCGTAATCTTGAAGTTCTTAGAGCCTTTACCACCGCGTTTTTGCAATGTGTAAGCTTCCGCATCATTGCGTTTACCGAAACCTTCTTCGGAGATTGTAAACACTTGAGCTTCGCTTTCATCAGCATTAAGAACACCTGCGCCTACAACTACGTCGCCAGTATTAAGTTTAATGCCGCGTACACCGTGAGCCGCACGTTTCATGAGACGTACGTCACTTTCACTGAAACGAATAGCGATACCCAATTTAGTACCGATCAAGATATCTTGGTTGCCAGTCGTTACGTTGACGGAAATCAAGTGATCTCCTTCGTCGAGGTTGATAGCATTAAGACCAGAACGGCGGATGTTGCGGTATTCTTCGATAGCTGTACGTTTTACAACGCCGAACTCAGTAACCATGAATAAGTTTACATCTTCATGGATACGTTCAAGGTCGATCATAGTTGTAACGGATTCGCCTACAGCAAGCGGCAACACGTTAACCATAGCGGTACCGCGAGAGTTACGGGAACCTGCTTCTGGCACTTCGTATGCTTTGAGGCGATATGTACGGCCAGTGGACGTGAAGAACAACAATGTATTATGCGTACGAACATGCATAATTTGCGTTACATAATCGTCTTCCTTCGTCTTCATGCCGATAACGCCAGCGCCACCTTTATGTTGATTGCGATATACGTTCGCATTCATGCGTTTGATATAACCTTGTTTAGTCAAGGTGATAACCATCTCTTCGTCAGCGATGAGGTCTTCTACATCAAGGTCGGACGTATCGATTGTGATTTCAGAACGACGAGGGTCGCCGTATTTCTTCTTCATATCTTCTAGTTCTTCTTTGATGATTTGACGTTGACGCGCTTCGCTAGCCAAGATAGCTTTCAAATCTTCGATCAATGCCAACAATTCCTTGTATTCCTCTTCGATTTTTTCGCGTTCCAAGCCTGTTAAACGGCGTAGACGCATGTCGAGGATGGCTACTGCTTGTTTTTCTGAAAGCCCGAATTTTTGCATCAATGCGTTACGTGCGATTTCGTCAGTTTGGGAACTGCGGATTGTAGCGATAACTTCATCGATGTGGTCAAGGGCGATCAACAAGCCTTCCAAGATGTGAGCACGCGCTTCAGCTTTGTTAAGCTCGAATTGTGTACGGCGTACGATAACATCGAGGCGATGATCTAAGTAATAACCCAATACTTCTTTCAAATTCAATACGCGAGGATGACCATCCACGAGGGCCAACATAATCACGCCGAAAGATTCTTGAAGTTGAGTGTGTTTATATAATTTGTTAAGAACGATATCTGGTTGCACATCAGCGCGCAATTCGATAACGATGCGCATACCTTGACGGTCAGATTCGTCACGAAGTGCTGTGATACCATCGATTACCTTGTCACGGCTCAAGTTCGCAATTGTTTCGATAACGCGAGCCTTGTTAACTTGGTATGGAATCTCAGTCACTACGATTTTATGCTTGCCCTTCGCCATTTCTTCAATGGTTGCACGAGCACGCATTTTTACGCTGCCACGACCTGTAGAGTACGCTTTTTTAATGCCTTCCCGGCCCAAAATGAGCGCCCCTGTCGGGAAGTCTGGGCCTTTGATTTGTGTCATCAATTCTTCCACAGTTACATCTGGGTTATCGATGAGCATTGTAAGGCCATTACATACTTCGTTAAGGTTGTGCGGTGGAATATTTGTCGCCATCCCTACGGCGATACCGCTGGAACCATTGATGAGAAGATTTGGAATCTTCGCTGGCAATACTGTTGGTTCTTGCAAGCTTTCATCATAGTTCGGCATGAAATCAACAGTTTCCTTGTCGATATCAGCTAGCATTTCTTGCGTAATTTTTGCCATACGTACTTCGGTATAACGCATCGCAGCGGCACTATCACCGTCGATGGAACCAAAGTTACCGTGGCCGTCTACCAAGAGATAACGCGTATTGAAATCTTGCGCCAAACGTACAGTCGCGTCGTAAACGGACCTATCACCATGTGGATGATACTTACCAAGTACGTCACCGACGATACGAGCGGATTTCTTGTACGGTTTATTTGGCGTCATGCCTGTTTCGTGCATCGCGTACAAAATACGACGATGAACTGGTTTCAAGCCATCACGCACATCTGGAAGAGCACGCATTACGATTACGGACATCGCATAATCGATATAAGCGTTCTTCATTTCTTTATCAATCTGAACGGGATGAATATTCCCGTGGGACCATTGTTGGTCTGCCACAATCTCACCTCATTTTACTAACACTATAATAGATTTATCATATAATTATATCATTTTTAGACAATGAAAACCATAATTATAAGGAAAGTATGAATCTCTTATACTAAAATCAAAGCAAAAGCGGTATAAATCATTTTATATAAGGATTACTTCATAAATATCAATGATTATATACCGCTTTCAATATTTTTTACTTATCTAATACTCAGTAATTTTAGATTAAATATTAGTAATTATCGATTTTTATAATAATTATCTAAAACCTTTTTACATGATTGGGCAAGAGCTCTTGCTAGTGGTGGTGGTACAGCATTTCCAACATGCTCACATCTTTTAGAATGATTTCCAAAGAACTTATATTTCAAAGGAAACCCAGTAATTGTTGCAGCCTCCCTCACTGTTATACTTCTGTGCTCTTTAGGATGGACAGGAAAATTACTATGTCCAGGTACTAGAGTCGGACTTGGTTGATTACCATCTAATCGCATTGTAGCACCACGAGAATAAAACTTACTAATTTTCAAATCTTCAGGCAACAAATCCATATGATTTGCTATATTATCACCTTCAGGAATATATTTAAATCTTCGAACAGTCTTTTCGCTATGATTCATAGGTAAATTGTCTATATCATCTACATCTTCATAATCTACTAACTTAAGTGCATCATTAACAGTTTTAGGAGAAGGCAATTTTAATAAACTTTTATCAAGCCCAGATCTATATATCGACTGATCCATATATTGGGGTTGAGGATATTCAAAAATATCCTCAACATCATTTCTTATTGCTACAATAATCAATCTCTCACGTTTAGTTGCAGCCCCATACCATGCAGAATTTAGGATATCCATATGAACATTATATCCCATATTCTCATATAATCTTTTAATATCTTCTACAACAGATATATAATTTGGAGAGTTTTGTAGACGTTTTAAAAGTGATTCTTTACACTTTTTCAAAGCTTTACCTTCAGCCTCAAAAGCTTCATCGATCTTATTAATTTTACGTAATGCAGCTTTTTTACCTTTATAATTTTCTAATGCTTGCCATAAATTCTCTATCTCACTGCGAAGATTCTCATCATCTCCAACTAAAACTTTGGCATTACGCATTCCAGGTACATTTTCAATAATAGAAATCTTAGGTCTGAAAGCATTAACAAGATTTAACTGAGCATGATATAAATAATTACGCTCATCTATTGGGTTTCGCTCTCCAGCTAAACTAAAACCTTTACAAACAACACCGCCAAAAAAAACATCAATTTCACCAATAGCAACACCTAACTTTTCTCTTAATGCTACTGCATCAATTTTATCAATTGAGGTATTATCTATATAGGCATCTTCTTCAATTAAATTGGGATTATTATGTACTAATGTCTTTAGGCAATCATCAACAAAATCATTAACATAAATAGTCCTAAAATTTTCTTGCATAAACCCTATATGAGAGCCACCTGCACCAACGAAAGTTTCAAATATAGTATAGCCTGTATTTGCTGCCATCTGCTCACCACCTAACTAAAATGTATTCTATTTTGAGCTAATATATCAACAATAATATCATTGATACTCGATTCAAAATTATCTATATATTGCTTGGCATTTGAATATTCTTTAATTTTTCTAGTTAAATCTGTTTGACGTAGCTCACTAGGTTTATAAATTATTTTTCGTTCAGAGCTCCTTGCTGCAAATTGAATACAACCAAAATCATCTCTCATAATATTCAGCCAACTAGAAATATAGCGTCCATTACTTTCTGTTAAGAAAAGAACATCTTTACCATCATATCTATTCCTTATTAAATCGCTAATTTGTTGATTATTAAGATTGCAAATATTATCTGTACTATTCTCTATCAAAACATCCATTAATATATCAATATATGGATACAAATAATCTTTATACATAGATGATATAAAACTATATACGTCTGCTGGTATCAGTTGAGCTTCAGTATTACTAAGTCCGGCTTTTTTACTCATAAAACCTAAACTAGATAAAGTTATAAAGGCATTTCTCCAGTTACCATTATTTATAACCTCAATCCGCCTTAAAATATTATTTTCGATTTCAACTCTATTAAGATTTATATGTAAATGCTTTAATATTCCAATAACGCGTAATGCTATATAGCATTCAAACAAACGATTATCACGAACATAGTATTGTGAAATTGTTTTAAGACTATCTACTGTAGCATCTGCTAATTTTGTAATTTCATCTTTAGATATTTCTCTAACTCTATTGTTATTAATATGAATCTCTAATATCTTAGCAGTTTCAGGATAGCAGAAAAGCCCTATATTAAGATTTGTATTAGCAATAAAACTGGACGGTATAACTAATACATTTCTATTTTCATCATTATCATAAACAATTTGTGATAAGTTTTTAGGTCGAATGCCCCTTCGTTGAAAATGTTCATACTGAAATAGCTGACCAACCCCACGAACATATTCTGTAACACCAATATCTGCTCGCTTACATTCTATAATTGCTTGCATTTTATTCGTTTCTGGATTAGATATGATAAAATCTGAAGTTATCCCATTAACAAATTCAATTTCCCTATTAAACAAAAAATTAGTTGGATCAATTTCAAGTGCATTAACTATATTCTCTTGAATTTCTTGATTATTATAAATTTTTTCTTGAAACTCTCGTTCAAGCATTCTTTCATTTGGCATTTTAATAACACCTCACCTTAAAATAATACTATGAAGACTCCCCACATAAAGTTAAAATACTAAAAACGGTCCGACAAATTTTGTCAGACCGTTAATTATTTAATTAAATCTTATAAATAATGCACTATATCTATCTATTATATTATACCATAGTCATAAATCCTATGTCAGTTATTACCTTAAATCCTTTAGGAAATAAATAATTCTAGTATAAATATATCTATTTATAACTATAGTGTATAGTAATAAAAATAAATAAATTTATATAAATCATATCACTTATTGATAAGTAGAATAATCAATTTCTACTTATATACATCCTTCTGATACTTCTAAGTTTTCACAGTTAATGTGCCCCATGTTGTATCATACGATCTAAAATGCTGACAAAATCTCGTTCCACACCAGTTGTATCGTTAGCGGTACTGCCAATACCCGTTAGCATGGTTTCTTTCCAATCATTGATAACATAGGCTGATGGTTGATACTCTACTTCAAACCCTTCCCATTTAGGGGCCCCGCCTCATGCGAAAGGAAAAGTGAATTTGTTGTTAATAGTCAAAGCAACTAGTTAACAGAAAACATAGGTATGGATGGGACGGATTCATATATAGCGTTATAAAAAAGGGATTCCCTTATTGATGAGCGACTTAGGTCACTATGGAGCGAAGAGATAAGGAAATCCCTTTTTTAACAATCTAGCATAATTGTATTCGGGCCCCATCCATACTATTTTCGGTTATTCGCCATTAACAACAATCATTTAACTAGCGCATCCAATTTATTCATGCGGAAGTCTTCTACTACATCCATGAACGCTTTGTTATGAATAGGATTTTCCATCATCCCAAATAGGTGGCTTTTGCAGTCGCAGTCAGAGCAGCCGAATTTAGGTACGTCCCATTCGGCAATGCCACGGACCGCATCAGCGAGGGCGCATTCCGCATCAGCCCAGCTAGTTCGTATCGGTAGGCCTGCAATCATTTCGCAGTGACCGCGGAAGTAATCTAAATGCCAGTGCATTTTCTTGCGTTTTCGTTTATGGCGCTCAATGCGTTTCGTTAAGTTCGCTTTTGCAGAGCCTACGTACATATAGTAGCCCACCTTGAAATGCATCATCCCTTTAGAGCCGATTTCAAGATCAAGATCGTGGTCCAGGTGCATGACCATTACGTACACGCCGCTATCGTGAGCCTCTGTGTCGAGGATGCTGCTCGGATAGGAACATTCTCGTGTTACATTTGGCATGGTGAAAGTCTCATCCCAGGTCACAGCAACGGCTTTCCAGTCTAAGTAAGGAGCTACCTCTTTAAAGGTACGAGCGAATTCCAAATCTGTGTGGTAGTCCGGTAAGAACCACTGCGCTCTATCCCATTGCACGAGGAATAAAACCCCTGTGTGGTACCCTTCGTTTTGTAATTCTTTCAGATGTAATAAATGTTTACGACCCCGTTCTGTTATGGCATCAGGGAACATGGCACCCGTTTTAGAGAATAGCGTACAAGACTTGACCTCTAACAAGAACTCGTCGCCCTTATCATTGGTGAGGAGCAAATCAAAGCGTGATGATGTACCATGTAGTTTAACCGTATACTCTCGTCTTACAACGCGCCATTCCTCCCAACCAGGGATGAGCTTATTTTCAATCAAATGCTGGGCTACATCGTTACTGTAGTTTGTATCGAGCATAATTACGACACCATCGCGCTCGATGCCTACTACACGATATTTCGTCTTCGCATCAGGCTTATCGTGAGGCACGATGTACATCGTTACACCGGTAAACAAGAGCTCCCACATGCGACCAGGATTTGGTAAATGCGCGAGTACTCTTTCACCATTCAACTCTAAGGTCACCACAAAACGATTTGGGCGACCAGTATATGTTGCTTTCAAAATTGTATCGTAAAGGACCTTCATTGTATCTCCTATATCAGTAATATTCTATATGTCTATTATACGCTATTTTGTTACAGGATAAGAATCCTCGTACTATGAAAGTTCTTACGTTAATGGGAACCTCTAACAAGTGCTATAAGCCCTTACAAACTTACAAAAAAGAGGTGTTTAAAAACTTACCAAAATATGGCTCAATAATTCACCACAGTTACAGGATCATTGTTACGGTATTTGCGATTACTACGTTGATAATCTCGTTCTACCAAGTTATGTAGGGCTTCTCCTAATAACTTCCAAAAACCATCAGTATCTTCCGTTGGTATACCAAGAACAATAGAGTTTCCTTTGGAATACGTAATACATGTGGAGGTTATATTATCAAGAATTGGCAAATATACGATAATGACACCACATGCTCCTAGCATATCCTTAAGAGACTCTTTCACACTAGCTAATGGTTCGCTCTTAAGGTCCTCAATTTTAGGTATAAATTTTCTTAGTAACTCCGCATCATAAGAATTTACCTCTACAAAACGAGCTTGCCCTTTCGTGATTTGTACCAATGTATAAATCGCACTCTTTTTAGCTGGCTCCATATCCTTAATATTTTCATATACTAAGGGCATAACCATTTCATTATCTACATTTTTTAAAGAAGCTACCTCAAAAAACTTTTGTAAATTATTAACCTGCTCCGCTGCCTTTTTTGTTTCTGGCACAATACCTAAACGTGCTAATTTAGCATAACCAAAAGGCTTAGCAAAATTGATTTCTTCAGCAATGGAGTTTTCATACTCTACTTTTAATATCTTCTCTCTGTAATTAGCTTCTAATCCATTCCAAAAACTTGCTTCTACACCAAATACCCGTTCAAGACGCATTGCTACATCCTGTGTTAGTGGGACTTCACCATTAATGAGCTTACTGATGTGCTTCTCACTCATATCCATTCGTGTAGCTAATTCTTTTTGCGTCATATGCCTATCTTCTAAAACCTCTTTTATTGTCATTCCAGGCGGTATAGCAATAAAAGTTTTACTCTCATATATCTTCATAGGTATATCTCCTATACTAATGATAATCAATAATTTCTTGAATCTCTACTACGTGAAACGTTCCATCAATATGTCACCGACTCTCTCAAATCATAGTGAATGGTTGATACAATATAAATGGCCATTTATAATAATTTACCTAGTAGGTTAATTCTATTATACTCTCTCAAATACAAATGTAAATATACAATTTACCAATTAGGTAAATTATTTTATAATATCTAGTATTATAAATCATATATGCTATTAATAATTAATATTGAAATTTTTCATTTTTGTAGCTTAGGTTACATTATTACATGTTAAAATAGTTTATACTAGGAACATCAGGTCAGTATTTAATACCCGTACTGATCGTTACGCCGGGTTTTGATGAGGCATCGCCTAGTTGATCTCATCACGCTGTACGTATACGTGCGAAGCTTTCACAAAACCCAACGGCGTATATAGATTAAATATAAAGAATTACATAAATTAACTAAGTAGTTTAGGCCACTATTCTCCGCAGAGAGGGCTCGAGAAAGGATTTACAATGGCACAAATCGCAGCAAATTTACAACGCATTAAAAACGGCCAACGCCGTTATGCAATTACACCTCGCATTCCTGCAGGTTTCATTCAACCAGAACAATTACAAAAATATATCGACGTAGCGAATGAGTTCGGCGCGGTTCTTAAATTGACTGGCAGCCAACGCATTATGATTACGAATTTGAAAGCAGAAGACGTAGATAAAGCTTGGGAAATGCTCGGCATGGAGCCAGCGTACACAGTTTCTAACCGCGTGCGCAGCGTAAAAATCTGCCCAGGTACTACATTCTGTAAACGTGCGAAACAAGATAGCGTACATCTTGGCATGCAAATTGAGCGCAAATATTTGTCTCAAGAAATGCCAAGCAAAATGAAAATCGGCGTGTCCGGTTGTTTAAATTCTTGTACTGAAAGCCGCATGAAAGATGTTGGTATCATCGGTACTGTAGAGGGTTGGAATGTGTACGCTGGCGGTAGCGGCGGCGCGCATCCACGCATCGGTGACCTCATCGCAGAAGTAACAACTGAAAAAGAAGCTCTTGCATTAGTAGATCGAATTATCGCATACTATAAAGAAAACGCACAAATTGAACGTGTGGGAGAATTCATCGACCGCATTGGTTTAGAGGCTTTCAAAGCAGCTGTATTGGGCGACCTTGAAGGTGCTCCAGCTGAAAGCAAATCCGACGAACCAGCTGTGTTCTTACCTGGTCATGGCAATGATCCTGAACCAGAAGCACCACGCCTCGAAGCAGGTGCTCCTATTACACCGGACACAATCATTCGCGACATCGTGGATACCTATCCAAACGTTGTGCCTGTATTACAAAGCATCGGCATGGGTTGCCTTGGCTGCCCATCTTCTACAGCTGAACCATTGTGGCAAGCTGCAGAAATCCACGGTGTTAATGTATACGATTTAGTTCAAAAATTAGAAACTGCACGAAAAGGAGCTTAATATGTCCGCATTCTTAGGTCACATCCATTACTGGTTATATCGTAAAATTCAATTGCTCGTTGAGCGTGAAAACTTGATTTTAGAAAAAACAACTAAGGTTGTTGATGATTTGGCAGAGGAATTACACTCTATTTCCGTAGATACATACGGCGAGCCAATCAACCCTAGCATTCCACTAGAGAACATCATCGACCATGGCAATATCCATGGCTGGTTGTCCAACCAAATTAACATCGCATCTGTTCGTGAAGCAGCCTTCATCAAAGATTTACTCGACACAAACTCTGGCGACGAAGCCGTACATGTAGTGACAGCTATTCTTGATGCATTCGCAGTACAAGGTCAAGCTTGTGGCGTTGTGGCGCAAGACAATCTTGAGGAACACACTGCACCTGCTATTTACAATGCATTGCAAAACTTCTACGTAAACGGCATGCCTTGTGATGGCGGTGACCAAGTTGTTTCTGAAAGCCCAGATGAATTTACATGGGTTGGGGATCACAGATTACAAGCAGGCTACTGGCGTACAGCGGGCGTTGACCCTAAGTTCATGGCCCTTGCCTACCAAACATGGTTCGAAGCTTTTGTAAAAGCGGTTGATCCTAACTTTGAACTTGTAACGACTGAAGAAAACGGCACACGTTTATACTCCATTCGCAGAAAATAATAGAGTATCTACTCTCAGATATATGTACCAAAAAACGAGCGTTTACAGCGCTCGTTTTTTCATGCCTAGTAGTTAATAATTTTTGAATTTCCTATATATTTTTGCAAAACTGTAGCTATAAGCACAGCATTGATAAGTAATATCATTTATAATGTAACCATAAGATAAATACATCCTATTATGTATTAACACATCGTAACGTATAAACGTAAGCTTTCAACATAAAAGCTAGAATTAGGAGGTCTATTATGGCAGGCACAGTTAATCAAGAATTAGGTTTATTATTCCAAGGTCCTAACTATGTAATCGTTAAAAAAGGCGGCAAAGCTGGTGAAAAGGTAGAAAAACACAATCATCCAGAAGCTAATGTCATCTTTACAGTTGTAAAAGGTAAAGTACAAGTATTCCTTAACGAAACTGAAGAACACGTACTCGTACCAGGCCAAGTATTAGAATTCAACGGTGACAACTACATCCAAGCTACACTTGTAGAAGACAGCGAATTCGTTGTAAACCTTATTCATAAACCTGAATAAAAACTAGTTTAGTACATAAACCCTATAAGAAAAGGCGGTTAATCGTAATTGATTAACCGCCTTTTTTAGTAAGCTGCCCGTTTTATATAGTTACTATTTTATGGAGCATATAATTTTGTGGAGCTTACATTTTGTAGAGCTTAAAAGGAATTATATATTGTTAGCTCACTTACATCAGACCGTTTTGTATGGCCCGGTGCAGGTACGCAGTCTGGATGTGGGTATCCAATAGGAAAGATAGCTACAGGAACGATAGTATCCGGTAAATTATAAGCCGTACGCACTTTAGCTGGATCAAAATGAGCAATCTATGTTGTACCGAGGCCCATATCTGCGACTTGGAACATAATATGAGAGCCTACAATGCTGGCGTCTACAGTGCCTAAATCCGCATCATCATATTCTCGCTTCCAGCTCACTTGATTATCGTAACAAACAATAATAGCCAAAGGCGCATTAAAATGACCATTTGTACAGTCTTTTAGTTTATTAAGACTATCTGCTGTATTTAATACAAGTAGTCGTTGTGGCTGATAATTATGAGCTGTAGGCGCTAATCTTGCTGCCTCTAAGATTATATTTACCTTCTCCTGCTCTACAGGTTTCGTATCAAATTTTCGAACCGAATACCGTTCTGTGGCTAATGCTTTAAAATCCTTCATTAGATTTCACTCCTTAATGTTATATCAAACATTATATTTTAATCGGGAAAATCATAAAACCTACTAATTATAAGATTTTAGTATTATTTATGTAATTGATTTATATATAATTTCGAGTCTATCAATAAAATCTATAGGAATTTGTGTAGCTTCTTTATATTTTTGTTTTAATTCATTAATTAAGTCTACAATATGCTTTGAATCGTCATCTCCACTAACTTCTGGCTTAAAAACTCCTCTGCATTCAGCTATAAGAGAACTAACAAGTAATTTATCATTTAATAATAGTGCTGTCATAATCAATACACCATAAATTCCTTTTAATGATTTCTTATCTCTACTTGTTATTTCACCTTTCTCTCGTTTAAGTACACCATTTGGTACGATGGTATATAAAATATTACCTGGTATATTATATACAGATCGACAACCAAAGAAATTTAAACTATGAGCTGCACAATTACGAAAACGACGAATTGCCTCTAATGTATTAATTAATAACTCTATTTTATCTTTACACGTAATCAAATCAGTAGGAAGTAAAAGATTAGCAACTTCTCTTTTATGTTTTGTACTTAATAATCTAAATATATTAATAGCACTTCCAAAAGAAATGTTTTTAAATAAAATCCATGGTGGAACATGATTATGATGTTTTAAATAATACTTCGTAGGCTGTTTTGCATTACATATATCAAGCTGTTTATTAATCTCTTGCTTTACCTTTGCAAAGCTAAGATGATTTATCTGTCGTTTATAGTATCTAGCATGTAAATAATCATCTTGATGTACCCCTAAATGATTTGAGATTACATAGGATAGTCTTGTCTTAAATAATGTTTCAATCATTAAACTATATTTCATAGTAATAGATTGAATACCTTTATCTATAAAAGAAAAAATATAAATATCTTCTAGCTTTACATTATCTTTAAACCTGTCATTGGACAACATAAAAACAGATTTATATCCATTGATTAAATCATAATAAGAAGACGTCATAATAAGGCGTTTTGCTCGATCTCGATTAGTAATAATAAGCTTACGAGACTCTAGTAAATTAAGCTGCTTATCTAAATCCAAAAATGGTTTATCAAAAGCCATGATTAAAACTCCCTATATAAAATAAAAAAGGCACTATCTATAGATAGCGCCTTAGTGACCAACGCCCTTAGCGTTGAAGTCTATTCACTATCTATAGTATATCATAATTAATGAATATCTCAAGACATGGGAACATAACTAAATTGCATCATAACGATTAATTTAAGAACTATAATGCTATAATTGCAATAAAATGTATAACGCTTTTAATGTTTATAATTCGCTATATAAATAAAAAAGTCCTTTAAAGTAAAAGACCTCTAGTTAATTTCTCAACTAGAGGTCAATTTTTATATGTATTATTTTTTAAGACGGCTAATTACTTCGTTAGTAATGTTTTCGATTTTGCTGTTAGCGTCAGCCGCACGGATTGTGTATGGATCATCCAATACTACATCCATTTTTTTCTCAACGCGAATGGATTCAACAGCATTGTGAATTGCTTGCATCATAGGTTGAGCAATTTTGTTAATTTCTTCGTTTTCTTTTTGAAGCAATGGAGCTACGGATTTGTTGAATTCAGCTTCTGCTTGAGTTTGATCTTGAATTTTTTCAATTTCTTGTACTTTTTTCTCAATTTGTGGACGGTATTGAGCGTCTACTTGTTGCATTTTCATATCTAATGCACCATAGCCAGGGTAGCTATTTACTACTTGGCTCATATTTACTAAGCCAATGTTAGCAGCACTTGCTACTGCAGCAGTAGCAGACATAGCACCAACGATAGCTAGGGTAGTTAATTTTTTAGATAATTTCATCTGAAATCCTCCTCGAAATAAAAGTGTCACTATACAATCCAATAGTGTACTATTTTTACTATAACAAATCTCGCTAACTTTCACAAGACTATGTTACATAGCATAATAAAGCCCTATGAACTGCTTATGAAAGTCTATAGAAGTTAAAATAATACCCACAAGTATACTCTGAAGCTATAATAGCAGTCGCTACGGACATATTCAGAGCACACATGTGGGTATTACGGCTTTCACCTAGTATTTATAATTCGACATCGAATTATTGTTCATCGTTCAAATAAATGTATTTATCGGATTTCAATTTGGACACGAGGTCAGGCACCAAACCGATAAGACGATCGAAGCTGCTGCTGTAAGGGTTGCCTTTAATATTGAACAACTCAATACGTTCGCCTTTGATAACGAGGATAGCGCTTGGTTCCATTTTGGCACCGCCGCCACCGCCGCCACATTCGTGGTTTTTGTTAGCAGTGTTGTGGTTTGTACCAGTACCAAAACCAAATGTTACGTCTACGAATGGAACAAGTGTAGTATCGCCGATTTGCACAGCTTCGCCTACTACAGTTTCCACCTTAATCATATTTTTGAATTTCTCAAATAGGACTTCCAAATTCTCTTTTACATTACTGTTTTCCATCACAGTACCTCCGCTTTTTGTGAAAGTATCATTGCTATATTAGCTCATTTACTTAGTTGACTTAATATATCCTTACGCTGTTTGACCTTGTTCGGCCTTCAGCTTTTCTAACTGCTTAGCTTCCTTCCGTTTAACCCAGAAGACGCGAGCACCTTCGCCCAATAGGGAACGCATTGGTTTAGATAGTAAAAATCTTGTGCCATGCCAAGCCATAACAGCTAAAATGATGCGACCTTTAATGTGACCGCTACCTTCACCGGCCCAATTTACATAATCGAGCTCGATGTTCTCAGCTTGTTCTGGCCAAATGCTATATAGCATAGATGCGATAATCCCCATGCGATATGGATCACCGATACCAAATCGACCTTCTATAGCCACATCGCGTGGTTTAGAGTGGTCATAGCATCGTTTTGAAACAAGGAATAACTGGTGCCACAATTCTGTATTTGTTACATGTTTCATGAACCAGAATGTAGGAATTTTAGATTTAAATGATGCCACTGGATCGTTTGGATCTGGCTTTTCAAAACGTTGTTTCACCGTCGTTTTGAGGTCATTCACCTTCGTAAATACCTTTTCCTTAATGGAACCGTCACTGTTGAAAGTAACGCGGCTCACTGTTTCATCATCACTTTGAATATGGGATGTTGGATCTTGCTGAATGGAGTCATACCGATCAGCACGAGCTTGTGCATCCATATCTTTAGAAGCTTGTTCAGGACGTTCTATGCGCTCATTTGGCTTTTGAGAAGTCCCAGCCCCTGGTGCTTCTTCATCATTAAAGGTAGCGTCAGAACGCTGAGCGCTCTTCAAATCATCAAAGTTAGTACCACTAGAACTTGCAGAAGGACCTTGTCCGCCCCCTTGCATTGCCTTGGCGAAGGCTTCCGCTTGCGACATATCGCCATCGTCGTCCATCACCTTTTGGTATTCTTCGTCTACGCGATTTTCAAGCCATTCTTCATAATCTTTCACAGGACCAATCTTGAGCATGCCCAAAATATATAATTCCTTAAAAAATGGTTTGTCCTGCAAATACGCTAGATGCAGTGAAAATACACGCCACAGCCATTTGACGCGCACCTCGCCACGATATGGCGAGCGTCCGTTGATTTCGATGCTATATGTGATTGGTGTCAGTAGGATAATCAAGATGAGTGCTGCAATGATGGCCACAATAACGAGGGCCACAATAGCCACTGTACTCAACCACATCACCTCCTTAGGTGTACCTATGATTAGTTTTCAATACCTTTTCGAGCCATTACGCCTTGAAGGTAGTAATGTTTGACCTCTTTCATTTCCGTTACAAGGTCTGCCTCATCGATTAATTCTTGAGGAGCCCCACGGCCCGTAAATACGAGTTCCGTTTCTGGATGACGAGCATCGAGCAAAGCCTTTGTTTTATCCCATGTAATGAGTTCAAAGAAGAGCGCCATGTTGTATTCATCTAGAACCACGAGATCGTACTCACCACTGCTGATAGCAGCTAGTGCACGTTCGTAGCCTTTTTCGATGAGCGCTACATAATCCTTTGGCGGATTGCCAGATTCAAAGACAACGACTTCATCGCCCCATTTAGCGAGTTCGTCCTTGCTCTTCATCCCTTCTTTGATGATAAAGAATGGCTTGCCCACGGTTTCCAAGGTTAAATTCTTTAAGGTAGGTAAAATAGTATGTTCACTATATACTTTAGATTTCATAAATTGCAAAAAGAGGACTTTCTTGCCAGCGCCGATGGCACGGATTGCTAGACCAATAGCTGCGGTCGTTTTGCCCTTGCCTTCGCCGGTATAAACTTGTACATAGGCCTTCATAGATATACCTCCGTTCATATACTTTTATTTTACAATATATATATACAAAAGAAAAGAAAAAGAACTTGCTATTAGTGCATTTGCACGCATAACAAGTTCTTTTTCCTATGAATTATGTTTTATGTTACATATATTCTGTTTTATATTACGTTTCTAGTTGCTAATTGGCAAGAAGATCATAGGGTCTGTAGGAGATCCATTGAGGCGTACCTCATAGTGAACGTGGGCGCCTGTACTTTTACCAGTACTACCCATCAAGGCAATTGTTTGACCTTGTTTTACACTCATACCGACCGTTACCAATACAGCACTATTATGGCCATAACGTGTTACGAAGCCATTGCCATGGTCAATTTCAACGAGGTTACCGTAACCACCCTCTGTATACCCCGCAAAGGTTACAACACCAGCAGCAGTAGCCACGATTGGTGTACCATAGTCATCCGCAATATCTACCCCTTCATGGAACGCACCGATAGCGCCCGTTACAGGGTCCACACGGCTACCAAATGGAGAGGTAATAACGCCCTTGCTTGGCCAGATACTTGGTGTTGTGTTATTCGTAACACCACCAGAACCAGCGGAGAAGTTGATGGATTGCATAGCCATAAGGTCTTGCGCGCCACCATCGCGAAGGATATTACGCATTGTATAGAAGCTAACTAGCAATTTTTGTGCGTCCTTGTCCATTTTGGACAGACGAGCTGATAATTGTGCCGCTGTTAGCGTCTTTACTTCGCTTTCATCAGCGGCTGGCTGCTTTGGGTCGCTACCGTCCCCGCCACCTTGAGATGGTGTGCCTGATTCAGCGCCCTTAAGCATTTGCTTGTTTTCTTCGCTAATTTGATTTAAGTTTTGAATTTTCTTATCTAGAACATCTGTCTTTTGTTGTAATAATTTCAGCTGTTCCGATTGCAATTGTGTCTGTTGACGTAATTGCACTACCTCAGCTTGGCGCACGATGCCCCAAATGCCAAGAACCAACGCCGCAATGATTAAGATAGAGCCAACAATGGCTACTATTTTCGCCTGCTTGGTTGTTAATGTCAATATGCAGTTGTCACCATTTCTTTCAACTCTGTTTGAAATAAATGCCGGTACTTTCAATACAAACCTTCCTTATTTAGAAACGATGGCGCTCGTTAACGCTTCCTCATTGGTGCGTTCGCCTAACGCTTCGTTCAAACTCTCTAATTCTTCTTGTGAAAGACTTACGAGACTTTTACCTTTCACAATGGGTTTACTAAAAATACGGGATTCATTACGACCGTAAATACTGGAGATACAAATGCCGTTATTGTTGCCGTCAAGCAATGTAAGCGCAAAGGACAAATCATTACCGATATTTTCAAAGGCATTATATTTAATAAAGCCAATTTTTTGTATCGTATTGCTTTGAATATTGCGGATTGCCGCTTGCTCGGTCATCATAGTCTCAAGACCCTTCGCAGCATCGCGAATTTCGCTAACCTCTACAGATAATTTACGTTCTAGGCTCGCACCATTGTCCCCTTGCATAAAGAAATCATATTTCTTTTTAAGGCTCCCTAAGCGAATGTGCAAGATAACACAATACACTAACAACGCTATAACAAGAACGATGGTTGCCATGCCAATCCACGATTGAATCGATTCGAACATGTATATTCCTTCCTATACAATCATTCAAACTCCAACACTTAATTATACCATTCTTATTGTGAAAGTTAAATGACTGCATGCAATTTAATTTAATATATCTAATATAGATAACGATACCTATATAGTAATTTATATAAAAAGTATGTAATGCTGTATCTAAATCTATGTATTAGATACATATTACAATACTATTTATCAGCCCTCTAATTCGTCAACAAACGGGCTTATCGCTCGTTCTAGTATACCATGTAGAGCGGCTATGAGTACACCGTAATTTACGATTGGTGTGCCTTGTACAACGGCACATTCAATGCGTCGTAACACCTCGCGGCGTGTGAGCATACAAGCACCACAGTGGATGATTAAATCATACTGAGATACGTCTTTTGGGAAGGCTCCCCCACTCGTAAATTCTAACTGTAAATCTGCATGCCCTTGCTTCTTAAGAAGGTTAGGGATTTTTACAGTCCCAATATCATCACATTGACGGCGATGTGTGCAACCTTCGCTGATGAGCACTCTAGAACCTGCTTTCAAATTCTTAATCGCCTTTACACCAGCTACTAAGTCCTGTAATTTCCCCTTGAAACGCGCCATCAAAATAGAGAACGATGTTAATGGAATGGTATCTGGTGTTAACTCATCAACTCGATCAAAGGCTTGAGAGTCACAGATAACCATCTTAGGTGGGTTCTTAAGAGAGTTGATCATAGCAGGTAACTCTTCTGTTTGACACACTAGCGCTAAGCCTTTATAGTCGAGAATTTCTCGAATGGTTTGTACTTGTGGCAAGATAAGGCGCCCTTTTGGAGCTGCACTATCGATAGGACATACGAGGATGATTGTATCCCCTTCTTCTACTAATCCTTGCAATAGAGTTTGATCACCTTCTACATCAAGTGGTGTTAATCCGCCCAGAAGATCGAGTAATTCTAAGCGTTTAGTCTTAGATGTAAAATCAGCGGACCCAATTACGGTAGCTAAATCAGATAATCCCTTATGACTTTCAATATAAGCAGATATATCTGTTTTGTTCTCTCCATTAATTTCATTGATAAACAATGCTATAGGCACATTGTTTTGTTTTAAAAGCCCTAACCAGTGCATATCATCAGCAGTTGGTTCTTCATCGGTACGAAGTACATAAACAGCGAGGTTAATCTTTTTCACAACCTCTTCTGTTTTCTCCATACGCAATGTACCTAATTCAGTTGTATCGTCTATACCGGCTGTATCGGTAATCACTACAGGTCCTAGTGGTAAAATCTCCATAGATTTGCTCACAGGATCTGTCGTCGTCCCTGCCACCTCAGATACGAGAGATACAGGCTGATCCGTTAACATATTAATCAATGTAGACTTACCAGCATTACAACGACCAAAAAAGCCAATATGCACGCGGTTTGCTTTAGGTGTTTGTTCCATAGTCTATCCTTGTTACTTAACATAACAGTAAAAGCGCAGCCCGTAGACTACGCTTTCACCGTGGATTGTAAATTGTATTTACATTATACAGAATTGTTATCGATTTGTCATTACTAAATTTACATAATTCGATATCAAATTTAGTATACCAATTATGTTATTTAATTAAAAATCCACTATATATAGTAATTACGTAGTAATAAAGAGTATATAGTTATGCATAGTAATTACTATTACTATTGCTATTGCTATTGCTATTGCTATTGCTATTGCTATTGCTATTGCTATTGCTATTGCTATTGCTAAGCAATTATACTCTAAATTCTACAGTCTCAGTATCATCTATATGCTCTTGACCATCCATATAGGCAATAAGTCGTTCTAATTCTGCTTCAGAGGAAAAGGCAATTTCAATCTTACCTTGTACCTTTTTACCAGCGCGGAACTTAATGTTTACAGGAGATCCTAAGCTTAGTTTTAAACGTTCCATAAGAGCACGTACCTCTGCGGTACTTTGAGGCTTAGCAGCCTTTGCCTTAGGCGTTTTATTCTGCATAGACTTAACAAGAGCCTCTGCTTGACGTGCACTTAATTCGCCCTCTTTAATACGTTCAGCAGCTTCCATTTGTTGTGCTGCACTACGCAACGCCAATAATGGACGAGCTTGACCTACTGTTAAGTCACCTTCGATAAGATCTTTTTGTACAGAATCACACAATTTCAACAAACGAACCATGTTTGCAATATAAGAACGGCTGCGACCTAGACGAGCAGAAATCATTTCTTGTGTTTGTTTGTAAGTATCCATTAAACCTTGGTATGCCAAAGCTTCTTCAATTGGATCTAAGCCTTCACGTTGTAAATTTTCAACGAGGGCTACTTCTGTCATTTCTTCTGTATTATATTTCTTTACAACAACTGGTACTGTCTCTAGACCTGCAATAATAGCAGCACGGTAACGACGTTCACCAGCTACAATTTGGTATTTATTCTTTTGTTTACGTACTACAATTGGTTGGAAAATACCAAGATTTTTAATAGACTCAGCTAATGTGGCTAAACTATCTTCATCAAAGCTTTTACGAGGTTGATCTACATTTGGAACTAATTCGGAAATTGGTAATTCGTGAATCTCCTTTTCAGGTAACACAGACTCTACAGTGTCCACCTTCATTAAGTTTCCAAGGCCCTTCCCCAAGCCAGATGATTTACTTTTCTTACTTTTAACTTCTCTAGGCATAACTAACCTCTCTCACCTTACATATAGTGGCTATATTAATTAATAACACTCAATTATTTAATAGCCAATGCATTAATACTACTAATCTCAGACATTTGTTTAACTAAACACTTAGTCATTTAGCTCTTTCAGCTATATATAACTATTTATTTAGCTTTTGATGCTTTAATTACTTCTTTAGCTAATTTAGTATATACATCAGCACCCTTAGATTTTGGATCATATACGATAATTGGTTCACCATAACTTGGCGCTTCGCTAAGACGTACATTACGAGGGATAATAGTCTTATATACTTTATTGCCAAAGAATTTTTTCACTTCATCAGCAACCTGAATAGATAAATTTGTACGACCATCAAACATAGTTAACAAGACACCTTCAATTTCAAGGTCTTTATTAGATGTTTGTTGCACAATTGTTATGGTTTTTACTAATTGGCTAACCCCTTCTAATGCGTAGAATTCGCTTTGAATTGGAATCAATACGCTATCCGCTGCCGTGAAAGCATTTAGAGTTAATAAGCCAAGGGATGGCGGACAATCAATGATAATAAAGTCGTACTCATCGCGTACCGGTGCTAATGCTTTTTTCAACATTGTTTCACGTGAAACAACGGAAACAAGTTCTACTTCTGCACCAGCCAATTGAATCGTTGCAGGCGCTACAAATAGCTTTTTAAGCATTGTAGGCTGAACAATATCAGCAATAGGTTCACCATCGATTAGAACATCATGTACACAGAGTTCTAAATCATCTTTTTCAATGCCTAAACCAGAACTAGCATTACCTTGTGGATCTAAATCAACAAGCAATACTTTCTTACCAGCATCAGCCAAACAAGCGCTCAAATTCACGGATGTTGTTGTTTTACCAACACCGCCTTTTTGATTAGTAATAGCTATAACTTTGCCCACTTAATTCACCTCACATGTTCGTTCAAAATATTTCTTTTTAATTATAACATAAAACAACGATAATTACGGTAATTACAAATCAAATTCTAGAAAAATATCTATAATTTCATCTACCATACACATTATTTCAAAAATTATATAGTTTACATAGCAAACAATGTAGGTTTAATGCATTTTTTAAACTTTAAAATTAGTTCCCTTGATTGTTTCACGTGAAACAATTTAATTTTCAAAAACGTGTGAGTTAAAACTCATACATAAATGTTTCACGTGAAACATTTATAGATAATCAAAATTTTGTAGTTACTCAAAACGTAAATTTATAGTTATTCAATACATAACTTTTTAACACAAAAAATTTTATTGTAAAAAAATAGACTTGGTATATAAATATATCCCAATCCACAAAATTTACACAAAGATTTTTCACACAACTTTCTCTTGAAATAACTAAACTAAAAAAATTACAACCTAACTAATCTAAAATATATAACTAACCTAAAAATTCAATTTGATAATTGAAATAGTTAAGCTAATGAAAATAATTCAATTGTTTCACGTGAAACAATTAGAATGAAAATAATAAGATCATCAAGTAAACATAACAGATATAATAGATATAATAGATATAATGCTTAAAATAACAGCACTAATAACTTTTAGGATTAAAATATATTTCGATATAGCTTCAAGTTATACCAACACACTACTAAATTATATGAGAATACAGGCCCTATATGCTTTGACAGGCATTATCGATATCTATATACTATTAAATAGATAGTAATTATATTTATAGGCATAAAAAATAGATCATTCTTAAGATTGATTTAATCTATAAACAATATACTAATATTAAATACACGCTCTACGGATACGCAGAGCTTTTTATTTTGAAAAGGAGGCGTTTCCATGCCCATTTATAACGGAATGCTTCCTGCCATCGATAAAGCAGAAGTAAAACGATACGCAGGACTTCGTCATGCAGAGGACTTTCCTCAAAATTACGTAGACGAAGCATGTAAAGAAATCCAGTTATTAGCTACACCTAAGGGTGTATATCAAGAATATGATTATGATGCTGAAACAAAGACAATTTTGAGCAATCCACCGCTTAAAATTGAAGGTTCCATCATTGAAAAACATCTAGAAAAGTCTACAAAGGTCTATGTATTAGGCGTAACAGTAGGTGAAGATGTAGAAATTCGCAGTGAACAGTTATTTAAACAAGGTAACTACACTGTAGGTTTATTACTTGATGCAGCTGCTACAACAGCAGTAGAACAAGTAGCGGATCAAGTAAATGAAGTGATCAATACAATTGCTAAAAAGCAAGGCTATAAACCAACATGGCGCTTTAGCCCTGGCTATGGTAACTGGCCATTAGAAATTCAGCCACAACTAGCTAAAATTATCAAAACAGAGATGATTGGCTTACAAGTAACTGAGAATTATTTATTGTTCCCACGTAAATCTGTCACAGCTATCATTGGTTTGATGCCAGCTAATGAAGATATCAACACTAAACGTGGTTGCACATCTTGTTCTCAAAAGGATTGTGCATCTCGTAAGTTACCAGAAAAGGCGACTGTAACGTCTAACAACGAAGGCGAAGAGGGCTGTAACAAAACAACAGCTGAAGCCTCTGGTATCGCTATGAAAGGCCAACCAACAGAATAATGTTTCACGTGAAACATTGTAACATTTAGGATGATAAAGGAAGATGTTTATGTATATATTTGACGGTGCTATGGGCACAATGCTTCAAGCTGCAGGCTTAGAAGAGGGCTATTGTCCAGAATTATTTAACGTTGAAAAACCAGAAGTAGTAAAGAATATTCACGCTCAATACTTACAACACGGCAGTGATGTTATCACTACAAATACATTCGGTGCTTGTGGTCTTAAATTAGAAGATTACGACTTACAAGATCGTGTAAGAGAAATTAATATTGCCTCTGTAAAAGTAGCAAAAGATGCTATTGCAGAGTTTAAACCATCTGCACGTGTAGCTGGTTCTATGGGTCCTACAGGTCGTTTCTTACAACCATTGGGCAACATGAGCTTTGACTCTATTTATGACACATACCGCGAACAAGCTGAAGCATTGATTGAAGGTGGCGTAGATTTCATTATTATTGAAACTATCATCGACGTACAAGAAATGCGTGCCGCTTTATTAGCATCTTTAGATGCTCGTGAAGCAGCAGGAAAGACAAAAGAAGATGTACAAATCATCTGTCAATTTTCTTTCAGTGAAGACGGTCGTACTATTACAGGTACACCACCAGCAGTTGCAACTACTATAGTAGAGGCTATGGGTGCTGATATTATCGGCATTAACTGTTCCCTTGGACCTGAACAAATCACACCTCTTATTGAGGAAATTGCAAGCGTAACAAACTTGCCTATTATCTGCCAACCAAATGCAGGTATGCCACAATTAATCAACAAACAAACTGTATTCCCACTTACAGCAGAAGAAATGGGTCCATTGATGCTTCCAATCGTAGATGCAGGTGCAAGCTATGTAGGCGGCTGCTGTGGTACAACACCAGCTCATATTCAAGCAATTTCTGACGCTGTAAAAGCACATACACCTAAGGAACGTGCTCATGTAAAACCTAAAACAATCATTACGAGCCGTACTAAATTGTTAGAATTAGGTCACAATACAAAACCTCTTATCATTGGTGAACGTATTAACCCTACAGGCCGTAAAGTTTTGGCTCAAGAGTTACGCGATGGTTCTTTCATCCGCGTAAAACGCGATGCTTTGGACCAAGTAGAAGCAGGTGCAGACATCCTCGACGTAAACATGGGTGTAGCTGGTATGGACCAAACTCCATTGATGGAACGTGCTATCTTCGAATTATCCATGCTAGTTGAAACGCCATTGTCCATCGACACATTGGACCCAGCAGCTATGGAAGTAGCTCTTAAAAACTATCCAGGCCGCGCTCTTATAAACTCCGTAAATGGGGAAGAAGAGTCCATCACTCACGTTATGCCTTTGGCTAAACGCTATGGTGCAGCTTTACTTTGCTTGCCAATCTGCAGTGGTGATTTGCCTGAAAAAGCAGAGGACCGCGTTGCTTTAGCTGAAAGCATCGTAAATCGCGCTTATGGTTATGGTCTTCAACCACATGACTTATTACTTGACCCATTGGTATTAACACTTGCTAGCGGTGAAGATAGTGCACGCCAAACATTGCGTACATTACAGTTATACAAAGAGAAATTTGGCTTCCCAACAGTAATGGGCTTGTCTAACATCTCCTTCGGTATGCCTCAACGACCTTACTTGAACGGCCAATTCTTAACAATGGCTTTGGCATGTGGCTTAACTACACCAATTATGAACCCATTAAACTATCCAGCTAAAAAAGCGTTCGTATCTAGTACAACACTATTAGGCTGGGATCCAGGTTCTGCAGAGTTCATCAAAGAATACGGCTACGAAGACGAAACAAGTGCTCCTGGTAATGCTGCTCCAAAAGGTCCTGAAAAGAAATCCTTCGACAGCAATGATCCATTGGCGAATATCCGTGCTTGCGTAGAACAAGGCGAAAAAGAAGCCATTGTTGATCTTGTAAAAAAAGCGTTAGCTGACGGCATGGACCCATTAGATATTACGAAAAAAGGCTTATCTGAAGCGATGAACGTAGTAGGGGATAAATTTGGTTCTGGTAAATTATTCTTGCCACAAGTAATGCTCGCTGCTGAAACAATGCAAGCTGCTTTCAACACAATTAAAGAAATCATTCCTGCTAGTGAAAGCTTAGATAAAGGTACAGTCGTTGTAGCTACTGTTAAAGGCGATATCCACGATTTAGGTAAAAATATCGTAGCAGCCTTGCTTGAAAACAATGGTTACAAAATCGTTGACCTTGGCAAGGACGTTGATCCAGAAGTCATCGTTCAAGCGATTAAAGACAATAAGGCGGCTCTCGTTGGTATTTGTTCCTTGATGACTACTACAATGCCTCAAATCGACAATACTATCGCTGCTATCCGCGCTGCAGGCCTTAAAACTAAGGTCATGGTTGGTGGTGCTGTAGTATCTCAAGACTACGCAGACCAAGCTGGCGCAGACATCTACGCTAAAGACGGTATCGCTGCCGTTAACCACGCAAATGATTACTTTGAAACATTAGAAAAATAATTTCTAATTTACATGACACAAAACAAGGTGAAAGCTCATCTTAAAAACTTATTTTGATGGTGAAAACCACTTAAAAGAGTAAACAAGATTAGCTTTCACCATATGTATAGATCAAGAGGTACATGATGACATTAAGAGAGAAACATCAACAAGGGAAATTCACCATCACTGTTGAATTAGACCCACCAAAGAGCAGTTCTGCTCAAAAAGTATTCGACCAAGCAGCTCGTTTAAAGGGTAAGGTTGACGCTATCAACATCGCTGATAGCCCTATGTCCAAAATGCGTATGAGCCCAATTTCCTTGTCTTATTTGTTACAACACAATAAAGATATTGAAACTATTTTCCACCTTACATGCCGCGACCGTAACATCATCGGTTTACAATCCGAATTACTTGGTGCTGCAGCTCTTGGTGTAAATAATATCTTAACCCTTACTGGTGACAAACCAGATAATGGGGACCATCCATTTGCACAATCCGTATTCGAAGTAGACTGCATGGGCTTACTTAACATCGCTAAAACTTTGAATTCTGGCAAAGACTTGGCAGGTAACGACTTAGACGAGCCTACAAACTTCTACATCGGTGCTACTGGCAACCCTGGTGCGCCAGATTTAGAAATTGAACGTCAAAAATTGGCTGCTAAAATTAAAAATGGTGCGCATTTCGTACAAACACAACCAATTTACGATTTAGAACAAGCAAAACGCTACATCGATAAAATGTCTGAGTTCGATGTACCTATTATGCTTGGTTTAATTCCACTTAAAAGCTTCAAAATGGCCACATATCTACACGAAAAAGTGCCTGGGATCAACCTAACTCAAGAAATCCTAGACCGCGTAGAAAAGGGCGGTAAAGAAGCGGGTACAGAAATCGCTATCGAAACCTTGGAACAAATCAAAAAAATCGCTGCAGGCGTACATATTATGCCTTTAAACGATATCGATACAACATTACACATCATTGACCACGTATAAGTCGTTATGAGATTATCATAGAACACCTTTCCCACGGCCTCCATAGTAACCCTAAATCGTCCTTAAGGAAAGGTGTTCTATTTATCTTTGTATGCGACTTATATAGTGAACAAAATATATAATCCTGTTATAAACGATATGGTTTAATAGGCTACTGGATAAAGAAAGAGGATGCAAATCTAAAATTTGCATCCTCTTTTGTATAGGTATCAATTATTATCTATTATCCGCTATTACGTGATAGCACGTTTAAATTACACTAGCGGCTTATCTTTAATTTCTTTTGGTTTACGTGGGTATTGTTTAGGTGTTTTACCTGTTTTCTTAATGTACAGGATAGCTCGTTTATCATCTAAGGTTGGCAGAGTAACGGTACGTACTTCTTCAATATTAGCTTTTAATGTGCTAAGAGCTTTATTGGATTCTCCCACTTCTTCTTCGTAGATAGCTCCTTTTAAAGCCACCACGTAGCCACCTTCTTTTACATAAGGTACGGTCCATTCTAAAAGAATAGGTAATCTTGCTACTGCACGGCTCGTAGCAATATCGAAGCTTTCACGATAATCTTGATGACTAAGATCCTCTGCACGACCATGTAAGGTAGTACAGTTCGTCAATTTAAGCTCATCTATAACGGATTCAAGGAATGTAAGACGTTTTTTCAAAGAGTCAAACAACGTAACCTTGAGGCTACGATCATAGATAGCCAATGGAATGCCAGGGAAACCAGCACCAGTACCTACATCGATAATAGACATGCCAGATTTAATAATATTTGGATCGTAGCAGGAAAGGGAGTCGATCATGTGCTTCACTACAACCTCTTTCATATCCGTAATACCGGTGAGATTGAGATATTTATTTGTTTCAATCATGCGCGCATAGTACACGTAAAAGTCCTTCGCCTGCTCTTCCGTACAAGGCAAACCAAATTGGCTCATTTGCTCCATCATGTATGAAACAAATTCAGACTCAGGTGCTATAGGCACATCGTATTTCTCTTTCATAAGTACTCCTAATAAATTATTCGATATTTATATAAAGTAAAAGCTATCCACATTTATTTAATAAAACTCATGTCATATGACATATCATATAGGCAAAACTATGTATTTAACAATATATGAGATATCAAAATAGTATTTCTTATTTCAAACCCTATAAAACTAAAAAATTTGCATTCTACGACGTTTTTAATCTATTTTATATAAGTTTATATACGAAAACTAATAAAATGACTATATAAGCGAAATATTTAAGTCATTTTTCTTTATATTATAGCATATTCTCAATTTATTCTCATTTACAAGCCAAAAATATAGGACCTGTGTAACACAAAATAGGGTAGGCGAGAAATGTTATACCTGCACTATCATTTAAAACAATTAATTGAGAAATCGGTCCATCTTTTTTCAATTTCATCATTCATCTTTTCAGTAACCAAAACTCACGGTTTATTTCTAATTTATCACCATGAACTTTTCTTCATATATAGATTAATTTGTCTATTCTGAATGTACACTTGATGTACTTCTCTAGTGTACATATTTTAATTATAGAATACTATGTATTTTATAAATATTCATGTAAATATACAAATATTTACTTATATAGAATTCTTTTACATCTATAAAAAATAAAACTTGCGAATAAACTTATTTATGGATACACTACCATTAATAGGGAGGTGGTACCCATGAAACAAAAATTTATGTGGATATTATTTAAAATGGGCCTATCATTATTTACTCCAGACTATATGAGCCAAGGTCGCGAAATCGATGAGCATCAAGAACGGGAAGCGTTATAACTAAAAAAGCTAGCTAATTATATTAGCTAGCTTTTTTGTATGTTATCACATATTTTATTTGCTTCGATTGTATTGTTCTAGTTGGATCAACAGAACAGATACGTCCGCAGGGGATACGCCAGAGATACGGCTTGCTTGGCCGATGGAGTGAGGGCGGATTTTGTTGAGCTTTTGTTGAGCTTCAAGAGAAATGCCCTTAATTTGTGTATAGTCCCATTCTTTTGGAAGAATTTTTTCTTCTAGTTTGCGAACCTTATCGACTTGGTCCATTTGCTTTTTGATATAACCTTCGTAAGTAATGGAAATATCAACAGCTTCTTCTACGTCAGGCGTATAGCGTTTTAAACCAAATGCATCAGCTACGATAGCATAGGAGAGTTCATTACGTTTTACTAAATCATAAGCGTGAATACCTGTTCTAATAGGTGCTGTACCTAAACTTTCAAGCAAAGCTTGTGTTTCCTTGGATGGATTTACAGGTGTATTTCGTAACATATCCATTGCTTCATCGATAGCAGCTTTCTTAGCTGTAAATTTAGCCCAACGATCGTCTTTTACAAGACCGATAGCACGACCTTTTTCAGTAAGGCGCATATCTGCATTGTCTTGACGAAGTAATAGACGATATTCGCTACGGCTCGTCATCATACGGTACGGTTCGTTTGTACCTTTTGTTACGAGATCATCAATGAGAACACCGATATATGCTTCAGAGCGAGCAAGGATAAACGGTTCTTTACCTTCAAGCCATAAAGCTGCGTTAATACCAGCCATGAGACCTTGAGCAGCCGCTTCTTCATAGCCAGATGTACCATTGGCTTGACCAGCAGAGTAGAGGCCTTCAATATGTTTTACTTGAAGAGCTGGTGTCAATTGTGTTGGGTTCAAGCAATCGTATTCAATAGCATACGCTGGGCGCATGATTTCTACATTTTCAAGACCAGGAATAGTACGCAAGAACGCATATTGTACGTCCATAGGAAGGGATGTACTCATGCCTTGTACATACATTTCGTTTGTGCCTGTACCTTCTGGTTCTACGAATAATTGATGGCGTTCTTTATCGGCAAAGCGCACCACTTTATCTTCGATAGAAGGGCAGTAACGAGGACCTACACCTTCAATTTTACCGCTATACATTGGAGCGCGGTGAATATTGCTTGTAATGATTTCATGAGTTTCTTTGTTAGTATAGGTCAACCAACATACGTCTTCATTGCGGTTGATCCATTCATCCATAAAGGAGAAGGAGTGGTGATGTGTATCGCCTTCTTGAACCTCCATATTTTCAAGGTTAAGTGTGCGTTTATCTACACGAGCTGGCGTACCAGTCTTAAAGCGCATCAACTCAATGCCATTGTCCAGCAAGGATTTAGAGAAATGTTCCGCTACGCGTTGACCATTTGGACCACCTACGTAATCGATATCGCCGATGAGGATTTTACCTTTCAAATAGGTACCTGTACAAAGAACGACAGCTTTAGCACCATAGAATTCGCCAAGCTCTGTAACGATACCTGTTACCTTGCCGTCCTCAACCTTAAGCTCGGTCACCATGATTTGCTTAACGTTGAGGTTCTCTGTATTTTCAATGGTTTGTTTCATCAAATGTTGGTATTTGATTTTATCAGATTGGCAGCGCAACGAATGAACGGCAGGGCCTTTACCCATGTTGAGCATACGCATTTGAATAGCCGTAGCATCCGCGTTGATACCCATTTGACCACCTAAAGCGTCAAGCTCATAAACAAGATGGCTTTTACCAGGACCGCCAACGGCAGGGTTACATGGCATAAGCGCAATATTATCTAAACTGATGGTCGCCATCAACGTGCGATGACCCATGCGGGCAGTGGCGAGAGCCGCCTCACAACCAGCATGACCACCACCAATGACGATGACATCATAATTATCTACTGTGTACATATCAATTGAATTCCTTATATTTGTTACTTATCTTATTGTGAAAGTATATTTTATTCAAACTACGAGGCCGAATAACCCAGAGTCCAGTTCCTCACTGTGAATTTTCTTTGGCTACGTTGTAGCCTAGAAAATTTTACGTTCGGAACAAAGCGATGCAGTGTCTTTCCCTGAGTACAGGTCGCTCGCTGGGCATTTTCCTACGGAAAATTGCACGCTCCGACCAAAGTGATGTGTGGCTCCCATCGTCGCTAGCGCTCCTCTGTTAGCTCACACCCTACTTTTACTTTTATTTACCTAAACAGAAACGACTGAATAGTTCGTCGATCATGCTTTCACGGATGGTGTCGCCTGTGATGTCGCCTAGTAGTTCCCAGGCGCTGCGCAAATCGGTAGCTACAAAGTCTACTGGCATGCCCATGTCGATGGAGGAGAGGGCTTGTTCGACTTGTGCCTTTGCTTGTTCCATGAGGCTGATGTGGCGCACGTTACTGATCATGGCGCTGTTGTCTTGTTTTACGCGACCACCATAGACGAGTTCTTGCACCCATTTGGAGAGAACTGCAGAGCCTTCACCTTCTTTAGCACTGATACGCTCGATAGCCGTAAAGGTTCCGTGTTCTTTAATATTTTCATCTGTAACGACTTGTGCCACGTCGGACTTATTGAGGAGTACGATAGTATTCAAACCGCTCACAGAGGTCAAAATTTCGATTTCTTCAGGGGTTAATGGAGTAGACCCATCGATAACGCAGAGCACGATGTCTGCTTTGTTGATATAATCGCGAGCACGTTCCACGCCGAGGGCTTCCACCGTATCTTGTGTATCACGGATACCTGCTGTATCGATGAGGCGCAATGAAATGCCTTCAACGGTCATATATTCTTCAATACTATCCCGCGTCGTACCAGGGATATCTGTTACGATAGCGCGATTTTCACGCAAGAGAGCATTCATCAAGCTCGATTTACCCGCATTTGGACGGCCTACGATAACCGTTGTAATACCATCCCGAATGAGGCGGCCTGTATTCGCTGTGGACAAGAGATCATCCATAGCTTTCAAAATAGGCTGTAATTGCTCACGAACCTCTTGGCTCGTTACGTCCTCGATATCCTCTTCAGGATAGTCAATAGTTACCTCTAAATGGGCAATCATAGCGATGAGCTGTTCACGCACATCTTTCACAAAGGACGAAACGGTCCCGTCGAGCTGAGATACAGCAAGGGAGAGGGAGTCCTCCGTTTTTGCTTCAATAATATCAATGATCGCCTCTGCTTGAGTGAGGTCGATACGTCCGTTCATAAAGGCGCGCTTCGTAAATTCGCCGGCCTCGGCCATGCGCACATCGTGATTTACGAGCAATTTCAGAATTTGCCGAACCGGCACAATGCCGCCGTGGCATTGAATTTCCACCACATCCTCTGCCGTGTAGGAATGAGGGCCTTTCATTAATAACACAAGAACCTCGTCAATGGTCTTGTTCGTTGCGGGATCTACAATGGTCCCATATTGTATCGTTCTATTTTGGCGATCCATCAAAGGAACTGTGCCAGCGCTCTTGAACAGGCTATTTACAATAGGAAAACTATCCTTGCCGCTGACCCGAATAATACCAACCCCGCCGATACCGGGCGGCGTCGCAATGGCCGCTATTGTATCATCTATATACATACATATCTCCGTATTTCGATAATCTAATATTTGATTTTGTATATGTTCTTCGCCTGTGAAAGTTAAACTAAACTAATCTTTGCATGCGAAGATTAACTTAGGTTAGCTTTCACCATAACCTAAAGAATAAAGAGGACAGCCCTCAAGCAACCGATAACCTCAGTTACTTGAAAGCTGCACCACTATATTTTATTTTTTGTACGTAATCACAACGTGACGGAACGGTTCGTCCCCTTCACTGTTAGTAACAACGTTTTTATCCCCTTGAAGGGCAGTGTGAATGATTTTACGTTCAAAAGCATTCATTGGTTCTAAGGAAACCTTTTGACGGTTACGTTTCACCTTAGAAGCCAAGCGTTTCGCGAGATTTACCAATGTTTCTTCTCGGCGAGAACGATAGTTTTCCACATCTACAACGATATGGCAGTGGCCAGATACATCCTTGTGAGCCACGAGATTTGTTAAGTATTGAATAGCATCCAATGTTTGACCATGTTTACCGATCAAAATACCCAAATCTTCGCCGTGTACTTGGAATGTAATCTTATCTTTAGTCATCATTTTTTCGATAACTACAGTGAGGCCCATTTGAGTAAACATATCATCGAGGAATTGTTTACCTTTTTCAGCGATTTCTTGTTGATCTTCTTTTGAAAGTTCCTTTTTAGAAGGTTTTTCTAAAACATCACCTTCAGTAGAATAAACTGCTGTGTCTTGTACTTCTGTTTCAGTCGTTGCTACCGGCTGAGAAGCAACAGCTACAGATTGTTCTTCTACATGAGCTACTTCTTCTTGAGTAGCAGTTTTAGCTACAGATGTGAAGAATAAGCGAACAACTGCTGGTTTACGACCAATGCCCAAGAAGCCATTAGAAGGTTGTTCCAAGACTTTAGTTTCTACCAATTCTTGGCCTTCTGCAGCCAATTGAGCTACGCCTTTGGCAATGGCATCTTCAATGGTTTTAGCAGATACATCGATAAATTCCATAGTGTCTCCTATTTCTTAGCTTCTAAGCTTTTGTAAATGAAATGTTGTTGCACAAATTGGAATACATTGGATACGATCCAGTAAATAACTAAACCAGATGGGAAGTTAAGGGAGATGTAACCAATGAATAAAGCCATAAAGATTGTCATAATCTTTTGTTGTTGCGCAGCAGCACCAGATGCACCGCTACTAGTTTGCTTGGACATAATCCATGTAGATGCCGCACTCAATACTGGCAAGATGTACATTGGATCTGGTTCACCAAGACTAGGAAGCCATAAGAATTGTACATAGTTTTGATCGTATGGATAGCCTTGTAAAGCATAGAAGATAGCGATCAAGAATGGCATTTGCACCAATAGAGGCAAGCAGCCAGCTAGTGGGTTAACGCCCATTTCTTTGTACAATGCACCCATTTCAGCTTGAAGTTTTGCAGGATCGTTTTTGTATTTGTCTTGCAATTCTTTCATGCGAGGCTGTAACTCTTGCATAGCCTTCATGGATTTGATTTGTTTAACAGTAAGTGGTGCCAAAATCGCTTTGATAACGATTGTTAAAAGGATAATAGCCACACCGTAGCTTGGATAGCCTACCATTTGAGTTAATTGGAACGCATAGGTTACCAATGTAGTCATCAATTCAACGATAGGGTGGAATATACTACTTAAGAATTCCATTGTTTCTCCTTTTTCTTACAGTCCGAAACTGTCCTTTGCGCATCTATATATCGTTATGGTATGGTCTAAATTTCATCCATACAGATGCTCAGGTATTTCCAAAACTGTGCTCGATGGTTTTTGTGAAAGTTGCTTTCACAGAACGCATCCAGCCTAAGCCCAAGTGGGTTAGGGAACTGGATCGTAGCCACCCTTGTGGAAAGGATGGCAGCGAAGAATGCGTTTTAAACCCATCCAGCTACCTTTCAAAGGACCATATTTTTCGATGGCCTGCAGAGTATATGTGGAACATGTCGGATAATAACGGCAACATCCAGGTTTTAAGGGAGATATGGCAAGCTGATAGAACCTAATTAAAAGTCGTAAAAGCGCGGTTATACAGCGTTTCATAGAAACCTCCATATACACAAAAAAGGACCAAAGCCTTCTAACTTGTGGTCCTATTTATCATTTTGTATCAACAATTTGCTTTTTCGCAAGAGATACAAAATTTCCTTTTCCGCTTTTTCGTAGGTAGCGTTTTTCAGAGGGCCACGTCCAACAATTACGATATGATACCCTTCGCGTATGGAATGTTGATTGAGGCGATATACCTCTTTCATAAGGCGTCTAGCTCGGTTGCGCTCTACAGCACAACCAACCTTTTTGCCGGTTACAAAACCAATGCGCGTAGATTGCTTCGCCACGGGCATACGATACAGTACACACATGCGGCCTACTTCGTATTTACCGTGCTTATACACAAGGCGATATTCATTATTGTGCGTCAGTCGTCTTGCTTTTTCGAGGCAATAATCCATATGCATTGTCCTTAAGTCCTAAGAATAGAAAAACTTGGCAGCAGCGCCAAGTTTTTTCTCCTGCCTAACAGCTATTATATTATGCAGATAAGCGTTTTCTGCCTTTTGCACGTCTTCTTTTTAAAACGAGACGGCCACCGATAGTTTTCATGCGTTCACGGAAACCATGGGTACGTTTTCTCCAAAGAGTATTTGGTTGGTAAGTACGTTTCATTAGTAAAACACCTCCTCGTCATTTGTATTGTTTTACTTATACCATAACAGGGTAATTATAGAGTTAAAACGTAAATTTGTCAATCATTTAGGGCTATTCTGAAAGACTTTTATGTAGATTTTACTTAAATCCGATAGAACCTAAAACTGATACTACTTTTATAGGGGGAGGAATAGATGTGGTTTTCTCCCTCCATACTCATCGTAAGTCGGTCAAAAATCCACATCTATTCCTACTCCTAACATACTCTAATGACTACTATAACACCTACCACCAGTATAAAAAGTAGTATCAGTTTTTATAGCAAATCTAAAAGTCTTTCAGAATACGGATCTAAGATATAACAAATCTTACCTTTTAACCTCTTGAGGGAAAAAGGGAAAATTGATGTTACGTTTCCAAAAGAGAGCTCCTTCATCGCTCCATACTAACCGTAAAGTCGCTCAAAAGGACCCTATATTCCCTCCCTAAGATAAGCCTAATCTATCCTTACACACCACTACACGATGTAAACGTAACATCAATTAACAACAATACAAGAACTCACAATTCTAATCTTTTTCTTATTAGACAAATTTATGTTTTTATCTCTAATTGGAAGGAGGGGAGGAATAGATGTGTTTTTTCCTCCATACTCATCGTTTCGGTCAAAAATCCACATCTACACCTAACACTCCCTTTTAGAAAAATCACTAGTTTGTTATTTTATTAATTATTAAGGTTTTGATTATCTGAAGGTTGATGCTGTTATGTTCATCAATTACTTTTTCATCTATGTGTATTGTAATCATATAAATTATCTTATAGGAGGAGGGGAATGAAAACTACTTTTTGAGCGACTTGCGTCAGAATGGAGCGATAAAAGTAGTTTTCATTCCTCCCCCAAAAAGTAATTGATGAACAAAAGATGAGATAATTACTGAGTTATTAACACTTCTCCTTCAGATAATCAAAAGTTATCCACAGAATAAATGACAAACTAGTGATTTTTTGGTACAATCATAACTGAAATTAGGAAAAAGTATATATTTTTATAAGTTTTTGATGGATAACTTTTAAGGTTATCCACATTTTTTCTCTTTTAACCTGTGTAATCTATAAAGTCAGTTATTATCTGGTTGGAAGAGAATTTTATTTTCACTTATTCACAGGTTGTGCACAGGTTATTCACAGGAATAACAGGTTTTTCCACAGCTTTCACAAGAGTTATACACATTATTCCTAAAGTTATACACATTATTCCTAAAGTTATACACATTTATCGCAATAGTTATACACAAGAGGCACGTCATGCAGTCATTTGATTTGAATAATATATGGGAACATATATTGCAAGAGGCGAAAAAGAACATGCAACATTTGCCTGACGCGTTGTACTTGCGCGTCACGTCATCGTTGATTCCCATGTCTCTCGACAGTCATTCGATCCATATAGGGGTCATGCAAACATTTGTTAAAAACTTAATCGATCAGCAGCCACAGATCAGCAAGGCTTTGCAGGATGCTATTACTACGGTTATCGGTTCCCATCGGGATATGGTTTTATTTGATTTCAATCAAGAGAGTGTAGATACTACCTTTGTTGATGAAAGTCTCATTGATGATGCACCTGTAGTGGCTCCGCCGATGCCATTACCTCCAGTAGTAGAGGAGAAAACGCATCAAGAAGAGTTCTATAAACCAATTTATCAAGAGCCTGTTTACATCGATCGCGCACCAGCGCCTGTGGAAATTCCAGATGAGCCAATGGTAGCGCCTAGTAAAACAGTTGAAACTACAACACCTACATTACAGTCTGATAATGTGCCTGTAGATTTGTCCTTATCTAACCTTAATCCAGCGTACCGTTTTGATAACTACGTTACAGGCAACGCGAACCGCATTCCATTTGGAGCGGCTCAAAATGTAGCTGAGTTCCCAGGCGGCGACTATAATCCGCTCTTTATCTATGGTCCTTCAGGCCTTGGTAAAACGCATTTGATGCACGCTATCGGCAATGCCATCAAGGAAAATCATCCACACATGAAGGTTATGTCCATTACGAGCGAAAACTTTATGAACATTTTCGTCGAAACATTGCAGCGTAACCAAGGTAAATTGTTCCGCAACACATTCCGCAATATCGACGTGTTCATGATTGATGATATTCAGTTCCTTGAAAGTCGTGAAAGTACGAAAACTGAGCTATTTAATACGTTCAATGAGTTATTAAATAACAACAAGCAAATCGTCCTCACCTCTGATACGATGCCAAACGATATGGAGCAATTTGAAGACCGTCTCCGTTCTCGTTTCCAAGCTGGCTACATTGCAACAATGGAAAATCCAGATTTAGAAACGCGCATTGCTATCTTTAGATCCTTACTCGAAAGAGAATATAAGAAAAACCGCGTTATCCGCATCGATAACGACTCCATCAACTACGTGGCGCTTCAATTCAGCGAAAACGTCCGCGTATTGCAAGGTGCTTTCACCAAATTAATCGGCACCGCATCCATCGATCAACGTCTTGAATCTATCGACCTAGAATACACTAAACAAGCCTTGGCTGGCCTCGTTCACACAGAAGAGGTTAACATGGTGACTATTGAAAGTATTCAGAATTTTGTAAGTTCTTATTTCAATATTAAAAAGCAAGACTTGCTCGGTAAGAAGCGTAAAGCACAGTTCGCGTTCCCACGCCAAGTGGCCATGTATCTATGCCGCGATATGATTAATGAAAGTTATCCGCAAATCGCAGCTGCATTCTCTCGTGACCATACGACAATTCTCCATGCGTACGATAAAATCACGAAGGAAATTGAACGAAACGAAGAAACTAAGAACATGATTTCTGAAATTAAACAGAAATTAACAACCTGTGGATAACTCTGTGGATATATTGTGCGTAACTTTGTGGATATCCTAAAAAACGTACTCCGCTGTGAGTATGTGGATAAGTGGTTACAAACTATCAACATAGTTATACACAACCGAGAAATCGCACAATTAGTAGCGCCAATTCACTTTTACACATATGAACAGGCCCCTACTATTACTACTACTAAAACTAACAAACAATCAAAAAACCAGTAGAAACAGATCTATCGCAGAATATCTATAGAGCATCTACGATAGCAAACATAGAATATTACAAACAAGAGAAGTAGTTATCAGTGCTTCTGCATTATATGGAAATAGTACATACAAACAATATATATAATGTAAAGCAATCTACAAATCTAATAATACTAATAACAAACAAATTATAAAGGAGTAACATATGCATATTACATTCCCAAAAGCAAATCTCCAAAAGGCAATCAACGTATTGCAAAAGGTATCTCAAAATAAAACAAGCTCCAACTTACCAGGTGCTATCTACATGACAACAAAAAATGGACAAGTAGAATTGCAAGGCAACGACTTTGAACTTGGTATTCGTTTAACAATCGATGGCGACATCAAAGAACCTGGCACATTAGTTGTAGGTTCCCGCTATTTCCAAGAATTAATTCGTAAATTACCAGGCGATACCATCGAGCTTTACAAACCAGAGGATGGCAATTCTTTAACAATCACATCTGGCTCTTCCGAATTCAACTTGGTAACATTGCATCCAGATGATTTCTCCTTAGTTGAACAAATTCACGACCAAGATCATGTAAACATCGATAGCTTTGCTATGAAAGAACTCATCGATTTAACAAATTACGCAGCTGCTACAGACGAAGATCGTCCTGTATTTACTGGTGCTCTTCTTGAAATCAAAGAAAACGAAGTAACAATGGTTGCTACTGATACACATCGCATGGCTGTTAAGAAAATTACCATCGATGAACCAGCAACTACGCCAATGCGCGCTATCATTCCTACAAAAACTTTGGCTGAAGTATCTCGTTTGTTACCAACAGATAATCCAGCCATGATCAACATTATTTGGAATCGCACACAAATCGTATTCAACTTTGAATCTATTTATATTATTTCTCGTTTGATTGAAGGTACGTACCCTGAATATGAAAAGGTAATTCCTTCCCAATTCGACTCTAGCGCTGTTATCGACCGTCGCGAATTCGCTGGTGCCGTTGACCGTGTATCCTTATTGGCTAAAGATATCAGTTATAACGTAATTCGTTATGATTGGGCTGAAAGCAATGTAACATTATCTACTCAAAATACTGAAATTGGTATGGCTAAAGAAGACGTAGCTGTTGAATTTAAAGGCACACCTTTCACAATCTCCTTCAACGGTCGCTACATCTCCGACATCTTGCGTCACAGCACAGGCGATAACATCCACTTGTTCTTAAAACAAAACGGTCCTGTTGTCATTCGCCAAGACAATAATCCGAACTATACATACGTAGTAACACCAGTTCGTACGAATGCTTAACTTTTAATACAATAGTTTATCATTAGTTAATTGATAATATAATTACTACATTGTATATTTTTATGAATTAATATACATATTATTATTAGGTAATGATGATTAAAAGTCATCGTTACCTAATTCCCATATAGTTATAAATTGTCCACTATAGGAGGACGTTATGAAAGAACAACAGCAGGTACCCATTCATACGGAGTACATTCAGATTGATCAGTTGTTGAAGTTAGAAGGCATCATCGAAACAGGTGGTCAAATTAAATCCTTTATCGATGAAGGCATCCTTACTTTGAATGGTCAAGTTGTGACAGAAAAACGCAAGAAATGCCGCGTTGGCGATGTGATTTCTTGCGAAGGTCTTGATGTAGATCTCGTAATTACACAAGAGGAGGCTTAATCGGTGAGAATTGACTCACTGCAATTATTCCAGTTTCGTAATTACAAGGATGTAACGATTCAATTCAATCCGGAGATTATCGTTTTGCATGGCACTAATGGGGCTGGTAAGACGAATATCCTCGAATCTATCTATGTTGGTACTATTGGTAAAAGCCATCGGACCAACGATACGTCAGATATGCTCATGTTTAACACTGAGGAAGCTGGCATTGTAGTAAAGTTCGAGAAAAAGGATACGCCACAAAAGGTAAATATTAAGTTATTCCGCCAAGGTCCTAAGGATATTCGCTTAAATGACACTAAAATATCTCAAAAAGAATTGATTGGTACATTAAATACAGTTATATTCTGTCCTGAAGATTTACAACTCATTAAGGGTACGCCGTCGGGACGTAGACGTTTCCTCGATATGGAAATCTCTCAGACTAGCGCTACGTACTATCATCAGTTGATGCAGTATAATCGGTTATTACAGCAGCGCAATGCGATTCTTAAAGAATATAGAGGAAAGCAAAACATACCTCTTGAAGAATGGGATTTGCAATTAGCCGATATGGCGAGCTTTATCGTAAAGAAACGGTTAGAAAGCTTGAAGAAAATTAACCTTCTCATCGACTTGATGAACCGTAAATTGACTGGTGGTCTCGAGAATTTAACCATCGGTTATGAACAGCCTTATATGGACAATGGTTCATTAGAATATACAAAGGAAGGATTTTACGAGCGCATCAAGGCAGCATTGCCGCAGGATCGTCATCGAATGACCACCAGCGTAGGTCCTCACCGCGATGATTTACGATTCTTCTCTGATGCGATGGATTTAAAGAAATTTGGATCCCAAGGACAGCAACGAACTGCTGTATTATCCTTAAAGTTGAGTGAGCTTGAGTTTATCAAGTCCGAGGTTGGGGAATATCCAGTTCTGTTATTGGATGATGTATTGAGCGAACTCGATGAGTCGAGACGAGCGAATTTATTGCAGTTTATTCACAAACGTATTCAAACATTTATTACTACTACAGATATTCACGATTTTAAAGATTTGAAATCTGTTCAATTTATTTCTTGTGAAGGGGGAAAGGTTCAGTATGGACAGCCTTGATCTTTGTTTACCAAAGGCCTTATCAAAACTGAATTTACTAGAACAATATAAATTAAATACCCTCGTTCACAAGTGGCGTGATGTAGTGGGCGATGTTATTGCAGATCATACGAAAATTGTATCTATCAAGCCTCCAGATATGGTTATCAGTGCAGATAATTCCATGTGGATGCAGGAATTACAGATGCAAAAACGACGCATCATCGAATCTATCAACAAGTATTATCATCAAGAGGTCATCAAAGATATTCGTTTCATTATGAAACGTCAGAGCTATGTGAAAGCTAATACTGATACATCGATTTCACTGCCTGATGAACAGATTATTACAAAACGGATTAATTTCGCAGACATCGTGCTTTCAAAAGAAGACGTAGAAGCCATTGATAAGTCGTTAGAACAAACGGATAACGAAGAATTACGAGCAGCTTTCAGAAAAGTACAAATTACGGCTCGAAAGCGTGAAATCTATTTAGAGCAGCATGGTTATCATCGTTGTAAGCGATGCGGCATGCATATGGAATCTAAACGGGACATCTGTCCTACTTGCGAATATGAATTGCATCGAAAACATATTAAGGACATTAAGTCTGTCATTCGAAAATATCCGTACTTTAAATACAGCGACTGTCAGCAATTCATACAATGTACCTTCCCAGACTTTGCAGAAGCGATGCGGGAATCCATATACTTTTACCTAGATAAAATTTACAAAGGATCTATCAATCGCCGTCATATGTATATGGTGGCCATGCTCATTACGCACAAAAAGCCTGATGAGTTAACAGATCAACACGTTATCAATTTGTGTAATAAATATCGGTCTAAGTTCCTTGCTGAAGAAGAACAGCGCAAAATTGATGCCCTTAATGGGACATTAGAAAAGTAGAGGGGGCATTCCTATGTACGTTCATATTGGGGATACCGTTTCCGTGCCTATTGAATCCATCATTACCATGGTGCACGCCAAGGGCGGAAAGTCCCATAAAAGTCCTATTCATCACTATGAAACGCTAGAGTATATCGCCATGGTACCAGAGGAGCAAATCAAGACCTATGTAGTCACTGATGATTGCGTTTACGGATCTGGTATTAGCATTAAGACTTTAATGAGACGAATTGATGAGTTTTATAGTATAATAAAGAGATAAGATTTATTCTGTACATGTGTTGTACCAAATTTCAATCCAGTACAGTGTGATAGATTGTTAGGAGGAGTTTGTTTCATGCCTGAAGAAAATTATGGCGCTCAGAATATACAGGTTCTTGAGGGTCTTGATGCGGTACGTAAACGCCCTGGTATGTACATTGGTAGTACGTCCATTCGCGGTTTACATCACCTCGTTTATGAAGTAGTAGATAACTCTGTAGACGAAGCGCTCGCAGGTTACGCTACACATATCGAAGTATCCATTAATGAAGATAACAGCATCACTGTTGTCGATGATGGTCGTGGTATTCCTACAGGGATGCATGAATCCGGTATGTCTGCGGTAGAGTTAGTATTAACAAAATTGCATGCTGGCGGTAAATTCGGCGGTGGCGGCTACAAGGTTTCTGGTGGTCTTCACGGCGTAGGTATTTCCGTAGTAAATGCGTTGAGTGAATGGACTAAGGTTCAAGTAGCTCAAAACGGTATTATCCAAGAGATTACATTCGCTCGTGGTCATAAGACTTCCGAGTTACATGAAATCGGCAAAGCAGAAGGTACTGGTACTACAGTTATCTTCAAGCCAGATGCTGAAATCTTTGAAACTACAGTATTCAACTTTGATACATTGAAAATTCGTTTACAAGAATTGGCATTCCTTAACAAAGGTCTTCGCATTACATTGAGCGATTTGCGCCAAGAGGAACCTCGTGTTGAAAGCTTCCACTACGAAGGTGGTTTGAGTTCTTTCATTGCCTTCTTGAACGAAAATAAAGAAGTAGTAAACCCTACTGTTATCGATATCGAAAATACAAAAGACGACGTAGTAGTAGACGTAGCGTTGCAATATAACGATAGCTATAGCGAAAACTTGTTGTCCTTCGTAAATAACATCAACACTGTTGACGGTGGTACTCACCTATCTGGTTTCCGTGCTGCTTTGACTCGTACCCTCAATGATTATGGCCGTAAATCTGGCTTGATCAAGGAAAATGAGTCCAACCTTTCCGGTGAAGACGTACGTGAAGGTTTGACAGCTGTTGTATCTGTAAAAGTATTGGAACCACAATTTGAAGGCCAAACAAAAACTAAACTTGGCAATAGTGAAGTTAAAGGTATTACAGATGTTATCGTATCTGAAGGACTTAAGACATTCTTCGAAGAACATCCGCAAGATGCGAAGAAAATTATTGAAAAAGCAACTATGGCAAGCCGTGCTCGTGAGGCAGCTCGTAAAGCCCGTGACTTAACTCGCCGTAAAAATGCATTGGAAGTATCTAGCCTTCCTGGTAAATTGGCAGATTGCTCCGAAAAAGATACATCTATGACTGAAATTTATCTAGTCGAAGGTGACTCTGCGGGCGGTTCTGCAAAACAAGGTCGCGACCGTCGTTACCAAGCGATTTTGCCATTGCGTGGTAAGATCCTTAACGTAGAAAAAGCGCGCCTTGATAAGATTTTAGCTAATAACGAAATTCGCTCCATGATTACTGCATTCGGTACTGGTATTGGGGAAGAGTTCGATATTACAAAATCCCGTTACAACAAGATTATCATCATGACAGATGCGGACGTTGACGGCGCTCATATTCGTACCTTGTTATTAACATTCTTCTACCGTTATATGAAACCATTGGTAGAGGAAGGTCATATCTATATTGCTCAACCACCGTTGTACCAAATCAAGAAGGGTAAATCCCATTGGTATGTATACTCTGATGCAGAGCTTACAGCTAAGCTTGATGAAGTAGGTCGTGATGGTATCACAATCCAACGTTACAAAGGTTTAGGTGAAATGAACCCTGAGCAATTATGGGAAACTACAATGAACCCTGAAAATCGTACGATTTTACAAGTTAGCTTAGAGGATTCCATCGAAGCTGATAAAATCTTTACAGTTCTCATGGGCGATAAGGTAGAACCTCGTCGTAAATTTATTGAAGATAACGCAAAATATGTGCGTAATCTAGATTTATAAGAGGTGACCCATGGCTGAAAATCAAAATAACAATGTAGAGTTTACCTCTAATAAAGATCAACATTTAAAACGTTCCCTAAAAGCGCGTCATATGAATATGATCGCTTTAGGTGGCGCTATCGGTACTGGCTTATTCGTAGCTGGTGGTGAAGTAGTAAGTACAGCGGGCCCTGGTGGTGCGCTAGTGGCTTACGGCCTCATCGGTATCATGGTGTACTTCCTCATGACATCTCTTGGGGAAATGGCTACGTACTTGCCGATTCCAGGTTCCTTCGGGACCTATGCAAAACGCTATGTAGACCCTGCCTTCGGTTTTGCCTTAGGTTGGAACTATTGGTTTAACTGGGCTATTACCTTGGCTGCTGAAGTATTAGCAGGGGCTCTTATCATGAAATACTGGTTCCCTGATGTGCCTGCCATCGTATGGTCTGCTCTGTTCTTGCTCGTTTTATTCGGCTTGAACTATTTGTCTACTCGTTCCTTTGGTGAAAGTGAATACGTATTCTCTAGCATCAAGGTTATTACTGTATTCGTATTCCTGTTCTGTGGCTTCATGCTCATCTTTGGTATTGGCGGTACATCTCCAGGATTTGCGAACTGGACAGTAGGGGAAGCGCCATTCGTAGGTGGCTGGGAATCCATCCTCGCAATCTTCATGGTAGCTGGTTTCTCCTTCCAAGGCACTGAGCTTATCGGCGTAGCTGCTGGTGAAGCAGAAGACCCTGAAAAGAACGTGCCAAAAGCGATTAATACAATCTTCTGGCGTATCTTATTGTTCTATATTGGTGCTTTCATAGTTATCGGTTTCTTAATTCCGTACACTGATCCAAATCTGTTGAATTCTAGTGTAGAGAATGTATCTATTTCTCCATTCACACTCGTATTTGACCGCTTTGGTTTTGCCTTTGCTGCTAGCTTCATCAATGCTATCATCTTAACGGCAGTACTCAGTGCTGGTAACTCTGGTCTATATTCTTCTACGCGTATGCTTTACGCACTCGCTAAAGAAGGTCAAGCACCAAAAATCTTCGCTAAGCTTAATAGCCGTGGCGTTCCAGTGCCAGCGTTAATCTTAACAACAGCAATCGGTTTATTTGCATTCCTTACAAGCTTTATCGGCGAAGGTACTGCATATACTTGGATTGTTAATATCTCCGGTCTTTGCGGCTTTATCGCATGGGTTGGTATCGCTGTATCTCACTATCGTTTCCGCCGTGCCTTCATCGCACAAGGTAGAGATCTTAGTGAATTACCTTATAAAGCGTGGTTGTTTCCAGTTGGCCCAATCTTGGCGTTCATTCTTTGCGTCATCATCATTGCTGGCCAAAACTACTCCGCTTTCACAGGCGATACAATCGACTGGTATGGCGTATCCGTTGCGTACATTGGATTGCCAATCTTCTTCGCAGTGTACTTAGGTTACAAATACATCAAGAAAACAAAACTTGTTCCATTGAAAGAGGTTAACCTAGACCGCGATTTCGATAAATAATAACATAATTAGACCTGTTCATTATGAAATAGTGAACAGGTCTTTTTTAGATAATATGTAATTGTATTTCTGTGAAAGCCTTGTTATAATTAATCAAAATATATTGTAGTCAATTAGAAAGGATACAATTATGATTATTACTACAACTATGCATATTGAAAATAAACCTGTACAAGAGTATAAAGGTATTGTATTTGGTGAAGTCGTGGAAGGCCGTAATTTTGTGAAAGATTTCATGTCTGGCATTCGCGACATCGTTGGTGGTCGTAGTGGCAGTTATGAAGATTCTTTGATGAATGCTCGCCAAGCAGCTCTTGATGAAATGTCTCAACGGGCTTCTAAAATGGGTGCTAATGCTGTTATCGGCGTATCCTTCCAATACAGCACAGTAGGTGCAGAAAACGGTATGCTCATGGTTACATGCAATGGTACAGCCGTTGTAGTTTAATAGGTAATAGACTATAAGTTTCCATGTATTATTGTAACTAAAAACAGCAGGGTGGAAGCCCTGCTGTTTTTTTTATTTTATCTTATACCATGTTGCGTACATAACTGGTAGTACGATGAGTGTTAGAACAGTTGCTACTAATAAGCCTCCACTAAAGGCGATAGCTAGTGGACTCCAGAATACAGATCCCATGAGCGGAATCATGCCTAAAATCGCTGCGATAGCGGTGAGCATGATAGGGCGGAAACGAAGTGTAGCGGAGTTGATAATCGCTTCACGAGGTTTTTGTCCTTCTGCCTTATGGATTTCGATTTGGTCTAACAAGATAATGGAGTTACGGATGATCATACCCGATAGGGCAATGATGCCAAGAATAGCCATAAAGCCCAATGGCGTTCTCGTAATATTCAGAGCCAATACGACGCCGATTAATCCGAGAGGCGCTGTGAGCAAGGCCATGAACATGAGGGCGATACGCTTTAATTGGAACATGAGGATTGTCATGATCACAAAGAGCATAATCGGCATTGGTGTTAACAGATTTTGTACAGCTGTTACGCTCTTTTCAGCGGCCCCATCAAGTTCAATGGTATACCCTGTAGGCAAGGAATCGCGAATGTCTTGTAAGGATTTATACACTTCTTTAGTTTTCGCATTGCCTAAGACGCCAGCATTTACATTAGCGTGAATGCTGATGGTTGGCATCATGTTGCGATGCCAGATGATACCATCCTCTTGAGTCATGGTGATGGTTGCAATTTGGCTAAGCGGTACGTAGGAACCATTGCCTGTTTGAATTGGTAAGGAGGATAGAGCACTTAAGTTGTGCTGTTCATTATCTCCTAAACGGAATGTAACAGGAATTGTTTGGTTACCTTCGTAGTATTCACCAGATTTTGTACCCGATAATAGACTTTGCAAGTGTAAGGATACGGCATAGCTATCGATACCGAGTAAGCGAGCCTTGTTAGGATCGATATGAATATTGGCTACTGGTTCCGTATCTGGCCAGTCAAAGGCTATGTTATGTAAGTCCTTATCGCCTTGCATCTTGCCTTTCACCTTGTTGGCAATTTCTTTTACCACCTTTTGATCAGGTCCAGATACGCGGAGCATCACTGGATATTTAGATGGTGGGCCAATTTGTACAAATTGAGTATTTACAAGGGCTGAAGGGAATTCTTCATTTAAATAAGAATTTAATTCATCATATAGTTTATCTCGATCCTCTAAGGATTTTGTAACGATAACGTACTGCAAGAAATTGTTTCGTTGCAATTCCGGTTCCAAGGTGAGGACGAAACGTGGAGAACCTTGTCCAATGTAAGATGTAAATGTTGAAATATGTTCGTTACCTTGTAAATGTTCGTCGATGATCTTCGCTTGATTTGCAGTATATTCGATGGACGAACTTTGAGGGAATTGCATGGATACGATGATTTCATTACGTGTTGATGATGGGAAAAATTCCTGTTTGATCAATGGTAGTGAAAGTAGGGATAACACAAAGGCACCTAAGGTGATGAGTAATACAACCTTATGATGGCCTAAAGCCCAATGTAATAGTTTTTCAAATTTATCATAGAATGTAACACTGAGCTTGTGCATGATACGGTCTCGTTTGTTCCATTCTGATTCAGGTTTTGGAGCCTTATTTTCGATGATTTTATAACCTAGAACAGGGCTGACGAGAACAGAGGCGAACCAAGATAGGATGAGCGCCATAAATACAACGATGGATAGAGATTTTGTAAACTCTGCAACCATGCCTTGTGCTAATGCTAATGGTAAGAAGCCAGCGCAGGTAATGAGCGTACCCGATAGCATAGGGAATGCTGTAGATTGATAAGCAAAGGTTGCAGATCTAAAGTGTCCCCAACCTTCTTCGAGCTTAACGCTCATCATTTCTACAACGATGATGGCATCGTCTACGAGGAGGCCTAGAGCCAGTATTAATGCACCTAGACTAACCTTGTGCAGATAAATGCCACTTTCATACATTAAAATAAATGTAGTAGACACAACGACTGGAATCGTGAGTGCTACAACAACGCCTGTTCGCAAGCCAAGAGATGCAAAGCTTACGAGCAATACGATGGCGATGGCTTCAAATAAGGATTGAGAGAAGTCCCCAATAGATTCCTTAACAATATGTGGCTGGTTAGATACTTGATCGAGTTCAAGTCCTGCAGGGATGGTTTTTTTCAATTCTGCTAGCTTTTTATCGATAGCTTCACCAAATTCTATATTATTGCCACCTGCATCCATGGAGATGGCAATACCGATAGCTGGCTTGCCTTCATAGTAGAATTGAGGATTGCTAGGATCTTGGTAGGTCATGGTTATATCAGCCATGTCACCGAGGCGCAAAGTTTGATTATTGATGAGAATTGGCATATCTTGTACGGCTTGCGGACTATCGAATAGGCCGTTCACGCGGAGATATACATTATTCGTATCCGTCGTAATCATACCAGCTGGAACCATCAAACTTTGCTGTTTGATAGCCGTTAATAGCTGTTGTGTACTGATTTTATAGGATGCCAGTTTATCCTTATTAATCGTTACATTAAGGGTTTGTTGTTGAACCCCAATGAGGCTGATTTTCTTAACATTTGGAACAGATAAAAGCTGACGTTTTAAGTCTTCTGCTTGTTGACGCTTTTCTTCGTACGAGAATTCATCGCCGCTAATAGCGTAGATAATGCCGTATACATCATCGAATCTGTCGTTGATGGTCGGTCCTTGAACACCTTGTGGTAATGACTTCCATTCATCGTTGATCATGTTCCGCGCTTCTTCCCAAGCAGGGCGGATTTTATCGGATGGTAGATTTTCTTTCAGATTAATATAAATAACTGATTTGCTGCCATCTGTGAAAGATTTTGTATAATCGACGCCAGGTAGGTCGCGCAGTTTTTCTTCTAATTTGTCCGTTACCTGATCCGACATTTCTTGTGGGGAAGCCCCCGGCCAAGCAACGCCGACCACCATGGTGCGCATCGTAAAGTCTGGGTCTTCCATACGTCCCATATGGTTGTATGAGAAGATACCAAAGGTGAGGAGCACAGCCATGAAGTAGTAGATAATGGACTTATGTTTGAGGGCCCATTCGGCTAAGTTAAATTGTTTCATTGACTCACCGCCGTCCCTTCTTGTAATTGTTGGGTACCTGCGGTGATGACAATGTCACCCTTAGCTAAACCAGATGTGACGATGACGGAGTTCTTACCGAATTCACCAGTATTAATTGGCACGAGATGAGCCTTCTTATCTCGAATAATATACACTGCATTGTTGCCGTTAGAGTCTTTCACAAGAGCCGTCAATGGAATGGAAATATTAGTGCTATCTGTAGTAGATAGATTAGCATTGATCGTCATGCCTAGTTGTACCTCTTTTGGAGGATTTTGTAAGGTAATTTTTACGGTATACGTTCTCGCTACAGGGTCAGGAACTGGTGAAATTTCACGGACCACACCTTGTACAGTTACATCTGGTAGAGCCCAGAATGTAATAGTGGCAGGGCTACCTACATGAACCTTGGTCAATTCTTGTTCAGGAAGGGCAATGACTGCTTCTGGGTCGCGACCAGCTGCTAAGGTACCAACGCTTTGACCAGCTGCTACGACTTGACCTGCTTCAATGTTGAAAGCTGTAATAATACCTGTATCAGGAGCGGTCAAATTAGTATAGCTATTTTGATTGTTACTCAAATTGAGGCTAGCCTGTGCTTGTTGTAATTGAGCAGAGGTAGCATTCAATTGGTTTTCTGCTTGGTCTAATTGCAATTTACTAATCGCTTGTTGTGCATAGAGCTCGCGATATCGTTTAGCATTGGTTTCCGCTAATTCATAAGCCGATTGAGCAGCTTTTACAGCACCCTCAGCATTTTGTACTTGAGCGGATGTATCGGAACCATTGATTTGAGCGATAACTTGGCCTGCTTGCACCACATCACCAACATTGACGAATTTATTGATGACGCGCCCTCCAATTTGAAAGGCTAAGTTTGTTTCTGTTTTATTATGGATGGTGCCTGCATAGCCAGCGCCTGTAGTACCAGATTCTTCACCAATGGTGATAGTACGCACCTTGAGGCTCGTATCCTCAGGTTGCTTTTCAGATCCACAACCACTTATGACAGCAGTCCCAATTAAGAGGGCTCCTATGGTTGCTATGATTCGTTGATTCATAGAATCTCTCCTTTTACCACACATAAGTCCCATGACACACAGCTACATAGATGTAGCATTCATAGGACTCCATATTATGAGAGTAGATCCAATTTAGCTATTAAAATTATAGTTGTTAATAGCTCTATTAGGTCTAATTATATATTTTATACAATTTAATAATACTATATTTAGCTGTAAACGGCTAGGGGTATATATAAAAAGTGAGTTCTCCATAGGAGAACTCACTCTTTATAAACTTACGAATCTCATATATTGATGAGCTAGTAATTAGTAACTATTAACTAGTGACTATTAATCTTTTTCTTCTGTTTCTTGTACTACGATAGGTTCTTCGTAGGTTACAAGAATCTTGTCGATACGAGTATTATCCATATCTACTACTTCAAAGGTATAGCTATTCCATTTAGCTTTGTCTAATTCTTTTGGAATACGACCAAAGAGAACGTTTAAGAGACCACCCATTGTTTTATACAAGTCTTTTTCTTCGCCTGGTAATTCTTCATCGATGTGGAAGAATTCTTTAAATTCGTCTACGTCGAGGAGGCCATCTACAAGCCAGGAACCATCTTCACGTTCAACGATTTTATTTTCTTCTTCCTTGATTTCTTCTTCACCGGAAGGCATGAGACCTACGATTTCTTCCATGATGTCATGTAAGGTTACAAGACCACTGAAACCGCCGTATTCGTCTAGAACGATAGTTTCGTGAACGCCTTCTGTACGAAGTACGTTCAACAATTTCATGAGTGTAATGGATTCTGGAATGAGTAATGGTTCTTTCAAACAAGATTCAATAATATCATGAATAGAGCGTTCGCTAGGGCGTTGCATGATTTGTACCAATACATCAGATACGGTAACGAGACCTTTTAATTCGTCCAAGGAATCAGTACCTACAGGAATGCGGTAATGGTTGGCATTTTTGAGGACTTCCATGATTTCGTCCTCTGTACCGTTAAGGTCGATCCATTTGAGCTGCGTACGAGGTGTCATGATGTCACCAGCGTTCATATCTGCTAAGTGGAAGATATTTTCTACGAGGATAGGTTCTTCTTCTTCATAAGCACCCATGGCAACGCCTTCGGTAAGCATTTTGTTGATTTCGGACTCTGTAACAGGAGCCTCTTCTTTCACAGTAACGCCTAGTAATTTTAAAAGGAATTCTGTAGAAACACCGAGGAAGCTAACGATAGGTTTTAATGCTACAGATAACCAGTAAATCGGTTTAGATACTACTACGGCAATGCTTTCAGGACTATTCAAAGCTAAACGTTTCGGCACGAGCTCGCCAATAACGAGGGATAAATAGGTGATGATAGCAACGATGAGGAAGGAGCTAATGGATGCTGCATACGGTTCTATACTTGGAATGTTAGCTACTAAAATTTCCTCTAATGGACCAGAGAAGGTAGCACCAGAATATAAACCAGTTAAGATACCAACGAGGGTAATACCAATTTGAATAGTAGAGAACATCTCGTTTGGATTTTCTGCTAATTCAAAGGCTTTTTTAGCACGCTCGTTGCCCGCTTCGGCCATTTCCTCTAATTTTCGTTTCTTCGCATTGACGATGGCCAATTCCGTCATAGAGAACAAGCCGTTCGCGATAATTAATACGATGATAATTATAAAATCTAAGGTCAGATCACTGTCCATGTAAATAGATACTCCTTTTTATATTCTGCACATGAGAAAATAGAAATGTTACTCTTTAGTATACCATATTAGCATCAATAAATGTTTGTATACAAGAAAAGCACCCTAATGGGTGCTTTTCTTGTGTCAATACATTTGCAAATGGCTAGATAGATATTTCCGTCAGTAACTAGCACAGAAAAAGCAGGGCTGCCACCCTATTTTCCATTTGAATGCATTAAAATGTTATAACTATTGATTTCCTTGATTAATATAATATATGATTGCCTTTAATTTGTAAATATGGCTCTAATAAGGGTATAGTATGTATATAAATTAAGATTAGTATTAATTATTAGGTCATATAAATTGGACCTCATGATAGGATTAGATTTATGACAAGTGAACAGGAATGGGAACAGGTTTTACAAATAAAGACAGCAGGCCGCGATGATAGTCGGTCTGATACGGAGCATCATCCTTACGAGCCGACGGATTATTGCGTGCTGGAGCGTTTGGCAAATAGCGGTCATATTCGCAAGAAAAATACGCTCATTGATTATGGCAGTGGCAAGGGCCGTGTCAGCATTTTTATGGCGTACCAAACGGGTTGTCACTCCATTGGCATCGAATACGATGAACGACTTTATGAAAAGGCTCTGATTAATAGTGAAAGCCCAGCTGCTCGCAATCGTGTAAGCTTTGTGCATGGTGATGCGGCTCTTTATGAATTGCCAGACCAAGTAGATCGTTGTTTTTTCTTTAATCCCTTTGCGCTCCATACGATTAAGCGGGTCTTAGGAAATATCTTTGATTCCCTGTATCATCATCCGCGGGAGATTAAACTATTTTTCTACTACGTCAACGAAGAGGTAGAAAACTTCTTGAATAACCATGTGCGATTAGAACAGGAAGAACCCATTGATTGCAGTGCTCTCTTTGAAGAACGTGATGTAAAAGAACGAATTTTAGTGTATTCAGTCAATTTATTTTAGGGGACTTTCACCTAGATTATTAAGGAAAAAGCAGATAAATTCTGATATAATAATATATTAGAGATTATAAAATTAAATTATTTTTTATGGTTCTATACATTGATTCGTATGCACTAAGTTAGTGGATAGGGCTGAGTGTATTGAAGACTGGAGGTACCCGTGGAAATCATCGATACAGCATTGATTGAACGTATTCGCAAGGCCTTAATTAAACGTTATGATCGAGATCAACAGATCCAACAAATGATAGAAGAAATCGGTGCCGAAGAGGGACTCAATGAGTCTGAATTGGCTATCGTTTACCAAGCTTATTTAGAGGTTAAGGAACGCGTATACTATACATCCTCTCTCGTGGATTTGTGGAATCAAATTGAAGAGGTTCAAAAACGGATGTCCATGTTGCATACCTATGATTCTCTTGAAGAGGATTTATTTGGCAATGTGTTAGGCGACAATCAAGAGGATATTATCATTGCTGATAAATCGTATCTTGGTAAGGGTGCTAGCCATAATAACGATGTGTATGCTATGGAACAGGTTCAATTGTCCGATATTCCTGCACAGCACGATTCTACAGTGGGCATGAACCATATTAAATTGAATGAATTACATTCTATGGGAGGTCTTTTTACAGGTTCTGGTGAAAGCTCCAAACATGAGATGTCTGACCTTGATGAAGCACTTGTAGAGCATATGGATGTAAATCCACTTGATGGCGTTGAAAGTTTAGAAGTCTATCACTTGGATGAAGACAATAAACATAAATCCTCAAATGATGAATTCAATGATGATATGGATGAGGATGAAGATGATTTATCTGCTATTGATCCGTATACAGCAGTAAATGCTTTATTATTTGGTAAAGCTGGTTTAGATTCCGATAAAGCCAATAAGAAGATGGAAAAGCTTCTTAAAAAGCAATTGAAACGTGTAGATGATGAATGGGCGCGTATCAATGGGACTGACGAAAAGTCTAAAAAATCTAAGGACCACAAAAAATCCAAAGACGAAAAGAAATCTAAAGAAGGTAAAAAAGCTAAGGATGACAAGAAGTCTAAAGAGGATAAAAAGGACAAAAAACATAAAAAGTCCAAAGAAGATAAACATTCTAAATCCGAAGATAAATTAAATAAAAAGAAAGACAAGGCTGAAAAGAAGCTTAAAGTCTTAAATGACAAGTTAAAAACTGTCTTCTTAGCTGATACTTTCAGCAAAAAAGATAAGAAAAAAGACAAGAAAAAGGATAAAAAATCCAAAAAGGATGGATCCGAAAAAAAGTAGAAACGATAGTTTCCGTATGGAATAGTAAGGCCTCTAAGAAGGCTCAGGAGAGTACTAGTGCTGAGAAATCAGCAGGTGCTGGGACTATCGACCGCGGATGCGGTAAATGTAAAAAATGTAAGGGGCCGAAGTGTAAAAAGTATTGTTAGTAGTATTTAGATATTACTAATGGAATTGAATAGTTAATAGTTATAGAAAGTTTTTAATAATATATGGGCGAACAATTCTTTTTATCTCTTCAGCAGAATATAAAATTATTTTTATGGCTTCCAATTCTCTGTGCCATATTTAGAGCTATATTTATCTATGTATATCATCCTTATGAAAATCTTAATGGAAAAGGAAAGATTATACATAAATGCTTTACCTTTGGATTTTGGTGGGGCATGGATATCAACGCGTATCAGCTATTGATTTTGCTTGTGCTCGGTACATTGCCGTTCTTGGCCTTTCCAGACTACTACATGACGGCAGCCATCGTCCTCAATACGGTGTTGAGCTGCATTATCTATACTGCCTTTGCCGGTAAGATGCAGTTTTATAAGCATTTTAATGACACCTACAACTACATGTTGCACTATGGTAAGCATGCGGATAAGAAAAACCTCATCGATATCTTCTTCAATCAAGACAAGGGGTGGTGGGTGCTCGCCGGATTCATTCCTGTGGCGGCTATTAGCTATGGGGCTAGCACATTGTTATCTGCGATTCCGTCCATTCCGTATCCTTATTTTGAAAGCAACATCGCAGCCGGCGCGAGTGCCTTTGGGTTCTTGGTAATCTATGTGGTGATTTACTACTGGCTTCATTATGGTGGGACATTGAATCACCGTAATAAACCGGAATGGGACGTGATGCCAACCATCGTTAAGGAGGATATCTTCTTTGCGAAGGCGACCATCGACGATTTAGAGGCTCTCAAATTGGTTCGCAAAACGCCGTTGACGGCGGCCCAAATGAAATCGGATGAGGAACTCGTAGAGGATGTGAATCATCTCATGCCGCGCAGCGATTGGCAAACGTTGGACAATCCATTGCATGCCTTTAAACGCGTAGCAAAGGGTGCTCGCATTACTAAACCTAAGCATATCTTTTTGATTGTTGGTGAAAGTATCCCTCAGTGGTCCATGGATCCGTTGTATATGGATTTTAATATCTGTCCAGGTTTGCGTCATTTTGCAGCAGATACGCATACGGCGTGTGTGCCTAATTTCTTGCCAGCTGGTAATGTGTCGCGCCCTTCTATTTCAAGTCTTATGAGCGGTATCTACGATAGCGGCATGGAATTGAATGAAAAGGAAATGTTCTGGAACAATACATTGCCTACGGCTCTGGCAGCACAGATAAAACGATTAGGATACCAAACCATTTACTGGTACGGTGGTAATTCATCGAGTGGTAACTTTACGAAATACGGCAAGGCCCAAGGTTTTGACCGCATCGAAAATGCTACCGAATTCTGTGGTCCACAAGCGCCACAAACATGGCTTGGCGTATACGATCACGTATTCCTCGAAGAGGCGGCAAAGCGCATCGTAGCTATGGACAAACCGACATTCCATTTTGTATATACTACGACTAATCATGGTCCCTATAAATTGGAAGATAAGTATCTTGATTTTGATGCTCATCGTGATTTGCCTGGCGTTGGCGATGATATTTTAAATCGCAAGGATGGCAATAAGGGCTTGGCTACCTACAAATATTGCGATAAGGCCATCTTTGATTTCGTAGACGCTATGAAAGCGAAGTTCCCAGATAGTTTGTTCATCGTAACGGGTGACCATTCTAATCTATTTGGCGAGTTTAATAATACATCCTTCTTGCATCGGGATTACACGATGCGTGAAATTCGCAATACCGTATTTTACATGCAACATCCTGAGCTTTCACAATCGTCATTACCTGCATCTATCGGCACGCATCTAAGCATTATGCCAACCATCATTGAGGCCATCGCGCCGAAAGGGTTTGAATATTATGCAGCGGTGCCATCCGCATTCGATGAACAACCAGATGTGCATGTAACGCCATACCAATGGATCACAAGCGACATGGTAGGGGACGTGCACGGTGACTATGGGCAATACCAAACATACACGGTGGAACCATCCGAATACATCCGCCCAATCGACAACCATGCACAGGACGCAGAATACTGGCGCTCCTTATCGGCGTGGATGATGAAATTTTATGCTAATGTACAATAGGGGAGACATACATGGCAACACTAACGGTCATTATTTTGGCTAAAAATGAAGAACAACATATGAAAGATTGCATCGCATCCGCACAATTTGCCGACGAGGTGCTTCTTATCGATGACGGCAGTACGGATAAAACAGTAGAAATCGCCGAATCTATGGGGGCTCGCGTCGTACATCACGCTATGAATGGTGATTGGTCCCAACAACGACGCTTTGCCGTCGAAGAGGCTCGGTCTGAATGGATCTTCTTCCTCGATGCGGATGAACGAATTTCGCCAGAATTACAACGAGAAGTACAAGAGGTACTAGCTAAGGATGAGAAAAAAGCATACTGGATTGAACGGTCCAATGTGTTCCATCACAATAAGGCTACACATGGCGTGTTGCGTCCCGATTACGTGTTGCGATTTATGCCAAAAGAAGGCACAAGTATAGAAGGTTTTGTACACGAAACTATATCCAGTACATACCCTGAAGCTAAATTACATGGCAAAATGTACCACTATACCTATGATAATTGGCACCAGTACTTCAATAAATTCAACAATTATACGACATTAGCGGCTAAGAAATATAAGGAAAATGGAAAATCCTGCTCCTTTGTTAAGGATATCCTTATCCGTCCAAGCTGGGCTTTTTTCAAGGTGTACATCTTAGATAGAGGCTTTTTAGATGGAAAAATGGGATTTATCCTATCTGTGAATCACTATTTCTATACCATGATTAAGTATGTAAAATTATACTATTTATTGAAATCCAATGGGAAACTATAATTTCTGAATAATAGACGAGTGTGAGTATGAGAAAGGAAGGACCACAATGCGCGTAGCCATTTTGGAAAGTATCATTATGCCTGCCGGTCATGAGGTGGAATTTGACCGCATGATTATCAATGAATTAAAACGCCAAGGTTATGAACCGGTATTGATGGTGCCGGAGAACTTTACCTTTAAGGTTGATTATGGCGTTGAGGTTATCTATCTTGAGGGCGGAGAGGTAGTGACCTATGCAGGTGCATCGAAATGGAAAAAGCCGTTCTTGTCTCTATTACGTGAACGACGTCGTCGTGCATGGTTTACTTCGGCTGCTAAAAAATTAGAGGAACATAACTGTGATGCGCTAATCATTCCGACCTCAACGTATCGCTATATAAAGGCGCTATTAGATACGCCTCTAAAAAATGCGAAGGTTCCTGTTCATTTTATTTTCCATGGCATTGGTAAGGGTGAAAACGTACGATTCTTGAAACAAGCGGAACGTACCAATCAATATCCAAATATTTACTTAGATGTTATCACCTTGCGCGACGATATGCTGCGCAGTGATTTACCGCGCGTACGTCCTATATTGCCTCCTGTGTTTACGCCATCCACAGGTGAAACGCCAACCTTCTCTACACATACGCCACTGCGTCTTGGATTTTTCGGACAATTCCGCAAGGAAAAGAATATTATCCCTCTATTGGATGCTTTCAAAACGGCTACCTTTACAGGTCCTGTAGAACTATTGGTACAAGGGGCGACGGCAAAACCTGAGGACGGCGAACTATTCGATGCCATCGCTAACGAATACAAGGACGTGCCAGGGCTTTCATTCCTACATGCGAACCTCATCGGCCCCGATTGGGACAAGGCTTTACTCGATGTAGATGCTATCTTGATGCCATACGGTGCTGAACGGTATCGCTATCACTGGAGTGCTATGCTCTACACGGCTATCGGGTTTTATAAACCGGCCTTGATATCGCCTGAAATCAATCCTGAGGTACTTCGCGATTACCATGTTGGTGAAAGCTTAGACATATCCTCGGTAGATATGATTCGCGCTGGATTAGAACAATTCGTAAACAAAATGATTGAACATCCAGAGATATATGAGGCAGGTTTGGTACAAGCCAATGAAGACTTTGGACATAAACGGATGATTGATTCGATTATTAATGTATAGAACAACTAAGGAGAGTGTATGTTTCAATATATAAAGGACCAATGGGCTAATGGTCGAGCTATTTATGGGAAAAAATCGTGGCGTGAAACACGTCGCGTAATCTTGCATTTCTTGCGAACTGTAGGCCACAAGCAAGAGATGATGGAATACAAGGCTTTTTTTGAAAGCTATGCACCAGATCAACATATTTTAGATAAACAAGAAGGCCTGTATGAGTTGATGAGTCGTATTTTCTTGTTTAAAGAATCTACCTTGCGTGAACGTATTGATGCGGTAAAGAATCACTTTACAGCCTTAGAAGATGTATTTACGCCAGAAACTATCGAAATGCTATATAATCCGGATGAGCTAAAACCGGAGGGATTGAAACAAGGCATTCTACTTTGGGAAGATGCTGACTTAAACATGACGGCACATCTTAACTTTATGACAGGTCAACGTAAGGAAGGTTTATTTACCATTCTGTTACAACTAGGAGACCAAGGCGTATACCATGCGAATATCCGCCTCGGTAAAGGTCTAGAAGGGGAACCATCATTGTGGATTGGTACCATCCAAGGGTATAAAGATGGTTTAGATAACGCAAAACATATTACAAAGAAAATGTTTGGCTATCGTCCAAAAAACTTTATCGTATTTTTGATTCGGGAACTCGCTAAATACTGTAAAGTTCAATCTATGTACGCCGTATCTGACGAAGGTTTCTATGCCAACACACACATGGTGCGTGGTCATAAGGCAAAGGTAGCTGAACTCGATCCATTGTGGGAAGACATTGGCGGTACAGTTACACAAGATCCGCGATTCTTCAAAATTCCATTGGAAGAATACAGAAAACCTATTGAAGAAATCAAATCACAAAAACGTAGCCAATATCGGAAGAGATATGAATTACTTGATGGATATCAAGAACAAGTTCGGGGGAATTTGAAGGAGTATTTGAAGTAGAGGCATTATAAATTAATAAGAAAATTAAATAGGTAAGGGATTTAATAAATTAGGGGATTATACTATGTATAAGCACATTATATTAAGTAGGTTTGGTGGCTTAGGAGATATGGTTATGATGTCACCATTATTAAAAGGAATTAAGACATTATATCCAGATATAAAATTAACTGTTGTGGGGAATACAAATGCTAAACAGTTAATGGAATCCTATCCATTTATAGATGAGTATCTTACTTTTGATAAAACGAAAAAAAGCTCTTGGAATCTTATAAAAAAGTTATGGCGTTCAGATGTGGTATATTTAATGGATACGCTTTATCGTGTATCTATTATTTATGCTTTAGCTTGTATCAAAAAGCGTGTCGGATTGCCACATAAACGTAAATTTTGGCTCACTGATAATCTTGAAATAGAACCTTGGATGAATCATGCATTTGAGCCTGTTGTATATGCACATTTTTTGAAAGAGGCAACAGGAATTGATGTAACGAAATTACCTAATTGGGATATTTTTGTATATCCAGATGCTAGGGATGTAGATAAGCAGCATGTAAAAGAATTGTTGGAACCTTTACAAGGTAAAGACTATATTGTATCAAGTTTGGAAACAGGTGGATATGCTAAAAATTGGCCTAAGGAGCATTGGATAACATTATTTAACGAACTTAATAAAATAGGAAAATCGGTAGTTCTTATAGGAGCCGAATCACAGAACTATACTAATCTTGAGCTACCAGATAATGTTGTTAATCTCATAGGTAAAACTAATTTATTAGAAGTTGGGGAAATCATAAGAAATGCAGAACTTGTTATCAATGGATGTAGTTTTCCTGTACATGTAGCTAATGCATTTGATACGCCGGTTATAGGTTTATATGGTTCAGAGCCTTCTTGGAGATGTGCACCACAACGTATTTATAAAGATGTAATATCTCCAGTGGATTGTAAGGGTTGTGATGTTTTATATAATAGTCCTGGATGGTGTGAGAAACCTTTTTGTATGGATAGACTCTTGCCTTCAACTGTAATGGAATATGTTAAAAAGTTTTATTCAGAGGGAAAACCATTAGGAAAATATAGACTAATTACAGGAAAATAATTATAAGATTTACTTCAGTATTTTGTAGGTGAAAGTGGGAAATTATAGTGAAAGTAGCAGTTTGTTTTTTTGGTCACCTAAGGACCTTTAAAGAATGCGCCCCGCATTTAAAGCACAATTTATTGAATCGATATGATTGTGATTTATTTATGCATACATGGTCAACATATAATCATCATACAGTAACACATCATGAGAATAGAGATATTAAAGGGATTGTAGATAAAGGTACTATTACAAGTACATATGGTGAATTTAAAGAAATTGCCATAGAGGAACAGATTGTAAAGGAAATGGGAACTGTCAATGTAACCTGGTCTGATAAAAAAGTATCTTTATTTGGTTTATATTCTTTATATCACAGTATGAAAGTTTCATATTCTTTATGTGAAAAATATGCTAAACAAAATAATATTGAGTATGATTTAGTTGTTATGATACGTCCAGATATTGCCTTATTGGACCCATTAGAATTAGATACTTATATATCTTCTATATCTTCTGATGAATTGGGGAAAGCATATTTTACATTTGTTGGAGGTTCAGCTAAAGTTAATATAGGTTTTAGGAATCTAGGCGGCAATGATTTGATGTTCTTTGGTAAACCAAATGTAATTTCCTCTATCATGGATGGTGCTGATCAAGAATTGAATCATGTAAAAGAATGTTTAGAAGTTAGTATGCCTGAGCATGTATTATTTAATATAGTAAATAATCAGAAATTAGGAATATATATAATAGATTATCCAGGTTGGACTATTATTAGACCTATGAGTTTTAAGTCTAAACTAAGTCGTATTATTCGGTTTAAGGGAAATAAGAATTTTATAAAAATAGAATTTCTTGTATTTATTTTGTATAAATTATTCTCTATTCGTTTTTCCATAGGTAATTTTGAAATAAATATTTGTGCAGGACGACCTTATTCAAAATAAAAATTAGTATTAATCTAATAATGAGTTTATAGTTACATAATCTTTTTCTTATATAATAGTTCTAGAAATATATTTTTTGGGGGAAATATGCTAAACATTGTATTACCAATGGCTGGACGAGGTTCTCGTTTTGCTAATGCAGGATATACGCTACCAAAACCTTTAATTCCGATTCATGGGGTTCCTATGATTAAGGTGGTAGTAGATAATTTGACACCTAAGTGCGAACATCGTTTTATCTTTGTGGTACAACAAGCACATATAGATCAATATGATTTAATTCCTAAATTAAAATCGTATGCTAAAAATGTTGAAATAATTGGTATTAATGGTATTACTGAGGGACAAGTGTGCACAGCTTTATTGGCACAAAAATTCTTTAATAATGACGAACCATTGATGAATGCGAATAGCGATCAATATATTGATATTGATATTAATGAGTATCTAGATGCTATGAATGAGCGTAATTTAGATGGCATGATTATGACGATGAAAGCAGATGACCCTAAATGGTCTTATGCGCGCACTAATGAAGAAGGATTTGTTATTGAAACTGCAGAAAAGAAAGTGATTTCTGAAGATGCGACAGTAGGAATCTTTAACTTTAAGCATGGTCGTGATTTAGTACGTGCAGCTAATCAAATGATTGCAGATGATATTCGTGTAAATGGTGAGTTCTATACCTGTCCTGCCTATAACTATTTAATTAAAGAAGGTAAGAAGATTGGTATTTATGGGATTGGTGAGGAGTACAATGGTATGTATGGCTTAGGAATTCCAAAAGATTTAGAATTCTTTTTACAACATCCGGTTTCTCAACATATTAAAATGAAGGTGATGAAATGATTATTTTATCTCATCGCGGCTATTGGAAATCTGAGGAAGAACGTAATCAAGAGGTAGCATTCCATCGCTCATTTGATTTGGGATATGGCACAGAGACGGATATACGCGATATACAGGGAAAACTTGTTATTTCACATGATATGCCACAAGGTAATGAAATAACATTTGAGGAACTATTACAAATCATGGATGGGCGTAACTTACCATTGGCTTTGAATATAAAAGCTGATGGGATGGCTCATGAAATTCTTCGTTTGTTAAAGCAATATAATCATACGAATTATTTTACCTTTGATATGTCTATTCCTGATATGGTAGTGCAATTAAAAACAGAACTAACCGTTTTTACAGGGTTATCGGATATACTTTCACCAGCAGTATTATTAGATCAAGCGGATGGTATATGGTTAGATTGTTTTAATTCGGATTGGTATGATAGTAAATTAGTCGATACATATTTAGAAATGGGAAAATCGGTATGTATCGTATCTGCAGATTTACATAAACGTGATGTAAAGGAACAGTGGAGTATTATTAAACAGTGCAAGCATTTGAATTCAGACTCATTAATGCTGTGTACTGATTATCCAGAAACAGCAAGGGAGTTTTTCTATGGGGAAGAAAATAAAGGCCATTCTATTTGATATGGATGGCGTGTTGATTGATGCTAAAGAATGGCATTATGAGGCTTTAAATCAAGCGCTAGGCCTATTTGGGTATACAATAACAAGAGCAGAACATCTATCAATGTATGATGGGCTTTCAACACGTCAAAAATTAGAGAAATTGACAATTGAAAAGGGATTACCACGTGACTTACATAGTTTTATCAATGAGATGAAACAAAAGTATACGACACGCATGATTTATGAAAATTGTCGGCCACGATTTAATCATGAATTTGCATTATCTAAATTGAAAGCTGAAGGTTATAAAATTGCAGTTTGTTCTAATTCCATCCGCATGACGATTGAGATGATGATGGAATATGCACGTTTAGATTTATATTTAGATTTCATTATCTCTAATCAAGATGTAGAAAAACCGAAGCCGGATCCTGAAATTTATCAAACAGCAATGAAGCAGCTACAGTTACAGCCTGATGAATGTTTAATTTGTGAAGACAATGATAATGGCATTAAAGCGGCTTTAGCAAGTAATGGACATCTTATGACCATTCGAACTGTGGATGATGTTAATTATGATGCGATTAAGGAGCGGATTGCTCAAATTGAGGGGGTGTAGTATGAATATTCTATTCTTGATGGGAGGCAACTCTGATAAAAATAAGGAAGATTATCCGTTATACCTTACCGAAGTGAAGGGCAAAACAATTTTAGAAAAACAAATTGAATCTGCCGAAGCATTACATCCGGAATCTATTATTTTCTGTATGAAAGAAACAGAAATTAAACAATATAGTACGGATAGTGTAATTTCTCAATTGGTACCTAATGCTAAGATTTTACCGATTACAGGTATGACAAAGGGTGCAATCTGTACTGCTTTATTAGCTAGCGAATATGTTGATACTGATGAAGAATTATTAATTATGGCTATTGATGATTTCATGGATGCATCTGGTCTAGCTATTATTAATGAGTTTAGAGCGAATCATGCTGATGCGGGTGTAGTATGTTTTAATTCGATACATCCTAGATATTCTTTTGTGAAAGTTAATGCTGATGGTGAGCCAACTCAATTCTCTGAAAAAACACCGATTAGTAGACATGCACTTATTTCGTTTTATTATTTTAAATGTGGATCTGATTTTATAGCTTGTGCTAAAGATGTTATCCGTAAAGATCGTTTGATTAATGGTAACTTTTATATTAGCCAAAGCTTAAATGAGATGATTCTACGACAAAAACACATTATGGTAAAAGAAATTGAAAGCGCACAATTCCATCCATTGAAAACAGAACATCAGCTAGCTGAATATATTATGGAATATAATAAGAGCTTGCAAAGTAAATAAATAATAAAAGGCGCCGATGTGGCGCCTTGTTTACTATAAGTACAAAAAAGGATGTAGTTAGATTATTGAATAGATTTAACTATATATAGGTATACACATGAAGATTGATAATTTAGACAAGATGATTGGTGGTTGGTTTATTGGTAACTTTGAACCATCCTTATTTAAGACAAATGACTGTGAAGTAGCTGTAAAACGTTATAATAAAGGTGATTATGAAGGTCATCACTACCATAAAATTGCTACAGAATATACAGTTATCATAAATGGCCGTGTAAAAATGAACGGTGTAGAATATGGTGCTGGCAGTATTATTACTATGGAGCCTAATGAAGTAACAGATTTTGAATGCTTGGAAGATGGCACTGTTAATGTGGTTGTGAAAATACCTGGGGCTAATAATGATAAATATGTAGTGGAGTGAGATAAAGTAATTTAATATTAAACAATAAATATTTGGTTTTATACCGGTCTACATAATAATAGTATATTGTGTGGGGCGGTATATTAGTATGGCAGTGAAATTTAATAGGGGTAAAATTATGGACTATAATTCCGATAGACCTATTGAATCTGCAAATCAAGATTTACTAGGCAGATCAACATTTTCAAAATGATTAGCGGAAGCAATATATAAATATAGTGGTAGAGATGGATTAGTAATAGGGTTATTTGGTAAGTGGGGAACTGGTAAAACATCAATTCTGAATATAGTTGTTAATGAAATAAATAGTTTATCTGAAGATAGTTGTGATAAACCTATAATTGTAAAGTTTTCCCCTTGGAACTATACAGATAAAGATAATTTGATAAGTTTATTTTTTAGAGTATTAAAGAATAAACTTGATATAGATAACGATGAAGAAAAAAGAAAGAAGATAGGGAAAGCCTTAACTGATTATTCAGATGCTCTAGATGCATTATCATTAGTTCCTATGGTTGGATCGGGGATAGCCATTTTATTAAAAACAATAGCTAAAGCTCAGGGTGCTGAATTATCAAAAGAAGTTGATTTAGATGTATCTAGAAATCATTTAGAGGAAGTACTAAGTGAAACTAATGAAAAAATAATAGTTATTATAGATGATATTGATCGATTGACTAATTCACAAATAAGGGATATTTTTCAGTTGGTTAAGTAGGTTGGCAATTTTCCTAATATAATATATGTTTTATCAATGGATAGGAATGTTGTATGTAGAGCTTTGGAAGAAGTACATAATATTGATGGATCAGAATATTTAGAAAAAATCGTACAGATTCCATTTGAAATACCAACACTTATGAAACCTCAAATACGAGAAATATTTTTGGCAAAGCTTAATGATACTATAAAGGATATTTTGATGACATTACTTGGAATGAGAATTATTTTAATGAAGTTTTTAATAATTGTATAGAACCATATATTAAAACATTAAGAGATGTTAATAGAGTTATTAATACCTTTCAATTTAGATATAGATTACTTTATAAAGAGACGGCTTTTGAAGATATGCTGGCACTTACGACTATTGAAGTATTAGATCCACAATTATATCAATGGATTGGTAATAATAAAGATTTATTGTGTAGTACATCAATTCATAGTTTACAATCTCTGTATCGAGATAAAAAAGATTATCGTATCAAAATATGTAATGAATTAGAAAGATTATGTATAAATGTAGATGAAGCTATAAAATTTTTAACTACATTATTTCCTGTATTTGAGGATGATATCGATGAACGTAATGTTAGATGTATTTCGTCTAATATTAGAGAAGCTATGAGAGTTGCTCAAGAAGATCGATTTAATACATACTTTGTATTTGATTTAAGTAGCATTGCTATTCCAAGACATATCATTAATAATTGCATATATACATTAGATTTGAATACTCTTATGGTTATGATAACTAAATTTAATGATGAGGGTAACATTGAATATTTTATAGATGAGTCACGGTCGTTAGTTAATACTATTCCTTCTGAATGATTAGGTTTACTTGCAACTGCTATTCTAAAGAGGCAATATGAGTTTAAAGATGCTAACTTAGCTAGTTTTTATGTGCTATCTGTTTTTAGTAAAGCTGAATTTCTTGTATATGATATATTTAGTAAGATTAACAATGAAATTGACAGATATATCATAATTAAAGATACTGTAGAAAATGTAACTAAAAATGAATTAGGAGTAATAGCTAGTTTTATTAATAGATTAGAGCTATCATATGGTCGCTTAGCTGGAAATGAAGAATATAAGGATCAACAGCTCATAACTTTAATGCATTTAGAAGAATTAGAGAAAACTTATATTTCTAAAATTAATGAAATTACTCAATCTGAATTTATTATTGATATAAATCATTTTCATATGGCCTTTTATTTATGGGAGTGTTTAGATAAAGATCGAGCGCAAATTTATTTAAAGGAAACACTAAAAGAGGATATTAATATACTTAAGTTTGTTTGCTCGATTGCAAGTCGTTGGAATGGTACAGATGGTAGTGGTTGGTCTTCTAAATTAAATAATTATTTAACTTATATTTCACCAGATACTGTATATAAAAAAATTCAAGAGTTTGATAAGCGAGATTTGTATAAATTTACACTTGATGATCAGATTAAATTAGCTTCTTTTGTTTTGAATTATGAAAAATCGGATAACAGTCATGGTGTCAATGAAAAATTGGCCAAGGAGCTTGTAACTAAGTGGAATAATAGTTGAAAGTAGATATATAAAGGGGGATTTTGTTATATGTCACATTGTTATTTGTGTGGAGTATTATTAGATAAATCTAATAGTAGTGTAGAACATATTATTCCTAACGCTTTAGGGGGTAATTTAAAATCAAGACAATTATTGTGTAAAAAATGTAATTCTGATATAGGTCATCAAGCAGATTCAGAGTTAGCTAAACAATTAAATTTTTTTGCTAATATGTTGAATATTAGACGTGATAGAGGTGAGCCTCAAGAGTTTAAGTTTAGAGATGAAGTCTCAGGAGTTGTATATAGATGTTTGCCTGGTGGGAAACCGAAACGTATAGAGCCTGAAATTATTACAAATAATGATCAGATTGTAATTAAAGCACCAGATAAGAAAATTGCTAGACAGTTATTAAATCGATAAAAAAAAATGTATGTAGACTTAGATATAGAGAAAGTTATTAGTGAATCTACAAAAAGTAGGGAGTATATTAATAATTGGTGTGGATTTAAAATAGCTATAGGAGGTGCTGCTGCCTATAAGTCTATATATAAGACCGCATTAAATTTTTATATATACTCTGGTGGAAATATTAATAATATATGTGATATTAAACAAATTCTATTTAATGAAAATACAGTGTTTGATTATGTGAAACCTTGTTATCTAAATTACGAATTAATAGAGAAAGACGTTGATGAAGTTTTACATAGTATTCTTATTTATGGTGATAGGAGATTAGGTAAATTATATTGTTATATAGAGTATTTTAATGCTATTAAATACATTGTTTTATTAAGCGATAATTATGCTGGTGAAACGATTAATAAATTTTATATTTTTAATGTTTTGGAGCGAAAAGAAATTTCAAACCCTAATATTAATACTAATTGGTATCATAATATAGATGGAATATTTGAAAATCTAAAATTAGATAGTAAACAACTTGAAGTGTCATTAGAGAATTTGTTAAAAGTTATTAGTGACAAGCAACATAATGAACATGTAAATAAATTAATAGATGAGGCTTGGAATTCTACTATGAACATGTTTGAGCTTTCAGAGGAAGATATAATTACAGAAGCTGTCTATGATAAGTTGATTGAGAAAACGGTTGATTTACTTATTCAATATTTAAATCGATTGATGCCTAAAGATTAAGTAAAAGATTGATTAATGAGTAATAAAATTAATAGATTAAATAATGATATAATTGATTTTCTAATTTTTATTTATAAATCTGTTAAGACAGATATATATACACAATATAGTTGTTATATAAAAACAAAATTACTAAAGAAATCTGGCCCTGAATTACAAGTAATATATCAGTTACTTGTAAGTGACCTAGAAAGCAGATATATGTTTGTTTGGAGTGCTGTTTCTTTAGGCGCTATATTAGGTTTTATAGTAGGTATAGGATCGAGTTTAGCAATAGAGGTATTAAAGGATGCTGCTAGTGATAATATTGTATATGCATATAATCAATTTATAATTATGCTAGTGAAAATATTGTTAGGCACTAGTATTGTAGGATTTATTTTTACAATGTTATTGAGTATTTCTAAGTTTAAATCTATTGGTTTCTATGTGGTTTTATTTATTTCATTAATGGGAGGAGTTTACTGGAGTCATTTTGAACATTCTATTTTGATGGATTTGTTTTTTCTCATATTAAGTTGTATATGCATATGTACTATGTTTGCTACTGTTTTTGACACTATAAAGAAATGTGTTGTTATAAAAAAATAGTGATAGAAGAAATATTGGCTAATAGGACTATGACTATTCGATTGCCTAAATATATACAGAAATAATTGTGAATTATCTAATATGATGTACTATAATTATATTGAATAAAGACAGAAAACATAGAAATTAGTATAAAAAAGACAGTAGGAAGACAGAAAAAGACAGAAGATTTTATTCTATATTATTTGGATACTATATTTAGTATATGTATATTATATTTAATCTATATATAGTGCTTACTATGAAGACAGAAGAAGACAGAAGCAACAAAAAAGGTGAGTGTAATGCGTATTTTATTAGCAAATTTAACAAAGATGGTAGGCGATACAGGTGGCCTTGCTAAGGTGACAGCTGCATTTGCCAATGAGATGCAGCGTCGTGGCCACGAGGTGAGTCTTGTGTATAGCGATGTGCAAACAGGGGATTTCTACTATCCACTTGATGCGGGTATCGAAGCATATGATTTGTGTCATTATGAAGGTGAAAGTCATTCTATTCCTCTTTGGTACAAGGCAAAACGGGAGATTTTGCGTGCCTTTGACAAGCGTAAAGCTCGTGGTGTAAATAATGAGTTCACGAAAAAGTATTTATTAGGTCATCTTCAGTCTGTTTTAGATCGTACTAAGCCAGATGTAATCGTGTCGTACCAACCAGCAGCATCGAAGGCTTTGTTGCTTGATTTGAAAACAGATATTCCTGTTATCACCATGAGCCATGGTGACCCTGAGGATTATTTTAATACCTATCCTGTAGAAGAGGTCGAAGCGGTCGCAAAGAGTACGGTAAACCAAGTATTATTACCATCCTTTGAGGCACATATTAAAAATCATTTACCAGAGGCTAAGACTGTTGTTATCGGTAATGCCATTCCACAATATGCGGAACAGGCGGAGCTTTCACAGGTGAAAGACCGTTACAAAATCGTATTTGTAGCGCGACTTGATAAGAACCATAAAAGGCCACATTTGTTAATTGAGGCATTTGCGCCATTAGCCGAAAAGTATCCAAACTGGGATATTGAATTATGGGGCCAAGAGGACCGCAAGATTTACAAGAAAGAATTGGATATGATTGTGTCCAAGGCGGGACTCGGAGACCGTGTTCATTTTATGGGGACGACCACGGATGTACCAAGTGTACTTGTTAAGGCTGATATATTTGTATTCCCAAGCGCCTATGAAGGATTTGGGCTTTCACTAGGTGAAGCAATGAGCATGGGATTGCCAGCAATTGGCTATAAATCTTGCTCTGCTGTCAATGAGCTCATCATCGATGGGGAAACAGGCATCTTATGTGATGATGGGGTGGCATCATTGACGGTGGCTTTGGAACGATTAATGCAAGATCAAAACCTTCGCGTTACTATGGGCCAAGCCGGCCGTGACCGTATGAAACAATTCAGCCCAGAATCTATTTGGGGACAATGGGAGGAATTGTTGAAACAGGTAAGTGTAAATAGATAAGTTAATAGTATAATGATTACTATTGTGTTGACCTTAACTACCAATTTTAATCTCATAGATTAGTATAGTTTAAGTATATGTATAAAGATGGCGAAACATATGTTTCGCCATCTTTTTTATACAATAATTGTGTAAAAATGAAAATAATATGAATATTTTATGTTCTGCTTATCGATTATTTATCTCTCATTGTTATACTAGACAGGAATTGTATAGTTGTATGTTTTTCATATAGAGGGAACGAGGGTACTTATATACTGATTCATGCGACTATAGCGTGTAACATATAGTTTCTGTATAAGAGAGGTATTTTATGAAACATCAATTGGCTGCTGTGTTGGCAGCGACGGCTGTGTTAGGTGTAACGACTGCGTTTGCAGCGAATCCATTTTCCGATGTAACGCCAGATTCTTGGGCGTATCAATCTGTGTCTCAATTGGCGAATGCTGGTATTATTAATGGCTATCCAGATGGGACTTTCAAAGGCCAAAAGGACATTACTCGTTTTGAAATGGCGCAAATGATTGCAAAAGCCATGGCCAATCAAGACCGTGCGAATGCAGAGCAACAAGCGATGATTAATCGTTTAGCTGATGAATTTTCCAATGAGTTGAATAATTTGGGCGTTCGCGTCAATCGCTTAGAGGACCGCGTGGGTAATGTGAAAGTAACGGGCGATGTGCGTTTGCGGTATCTTGGCACTAAAGCGATGGGGCCTGACTTTATAAGAACTCAAGGGGAGTATAGCAAAAAGTCCCAATTTGATATGCGTGCACGTGTTCAATTCAATGCGAAGATTAACGACAAGACGGATGCGGTTGTGCGTATGACGACCGATTCTATTGAATTTGGTAATACTTACGATGATAATACAGGTGAAATGACTGGGGCAGCTTACATCGATCGCGCTTATGTGGATCATCGATTTGGCAAATATGTATCTGCAAAGGTAGGTCGTTTTAACCAAGTTATCGGCAATGGTTACTACTATGACGATGTGTTTGACGGTGTTCAAATTAATATCGGCAACGATAAAATCCAATTCCAAGGGGCCCATGGCTATTTCTTAAAAGGGATGTTTAATGGTACCTCCGCAGATATGAATGATACCGTTAGTTATGCTAGCCTTAAAGGTCAGCCAAATAAACATATCAGCATGGGCGGTTTCTATGCTCGCATGAACTCACCATATAATATGGGCTTCACATTTAGAAAGTTCTATGGTTTCCATACCGATATTAATTTTGATAAAGTTTGGATTGGTGGCGAATGGTTGAAAGCCGCCCATACGGATCGTGGTACAGGCTGGACTACCGGTGCAGGCTATGGTCATTATGACATAGCTAAAAAGGGTACTTGGGATGTAAAAGCCCAATACTTCAATATTGATGAGAAGATGGGCGCTGTGTCCTCTAAATGGAACCTTGCCTACGATTCTACACAAACTGAAAGTAGTGGACATTTATGGTTCCATGGCTATAAAGGCTGGCTCGGTACTGTGGACTATGCATTGCAAGACAATCTAGGTCTTAGTGTATATGCTGGGTTCAAAGGTAAAACAAAACCTGAACTTGCTAGTTATAAGCGTTCCTTGGCTAACTATTATCGCGTGGAGCTTAACTACCAATTCTAATGTGATGTCCAGCTTTTATGATGTCTAGATATCTTAATCTATATGTGTTGTGTAATGTATATTATTAGTGAAAGTATGTGTTATGTAATGTAATGTATATTATTGATGAAAGTATGTATTGTGTTTGTGGAGAGGGTTAGATTATGAAAAAACACTTGGCAACGATGTTGGCAGCAATGGCTGTGTTAGGTACGACGACGGTATTCGCAGCGAATCCGTTTTCTGATGTAACGCCAGATTCTTAGGCGTATCAATCCGTATCTCAATTGGCGAGTGCAGGCATTATTAATGGCTATCCAGATGGGACTTTCAAAGGCCAAAAAGATATTACCCGTTTTGAAATGGCCCAAATGATTGCGAAGGCCATGGCTAATCAGGACCGCGCTAATGCGGAACAACAAGCGATGATTAATCGCTTGGCCGATGAATTTTGCAATGAATTGAATAATTTGGGCGTTCGCGTGGCTCGTTTAGAGGACCGCACAGGTAATGTGAAAGTTTCCGGTGATGTGCAGTTCTTATTGCGTCATTCCTTTACGAAAAATGGCGTGTTGATAGGGCAAGGCGGTCAATATTACAAGCCATCTAAATTTGATGTTCGTGGTCGTGTGCAATTTAATGCAAAGGTAAATGACCGCACCGATGTAGTGGCTCGTTTTAGAACCTATCAAATGGAATTGGGTGACGGCGATGGATACTACTCCGCTCTTACCATCGATCGTGGCTATGTAAATCATCAATTTGGTAACCATACATCTGTAAAGGTAGGCCGTTTTAATCAAGTCATCGGCAATGGTTTATTGTATGATGATACCTTCGATGGTATTCAATTCAATACGGGGAATGATAAAGTTCAATTCCAAGCAGCCTACGGCTATGCAGTGGCAGGTGCTTTTGACGGCCTAACTAAAAAATCCAACAAAACTTTCACCTATGCTGGCCTTAAAGGTCAACTTAATAAACATGTAAACCTTGGTGGTTTCTATGCCCGTAGAAATGCGCACAAATCCGGCAGTGGCGCCCTCAAAAACATGTATGGCTTCAGCACAGACATGAACTTTGATAAAGTTTGGGTTGGTGGCGAATGGGTGAAAGCCGCTGGCGTTTCTCACGGTTCTGCATGGACTGCTGGCCTTGGTTATGGCAACTACGACCAAGCAAAACGTGGCTCCTGGGACGTAAAAGCACAATACTTTAACTTCGGCCAAAACTTAGGTGCTGCATCCTCTACATGGGACATCGCTTACGATCTAACTAATACGGCTTGGTCCACAGTTGCACCTGGTATAACTACTAGTACAATGAATTACCAAGGCTTTAAAGGCTGGTTATCAACTGCTGACTACGCATTACAAAAGAACGTAGGCTTAACAGCATACTACGGCTTCAACAACAAAACAAACAAGGCTACTGGCGATAACGAAAAACTTTCCAATTACTACCGCCTAGACCTTAACTACCAATTCTAATCTGATGATTGGTATCGTTCATAACTAAAATAATCCCCTTGATGAGTATTTCGGTACCTATCAAGGGGATTTTAAATTAGAACAGGCGTGTAGTAATTTTTAAGATGAGTATGATATAGTGTCTCCAGAATTAGAACAGGCCTGTTCTAATTTTTAGGAGAGGTATTAAAGGGCTTAGCCAATACTACAGGCCTGTACTAATTTTATTTCTCTCATATTTACAAACAACAAATTGTAAATTATAATTTAAGATAATTTATAGTTTGTTTACATTGTGAGAGTGAGAGGACTATTATGAGACATGTAAGTAAAGCAAAGCTATCGTTAGCTGTGGCACTGACGATTGCTGGATCTGTAATGCCTAATATGATGGTAGATGCGGTTTATACCGCTCCCTATACTGATAATACAGACTTCGTAGCTAACAGTGATGATATGATACGTGTATTCCCAGAATACGATAAAAATATATCTTCTATAGTAGCGAATGGTGGTATGGTTATTATTGAAGACGGGTATTCTAATATTGGCTATGGTCATAGTGCATTTGCTACCAGTAAAAATGGTGGAGACATTAAATTGAAAAAAGGTGTATATAATTCTGGTAGAGTGAATACACCTGTTGCCCTTGCTCAAGGCGGCACAATTAATATAGGCGTCCATGATCATCACGGTGAATTTACGGGTGATAAAATATTCGTTGAAGGCGATGTTATAGTTAAAAATGATCCAATTCATAGCTCAACCATTAATATCGGTATAGATGGTGAGGAATCCAATTGGTCTGGGCTAGCTTTCAATTTATCTGATGAAAATAGGCGAAATTTTAATAATATCAATGTGTTCCTTGGTGAAAGAGGGGCTTGGGAGCTATTATATCAAGGTGGCCTTGATGGTACTAACCTTGATAGTAGTACTATGCCTAGCCGTGTACATCGACTTGTTGGCTCTACGAATCGTAATTTTCAAAATATAGTAGAGCAAAATGAGCATAATAAACTCTATATTGATAAGCTCGAAGGACATGTGAATTTTATTTATGATCCTAATGATGAATATGCAGATACCGAGGATCCAGAATATACACCGCCAACCACAACATATAATGGTTTAACGGCTGATTCCTTCTGGGGTGGTGACATTCATATTACAAGTGCGGCCCCTAATTCTGGCGCTCATCTATACACCAGCCGCAAGGGATTGGACTTGTCTACTGAGGATAATGTAAACAAGGTTTTAGACAATCTTGCACACAAGGTGTATTACCATGATTATGTGACTGGTGAAAGAAACCTTGAAGGCACGGTAGCCATTGCTTCTGAAGGTGCTGAATCCGGTCGCTTCAAGGTATTAACATCTGGATATGCTAAAGAAGGCGCTATTACATGGCAAGCCGACCAAAATGGTCAAGGTAAATACGTGTACGGCAATACAACAGTAACCCCAGCACCGCAACCAACACCAACACCGGCGCCAACGCCAACTCCTGCGCCGCAACCGGCACCGCAACCAACGCCGGCTCCAACACCACAACCAGCACCAACGCCGGCTCCAACACCACAACCAGCACCGACACCGGCGCCAACACCACAACCAGTACCAACGCCGGCACCAACACCGCAACCAACGCCGGCTCCGATACCGCAACCAGCACCAACGCCGGCTCCAACACCGCAACCGGTACCAACCCCACAACCTGCTCAAACAACGGCATATGATACTCCTCATATGCGTGGCGCTCGTTCCGCGATTATGAGCAATATCAACGGCTGGCGCACATTAACAAATATTTACCGTCCTCGTGCATTGCAACAAGGCGCAACAACAGGTATTTGGGCCCATATCGGTGGCGGTCAATACAGTTATGATGCACAAGGTATTGATACCGACACAACCTATACACGTATTCAAGGTGGTTACGACGCTAAAACTGGTAGCGGCTGGACCGTAGGCGGTCAAGTGTCTTATCTTCGTGGCCATGATGATTATGTGTTCAATGGCTCTGGCAAAGAAAAAGCCTTTGCAGTTGGCGCCTATGGTTTGAAAGACCTCGGCCGAGATCAATACATTCAACTTGAATCCCAAGTTGGTCGCGTAACGAATACTTTCACAGCTCGTAATGAAATTGGTGAAAGCCTATCTGGCGAAACTAAGGCTAATGCATATACTATCGGCGCTCGCTATGGTAAAACTGTGAAATTACAAAATGGTGTATACATCGAGCCACAAGCGCAATTGAGCTATACCCGCTTTGGTGGAGATAGCTTTAATGCAGGCACCATGCATGTAGACCAAGCTGGCGTAAGCAGCACTGCTGGCGGTCTTGGCCTTGAAATTGGTAAGACCTTTGGCGCCGGTAGCATCTATACTCGTGTAGGTGTTAACCATGCTTTCTCCGGCTCGGTGAAAACTACATACACAAGTGGTTCCACTGTAAAATCTACAGAACAAGACCTTAAAGGTACATGGACTGACTTTGCATTCGGTGGCCGTTATGGCATCAATGCTAACAACAGCCTTTACGCTGATATTAGCACAGGTTTATCTGGCGACTATAAAGAAGGCTGGTCTGTGAACGCTGGCTTTACACATAAGTTCTAAGATATGTTTACCTAAAATAATCTGAAAATATAGTCTATATATAAAATAACCCCAGAGCACTAATAGCGGTGTATATTAGCTGCTAGTACTCTGGGGCTTTTATGAATATGGCTCTCCGGAATTAGAACAGGCGTGTTCTAATTTTTAGGAGCAGTATCAAAGGGGCCTACCGATACTACAGGCGTTATGGGGTAAGATTATGAAAAAACAAATTACCGCAATGTTAGCAGCAACTGCTGTATTGGGCGCAACAACTGCATTTGCTAACAATCCATTTTCTGATGTGAGCACAGATTCTTGGGCATATCAAGCGGTTTCTCAATTAGCTGAGGCAGGTATTGTAAATGGCTACCCAGATGGGACTTTCAAAGGTCAAAATAACATTACTCGTTACGAAATGGCGCAAATGATTGCAAAAGCTATGGCGAACCAAGATCGTGCCAATGCAGAGCAACAGGCTATGATTAATCGCTTGGCTGATGAATTCTCTAATGAATTGAACAATTTGGGCGTTCGTGTGGCTCGTTTAGAAGACCGTGTAGGTAATGTAAAGGTAACTGGCGACGTACGTCTTCGTTATCTTGGATCCCAAGAAAAAGATGGTAAATTCGTAAATGATGGTACGAATATGCGTGGCCTAGACTATAGTAAAGGTTCTCAATTCGATGTGCGCGCTCGCTTGCAATTTAATGCAAAGGTTAATGACCGCACAGATGTTGTAGTTCGTACTACAACAGGAAATATGGAACTAGGTGATTCCTTCCAAACATCCTCTTCTGGTTCATCCCTTCGCGATAGACCAACAAATATTCATTTCGACCGTGCTTATGTAAATCATAAATTTGGTGAACGTGTATCTGTGAAAGCAGGTCGTTTCAATCAAATGATTGGTAATGGCTTGATTTATGATGATGGCTTTGATGGTGTTCAATTCAACGCAGGCAATCATAAGCTTAATTTCCAAGCAGCATATGGTTATGGTATTGAGGGCGGTTTTGCTACCGATATGTATGGTCAAAACTCCATCGATAAAAACGGAAACTTTACCATGGTCTATACAGGCTTAAAAGGTCAACTTAACGACCATGTAAACCTCGGTGGTTTCTATACACGTGTAAATAAACGCGTAAATGGGGAAGCTAAAAATATGTACGGTTTCAGCTCTGACTTGAACTTTGATAAAGTTTGGGTTGGTGGCGAATGGGTGAAAGCAGCTAGCATATCTAATGGTACAGCTTGGTCTGCTGGCCTTGGCTATGGTGATTATAAAATCTCCAAACGCGGTACATGGGATGTAAAAGCGCAATACTTCAACTTTGGCGATAACATTGCCCTTCAATCCTCCCGTTGGGAAGTACCATATGATGCGACAAACCGTTATTATGATCCTAACTTCCATGGTGGTCCAGCATATGTTACTAGCTACCGTGGTTACAGAGGTTGGTTGGCAACGGCTCACTATGCATTGCAAGACAATGTAGGCGTAACAGGCTACTATGGCTTTAATAATAAAACAAATAAGAGCATCGGTGACAACGATAAACTTCCTAACTACTACCGTGTAGACCTTAACTACCAATTCTAATAGATAAGTAAGTAGAATCATAATAAAAGACAGCTGATTATATCAGCTGTCTTTTTTATGTGTAAAATCTAACACTTAAGTATGGGATGCTACCATATGGTAATCAGAGGTGATAGTAAAAGCAATCTGAATAGAGTAGAGGGTGCCATTTTAATGCGAATTTCACCGTTTTTTGGTATAATAAATAAGTATTCCAACGATAAAACGGAGGTAATTCTAATGCGTAAATTTTTATATATGTTAGCGGCTCTACTCGTGTTGATTGGTATTAATACACATGACGTAGAAGCTCGTACCGATGTGTATGCTACTACTTATAACGGTAATAGCTGGTACGTAGATCAAGACTCTGTGAAGAAAGTAGGGGATGTACTCAACTTTACGGTGTACACTACATCTGGCCTTAGCTATAAGGTGTCATCTAGCGATAGTAACTATTACAATGCAGATGTATTCTACTATAACAACAAACTCGTTTCAGACAATGGCCAATCCGTCTGGAAATCTCCAGGTATGATGGCCGCTATGCGTGTGGCACGTAGATAAAGGGTAAATAAAAAGGCAGCAATTTTATTTCTGCCTTTTAGTCTGTATAAGTGTACTATAGTATTGTTTATCCGTATTTGACGATATATAAGATTAACTCTATAATATAAACAGATAGCCAAGCGAGTAGATCCGTTGGGCTCATCTCAAGAGAATAAATAATTGATGAAATGGCCTTTCAGTTACCTAATTATCTAGGGATAACGAAGGGCTATTTGTCTTTTCCAAGACAAATAAGCGCCACGAGTGCACCAAAAGCAATGACTACAGTCATTACCTCTAGGATTAGCATGATTAACTCATAATCACTCATAGACACCCCTCCCTTCATTTACGAAGAGAGGCCCAACCTCGCCTGACTATCCTATATCAATTATATGGCGAACATATAAGCGAATCAATAAGAATCTATTTATAGAAATATACAAAAATATATATACGTATACGTTAGCAGTAACTATAGTTACTGCTTTTTTACTTGTGATAATTTTCTAGTTATGTGGCAGATTTCTCTCATATTTACAGGAATATAAATATAAACTATAATTAAATTATTTAATTATAGTTTATAGTGTGCGAATGAGAGAGGGTTTTTATGAAACGCGTGTACAAAGCAAACTTATCTTTAGCGATTGCACTGACAATTGCTAGTTCTGTTGCGCCCTATGCGATGGCAGAATATCCTGTTTTTAGTTTGACTAAGGGTGAAACTGTAGACTTGGGAACACCGCAAGGTACAATGTATGGGCTTGATGCAGATAATTTGAGTACCATTAATGCAGATTACGTAACCGGTAGATTAATTGATGAACGTAATACTATCATTACTAGCCAAAATGGCAGTACTGTAAATATTAAAAATGGTGATCTTCAAGTTGGTCGTAGCAGTAATCCAGTTGTTATTTCTAAAGGTGGTACTGTAAATCTTGGCGTAGATGGTATTACAGGTAATTTTACTGGGCATAATATGTCTATTGAAGGTGATGTCCGTATTGATGGCAACCCTAATTATGCATCTGTAATTAATATCGGTTTAGATAGTGATGAAGTATTTTGGACTGGCTTTGCTCTTAACTTAGCAGATAAAAATTCAAAACAAGCAAACCATATTAATGTATACCTTGGTCAACGTGGATATTGGGATCATCTCTACGAAGGCGGTTTAAATGGCACTAGCTACAGCTCAATGACAACACCAAGCCATGTACATCGATTAGTAGGATCTAAAAATCGCAGTTTTGAAAATGGTGTAGTACAAAATGAGCACAATGAAATCCACATTGATAAGTTAGTCGGTCATGTAAACTTCTTTTACGATATTAATGGTGAGTACGACGATACAGAAGACCCAGAATACACACCACCAACGAAAATCTATAATGGTTTGACTCCAGAATCCTTCTGGGGTGGAGATATTCATATTACAAGTGCAGAGTCTAATGCAGCGGCTCATTTATATACGTCTCAAAAAGGTCTTGATGTATCTAGTGAGGACAATGTAAATAAGATTTTAGATAACTTGGCTCACAAGGTGTATTACCATAATTATGTAAATGGTGAAAGAAACCTTCAAGGTACAGTAGGTATTGCATCCAATGGTGCTGAATCTGCACGCTTTAAGGTATTGACTGAAGGTCATGCTAAAGAAGGTGCGATTACGTGGCAAGCAGATAAAGATGGTCAAGGTAAATACGTATATGGTGAAAATAATGCTCATACGCCTGTGGTATTAGGTGACTTTGATACGCCTCATATGCGTGGTGCCCGTTCTGCTATCATGAGTAATATTAATGGTTGGAGAACATTGACAGATAATATGTATCGTCCACGCGTATTGCAACAAGGCGAACCAACAGGCATTTGGGCTCGCGTTGGGGGCGGTAAATATAGCTATACTGCAAAAGGTATCGACACAGATACAACATATACACGTATTCAAGGCGGTTACGATGCTAAAACTGGCAGCGGCTGGACAGTAGGTGGTCAAGTATCCTATCTTCGTGGCAACGATGACTATGTATTCAACGGTTCTGGTAAGGAAAAAGTCTTTGCTGTAGGTGCATATGGTGTGAAAGATCTTGGTAAAGACCAATACATTCACCTTGAATCACAAGTAGGTCGCGTTTCTAATGCTTTCACAGCTCGCAATGAAATTGGTGAAAGCATTTCTGGTGATGTTAAAGCAAATGCTTATACAATTGGTGCGCGCTATGGTAAAACTGTAAAATTCCAAAACGGCACGTATATCGAGCCACAAGCACAATTGAGTTATACACACTTCGGTGGAGATAGCTTTGATGCAGGTCGTATGCATGTCAACGAATCTGGTGTAAGCAGCACAGCAGGTGGCCTTGGCCTTGAAATCGGTAAAACATTCGGCGCAGGTAACATCTATACTCGCGTTGGTGTAAACCATGCCTTCTCTGGCACTGTAAATACAGCGTACACAACAGGTAATACTACAAAATATACAAAACAAGATCTTAAAGGCACTTGGACAGATCTAGCATTCGGTGGTCGCTATGGCTTCAATGCTAATAACAGCATCTTTGCTGACCTTAGCACAGGTCTATCTGGCGACTATAAAGCAGGCTGGTCTGTAAATGCTGGATTTACACATAAATTCTAATATACTGGTCAACATTTAAACCTATACGGTAATAATAGAATAAAAAGAGCTCCACGTATTGGATATAATTATCTAATACATGAGGCTTTTATACTCTTAATTTATAACTCATCTATTAATATTTTAAATAATTTTAAATAAAATTCACAAAATTCATTTACAATTCACAAAAAATAGTGTAATATTTTAAACATATTTTAAAAGTGTTGGGTATAAGTTCTTAATAAAGTGAGTATATATCTATCTTTTCTGTCTATTTAGACTAATAAATCAAACTACAGATATATATTCGTTTATGAATGAACTTTCACAAATGTGATTGTAATTGTATTTATAGTTGAGGTGTAAGAGGATGAGAGCAAGAAATAAATTTTTATTATCTGCTGTTATGATGACTTTGTTGTCATCTACGATGGCCATGCCTAGCACATGGGCTGCAGCAGGTCTTAATTCCGATGGACGTATTTTTGCAACTACTGCAGATAGCAAATTTGAAAGTACAGGTGATACGACTGCGAATGGTGTAGTCGCATCTGATGGTGGTCAAGTTACCATTGGCTCTTTGGATACTCCTGATGCATCTCAATTGCCTAAACGCTATCGTCAACCAGCTTTCATTACAGGCATGCTAAATAACAGTTCCATTCAAGTGGATGGCGGGATTATGGACGTGACTACTGCACCATGGAAGTCTCCATATCCAGTAGCGTTTGCATATAATAGTAAAATTAATCTTGGCATTGATGATGCGGGTACTGTAAAACACAAAGTGTTTAATATGCAAGGTGATGTGCTGGTATCTGATAAAATGATGCCTCCTCATCAAGAACAGCAACCATCTGTGATTAATATCGGTCTAGGCCGCGCTCATAACAGTCCTAACCAGTTCTCTGGTAAAGCTGTGAACACCTTAGAGGATAAAGGTGGCGAAATCAACATGATCTTTGATGGTGGCATGTGGAGCCATGATAGCATGGGCGGCTTGGAATCTTTCAAAATTGATGGTAAAACAGAACGTAGTAGTATTAACAACCTCACAGGTACTCGTACGCGCGAAGGTTTCAGCCGTATTTCCCAAGATTCTCGCAGCGACATTCATGTGAATAAATTAGATGGCCATATTAACGTTATATATGATATGAGCGATGGTACTGGTTTAAACTTCGCTAAACAAGGTTCTAAGAAAAATGGTCTTGATCCAGCTGACATTGAGGGTGGTAACTTCATCGTGAAATCTGCTGCAGCTGGCTCTGGCGTGCATGGCTATGTTACAGGTGACAATCTTGATACATCCTCTGAAAGCAATGTAAACAAGATTTTAGATAACTTAGCACATAAATTCTATTATGAAAATTATGTAAAAGGTGAAAGAAACCTTTCTGGTACTGTATCCATCGCTTCTAAAGGCATCGTGTCTAGCTACAAAAAAGCATTGACTACAGATCAAAAAGAAGGGGATATTACTTGGAAAGACGGTAATGGCCAAGGTTCCTATGTGGTGCCAGAACCAAAACCAGTTACACCAGTAACTCCAGATCCTAAACCAGTTACACCTGTTACACCGGCTCCAAAACCTCAAGTTCCAACTCCTACACCTACACCAGTAAATCCTAATCCTGTTGTTCGTGGTGCGTACGATACACCTCATATGCGTGGTATCCGTTCTGCTGTATTAGGTAATATCAATGCTTGGCGTACAGTAGCTGATGATATGTATCGCCCTCGTGTATTGCAACAAGGTGAACCAACAGGTATTTGGGCTCGCATCGGTGGCGGTAAATACAGCTACTCCGGCAGTGGTATCGATACAGCTACAGATTACACACGCATCCAAGGCGGTTATGATGCTAAAATCAGTCGTGGTTGGACTGTAGGTAGTCAAGTATCCTACCTTCGCGGTTCTGAAGACTATGTATTCGATGGTTCTGGTAAGGTTAAATCCTTCTCCGTTGGTGCCTATGGTTTGAAAGACCTCGGTAAGGATCAATATGTATATGTAGAAACGCAAGTAGGCCGCGTATCTAATGACTTCACAGTTCGTAATGAAATTGGTGAAGCTATGTCTGGCGATGCAAAATCTAATGCATACAGCATCGGTGTTCGCTACGGTAAAACATTGAAATACGCTAATGGTTTCTATGTAGAACCACAAGCACAATTGAACTTCACACACTTCGGTGGCCGTAACTTCAATGTAGATAATGTATCTGTTAACCAATCTGGTGTGAATAGCACTTCTGGTAAGCTTGGTCTTGAATTGGGTAAACAATTTGGCCATGGCAATATCTATACACGCTTTGCTGCAGGTCATGCTTTCACAGGCAATGTTAAAACAGCATTTGCTGGTGGCAGTGTTGTGAAATTAACAGAACAAGATCTTAAAGGCACTTGGACTGAACTTGCCTTTGGCGGTCGTTATGGCTTCAATAGCAATAATAGTGTATTTGCTGACGTTGCTACAGGTTTGTCTGGTGAGTACCAAGCAGACTGGGGCGTAAACGCTGGGTTCACACACAAATTCTAATATATAGGTAATCATGCATAAGGTCATGAGAGCCTATATATGGCCATACTTAAAAATACAATACTAACCATAAAATCCCGCTATCTTTATAGAGGAGGGCTGTTAGCTATAGATAAACTATTGCTAAAGGTCCGTTCACTCTCATGAGATAGCGGGATTTTATTATGTGCACTAAAATGTTATATAGTTGTTATTTTGTAAAATAGCCTAGGTATTCTAAGTGGACTAATACCTCATTTAAGTATTGCTCACTAGGAACCTTATAGGTGTAACCATCTTTTGTAGTGCGATTGACTGTTAAATCAGATTCTACTAATTCAAGTAATTTAGCACGAGAAGTTGGTTGTGCTAATTGATTCATCACGTACAGTACACCGTTATCGACTTCATTGTCCAGTTGGTTGTACATATTGCCTAAGGCCATGTACTTATTTCCATCTTTCATAATCAGCGTGTTCACATAATTGATAAAACGCTGTGGAATATAGCTTTCATTTTCAACAAATGGAGTCATAGGATAGGACTCACCAAAGATATTGATTTGACCCACAATAGTTAATAATAGTAAGCGTTGATAGAGTTGATCCATATTGATGTTATAGCCAGGGTACTGACTATTAATATGGTTGATAATACCTTGTACATTAAACTGTTTATGGGTGTCCATTAACTCTTTGATGGCAATGTTTACAGTATCAGTCCAGTCTTCTGGAACTCCTTTTTCATTTCTGGAATTGCCTACATAATACAAGCTATTTAGAATATCTTGCGTTACTGTTTCTTCGTGATTGATTTTGTCCTCGTTTGAAAGTTTTGTTAATAAACTCATACGGAATTGTGTATCGTACACGTAGTCATAGAATTGCTCTTTATCTACATAGTTGTCATGAGATAAGGTTCTAATATTATTCGTAACATCGTCTGCAAGCCAAGTGATAAAAGAACGCTGTAATACTTCATCACCGATATAGGCACAACCCTGTTTGCGTGCTCGTTCAATGAAATCGGACACATATACAGGATCGTTGAAGGCTTCTAAATATTCGTGAGCTACATAGTAGTCATTAGAATTCAATACATTATGAATATTGTTAATCTTATAGGCCGATTGTGCACGGGAGCGATCATCAATATTCATAGTGTCCGCTACCATTTTGAGTACACTTTTAGTATATAAGGTACGTTCTAATAAATCCTGGTCTTTTGCTCGTTTTTCGGAGTATAACATGATATCTCGTAATTGTTCGAGACGTTTCCAACCTGGATACGTATTATACGATACATAGGCGATACCGTTATCAGATAAATTCACATTGCAAATACTTAGGATTTTATCTTTCACCACATCTGGAACCCAGGACCAAATACCGTGGACGATAATATAGTCGAAGGTCCCGAAACTTTCATCGATATCGAGAATGTCCTTTTCTAATAAGGTCACATTTTTGAGGCCGATGGAGTTAATAATATCGTTGCCGTGTTTTACCTGTACGCCTGATAAGTCGATGCCTGTGAAAGTAGCTTCAGGATAGTACAGTGCTTGTGGAACGATATTACCACCACAAGAGGCACCTAGTTCCAGTACGCGAGCCCCTTTTAGAGGTACTGGGTTAAGGCCGTACATTTTAGCCTTTGCTTGTAAATTGTTGATATTTGTACTGGAAAACGGCTTAGATACATACAGGAAGGAGTCGTATGAGTTTTTTAGTTCATCAATATCCCCTTGTAACTTTTCCGATATGACGGAACTAGTTGAAACGACTTGTTTTTCCTCTGCATTAGTTTTAGCTTTTTTATTTTTCTTATTCTTATTCATATACTTCCCCAATGATTACATGCATAGTATTAAATCATGAGATTAGTATAGCACATAATTGGAAACCATATCCAAAAAATTGGACATAATTTGAGTTGTTATTAAGGCTGAAGAGCAAAATAGGTAGGCGTTATAACGTATCTATCGTAAGGGATGATTAAAATAGTATTACTATATAATATATACTATTATATAAAACACTACCCCCCTTGTAGAAACTTGACAGTATACGTTTATATTCGTTACACTTATATATATTTCATTTTTGATTCATGAATTGTATGTGTAGAGAGATATGAAACGTATTGTGTGTATAGCCTTAGGGTGGTTGTTGTGTTATGGGACTACAGCAGCACAGGATAAGGTACAAGGAGAACAATTACATAAGGTGGCACCATTAGATACGTCGGCAGTGGAGATGGCAGATTTCCATATTACGCCATCTGCAACACCAGATCATGTCATTGGCCAAGGTGGACCGCTTGTTATGGATCGACAAGATGCAAAGACCGTTCAGTATACTGATGTTGATGCGGTGAACCGTGCCATTAATGCGGTGGCCATGACAAACGTATCTAATGCGATGCATGGATCTAAGGGAAAACCATGGATGCGTCGGACCACATTGAGCTTTCAATTTCAACAAGACTGGAAACCTCTGTACTCTGTAGAGACCGTGCAGCCATTGGGGCATTATGATGATATGTCTCGTCAGGTGTGGTTTACTCAACAGCGTTTGTCACGAGCGGCGGATATTGGCACCACGGTGAATGTAGGTATTGGTTATCGTCGTATTTCAAAGGATGATCGTCATGTATATGGTGCCCATCTATTTTATGACCATCGATTCTTGCGGCATCATGACCGCCTTAGTGCGGGCCTTGAATATATGTCTGGTGAAAGCGAATTCAGATTTAATTGGTATGGATCGGCATCTGATGAGAGAATTCTTGATGCCAATATTCATACATTAGAACGCGTATCGGATGGCTATACCGTTGAGTATGGTAAGACCTTTACGAATGCAAGATGGGCTCGGATATATGTAGAAGGGTATCATTGGAAGCAAGTGCGACAAGCGGATAAGAATGGTTTGCGCATTGGCTCAGAATTACAACTCACACCGCGTGTGTCTTTTGATATGGGTTATAATAAACCTGAACATAGTTCTGGCAGTCCATACGGTAAGATTACCTTCCGTCTAGCCGGTTCACCTATTGCTTGGTATGGTGGACAGCACCGTCTTAGTGAAAGCACAACGGTGCGAGCTAAAATGCTAGAACTAGTAAGAAGACAAAATACAATATGGGTAGAATAATCTAAAGATTGAATAATATATAGAGAGAAAATAATATACAGATACAATAATGTATGAATTGGATATTATATGAATGTACATAATATTTATATCGATAACATCAGAATAATTTAAGTGTTGTATCTGAAGTTACATTCACAATATATTCATCTATGATAAACTGTGTTAAATGCACAGTTAATAGGCCATGAGCGCTATAGTATGTAGTGCTCATGGCCTATTATTATTTAATTTTATATGAATATAAAATTAATATATCGATAAAAACTGAACTACATAAATATCTTAACTAAATATTTATGAGAATTCCTAATAAATAAACTCAATTTTATTGAACTAAATCGAAAATAATAGAAAAATAAATTATAAATGTACAAAAAAATACGCAATATACAGAAAAAATATTAATAATTTCTAAAATTATAAATAAGTTTGAAATTTTCATGATGAAAACATGAAGAAAACTATTTACAAAGTTTTCATTTTTTGTTATTCTATTCATGACACAAAATGAAGAATAAATGAAAGTTACTCAGAATAACGTAAAAGTGTGTAAATATCTAACTTTCAGCTTATTAAACGTATTATATAAGGATTGTAATTGTGTCTAGTTTAAGAAAGGGGTTCATAGAAATATGAATAAGATCTTTAAAGTTGTTTGGAGCAAATCTAAAGAATGCTACGTTGTAGTATCTGAAGTAGCGAAAAACAATGGTGGTAAGAAAAAAGTTTTAGCTAGCGTGTTGGCTGGCTTAGCTATGGCTGGTATGTTTGCTAATTCTACACAAGCTGCATATGAACAGTGGGGTGGACATGCAAGCTCTACTGTAGAGTCAATTGCTTTAGGTCCTGATACTTGGGCGCAAAATGATGCGGCAGTTGCTATTGGTATGCACAATAATGCGAATGGTACTGCGCCAGGTAAATATTCTGTAGCATTAGGTAGTTGGGCAAATGCTAATGGCGCCTCCTCAGTTGCTTTGGGTGCTTCTGTTAATGCTAAAGGGTATTTATCAGTTGCTGTTGGTTACCAAGCATCAGCTAATGAAGAAGCAGCTGTAGCATTAGGTAATCAGGTTGTGGCGGATAAAAACTCTACTGCAGTTGGTCCTGGTACAAAAGCGAATGGTACTTATTCATTTGCAGGGGGCTATCAATCTGAAACAACTGGACAAAGCGGTGTAGCAATTGGTGATAACGCGAAATCAAAAGCAGCTAGAGCGATTGCTATTGGTGGACATGCGGAGGCTACAGCTGAAAAAGCGATTGCTATTGGTGGCGATATTGGTGATACAACTACTAAGAATACGAAGACTACTGCTTCAGGAAAAAATGCTGTCGCTATTGGTAATGCATCTCAAGCCACAACTAATGACGCTCTTGCGGTTGGTAGTGAAGCCACAGCTAGCGGATTAAATGCTTCTGCTGTTGGTAAAAATTCTAAAGCTAGCGGTCAAAGTGCTGCTGCATTTGGTGATACTGCACAAGCAACAAATACGAATGCAACGGCTGTTGGTAATAAAGCGAATGCGTCTAATACAAATACAACAGCGATTGGTAATAATACAGTTGCTTCTGGCGGTAATGCAACTGCTGTAGGTCATTTATCTCAAGCAACAGATGATGGTGCTACAGCTATTGGTACAAATAACAAAGCTGGTTATGAAGGTACTGCAGTTGGTTTATCTAATACAGTAACTGGTCGTACATCTGCTGCATTCGGTCGTTCCAATACAGTATCTGGTAAGGAATCTCTTGCGGCTGGTGTTCGTTCCACTGCATCTGGTGAACACAACGTTGCAATAGGTTATCAAGTAGTAACCGATAATAAAGCTACTGTTGCAATTGGTGAAGGTAGTAAAGCTGATATTGCTGATGGTGTAGCTATTGGCTCTAACTCTGCGACGACTGCAGCTGCAGGTGTACAAGGTTTCAATCCAGCTGATTCTCGTACTAAGACATATGGTGGTTTAACTGGTGCAGCTCAAACCTCTACTCTTGGTGCTGTAGCTGTTGGTAATGGTGATACAGCTACTCGTCAAATCACAGGTTTGGCAGCTGGTACTAATAATACTGATGCTGTTAACGTTGCTCAATTGAAAAGTGTTAACTTGAAATATGCTGCTGATACTGGTAATAGCGATTTGTTATTAACAGATGGTACATTAACTGTAAAAGGCGATAATAACCTTATTTCAACATCTGTTGTAGCAGCTGGTACTGATAAAGGGGCAGTTCAAATTACAGCTAAAGTAGGCGGTACTATTACTCATACAGATGGTAAGGCTGTTAAACCTACTACAAATGGTATTGCAACAACTGATAATGTAGTTGACGCTATTAATGAATCCTATTGGAAAGCAACTGCTGGTGGCAATACAGATGGTACTCCAAGTGTAGGTAATGTTAAACCTGGCACACAAGTTACTTATAGTGCAGGCGATAATCTAAAAGTAAAACAAACTATTGCTGCAAATGGTGATCAAGAGTATAAATACTCCTTAAATGCAGATTTAAAAGGCATTAACTCTATTTCTAATACTACAACTGGCCCTACAATGACATTTGGTGGTAACTCCATCAATATTACTGGTGGCACGTTGAATATGGGAAATAATAAAATTACAAATGTTGCACCTGGTACAGATGATAAAGATGCGGTTAACTATAGCCAAATTAAAGGTTTAAGAACTGAAGTTGTACAAGGTACTGGTGTTACTGTTGCGAAGACTCAAGGTGCTGATGGTCATGATATCTATACAGTATCTGCAAATACAACAGGTGGCACAGCTTCTACTGAAAGCGTAGTTAAAAAAGCAGATGCAACTGGCGATAAAAACATTGCTGATGTTTCTGTTGCAGGTGGTAAAGCTGTAAATGATCCTGGTGCTCAATACGAAGTATCCGTTTCTAAAAATGCGGTTAAAGATGCAGCTCGTGAAGCAGTGACAATCAATAATGGTGGTAATACTAATAATCCTATTACTGTAACACCTACTGATGATGCAGCTAACCATACTACTTCTTATGCAGTAACATTTGATGGTAATAAAGCGGCTAAACAAATTCCATTGACTTACAAAGCTAATGGTGCTGGTGACAAAACAGTTACATTAGATAAAGGTTTAGACTTTACTAATGGTACAAATACAACAGCAGAAATTGGTAACGATGGCGTTGTTAAATATAATTTGAATGACAATGTAACTCTTACTAATGCTGGTTCCTTGACTGTTGGTGATACTATAGTTAATAATGGTGGTATTACAATTAAGGCACCTACACCTGCAGGTGGAGCAACAGCTACTACAGATGTTAAATTGACTAATACTGGCTTAGATAATGGCGGTAACAAAATCGTTAATGTTAAAGCTGGTGATGTAAGTTCCACATCAACAGATGCTGTTAATGGTAGCCAATTACATGCAGTAAAAGCTGCTGAACGTCATATTGCACCTACTACAGCAACTCATCCTGCGTACACAGTAGATAATAATGGCGATGTAACATTGGATTATGTTGATGGTGATGGTAAGGCTACAACTGAAAAAGCTGTTATTAAAGGTATTGCTAACCGTGATCTTTCCAATATCTCTAATGCTGGCGAAACTAAGATTAAAAACTTAGCTAAGTCTGCTATTAATATGGAAGATGGTAAAAATACAAAAGCATCTAAACGTGATGTGAGTGGTGTAGATACATATAAAGTAGATGTTGAGGGCGATTTAACAGGCATTTCCTCCATCACAAATGGTGGTACAAACAACGGCAAAATTTCCTTTGGTCCAAATAAAACTGTTACTGTAGATGGTGATCATAGCATTACGCTTAATGCAAGCACAGGTAAGATTGGTGGTTTACAAAACTTAACATTTGATCCAACAAACTTCACATCTGGCCAAGCAGCTACAGAAGACCAATTGAAATCTGTGAATGATAAATTCAACAATAAAATCAATTTAGGTGCAGATGGTAACACAGAAACTACTAAACTTGCTTTAGACAATAACGGTGGTATTAAGTTCAACATTAAAGGTGACGGTTCTGGTACTGGTGGTGCTAACCAATACATCAGCACAACTGCTAATGGCTCTGACATCAAAGTAGATTTAACTGATGATGCAAAAGCGAAGTTAAATAAGTCATATGATGTAACTTCAACTGATAATTCAGTAACAGTAAAATCTACAACAACTAATGGTGTAACAACATTCGATTTGAAAGTGGCACCTGCTACTGGTACAACTTCCACTTGGGATATCAAATCCTCTGCAGATACTGCTAATGGTGGTGCAACTGCAACAGGCCATGAAACAAATGCTAAAACTATTGCAAATACAAATTCTGTAGAAATGATTGCTGGTAAAAACTTAACTGTTAAACAAACTAGCGATACTAATGGTGCTAAGGTTGAATTTGCTTTATCCGATGAAATTGCGGTTGGTAAAGATGGTGCTAATGGTGTTGATGGTAAAATTGGCGTTAATGGTAAAGACGGTGCATCCGTAGTTATCAATGGTAAAGATGGTTCTATCGGCTTAACAGGTGTTCCTGGTACTCCTGGTACTCCTGGTACTAGTGCAACATTGAAAGTAAAAGATGGTGTTCCTGGTGTTGATGGTGCTCCTGGTACTAATTTGACTCGTATCGTTTACACAGACAAAAATAATGTGGAACATGAAGTAGCAACACATGATGACGGCATGAAATTCGCTGGTGATGATGGTCAAACAAACCAAGCAACAAATGCTAATGTTATTAAAAAGAAACTAAATAATGTTGTAGACATTATCGGTGGTGCTACTAAAGCTGATTTAACTGATAATAACATCGGTGTAAACAACGATGGTAATGGCAAATTGCTCGTTCAATTGTCTAAAAACCTTAATGGCATTAATACTATTAAAAATGGCAATACAACAATTACATTGAATAATGCTCCTGGTGGTGCTACTAATACACCTGCAGTAACAATCAGTGGTGGTGACTTATCCGTTGGCGGTAACAAGGTTACTAATGTGGATGATGGTACAGATAATAATGATGCAGTTAACGTAAAACAATTAAAAGCCGCCAAAACAGAAGTAGAAGCTGGTAAGAATGTAGTTGTTACATCTAAAACTAGTACAGCAGATGGTCATATTACATATACAGTAAGTGCTTCCACACCTGCTGTTTACACAAAACCAAATGGTGATAAGTTGGTTAAACAACCAGATGGCACTTTCAAAGAAGAAAATGGTACTGCATATAATGGTCCTGTAATCGCATCCTTCGAAGATGGCGCTGGTGCTACAACTGGTGGCAACATGATCGTTAACAATGTTGGTTCTGCTATTAAAAATCAAACTGGTAGCGATTTCTTAGCAAAATTGGATGCTGCTGCTAATACAACTACTGGTACTCCAAATGCAGCTGTTAATGTATCTGATTTGAAATCTACTGCTGATGCGTTGAAATCAAACGAATTGCATATTCGCCCAACTACATCTGGTCGTACAGGCGAAACTGTAAACCAAGATGCAGCTGGTACAGCTGAAAGTTATAAATATGATGCTGCTACTAAATCTGTAACATTGAAATACAATGATGGTACAGGTGCTGGTGTAACTGGTACAGAAGCTAAGATCGATTTGTCCGATTTGGCTAACCAAATTACAAGCGGTTATACTTTCAAAGCGAATGCAACTGCAAATGGTGGTACTGTAGCTAATGATGCTACAACTCCAGCTGTTGCAACAACTGTTGAAAATGGTGGCACAATCAATTACGCAGCAGGTAGAAACTTGACTGTAAAACAAGATATTGATGCAACTGCAAAAACACATACATATACTTATAGCCTAAACAAAGATTTAACTAACTTAGATAAAGTTGTAGTAAATGGTGAAAATGGTACTAACGGTAAAGATGGTGTAACAATCATTGGACCACAAGGTGCAACTGGTGCTACTGGTACAAACGGTATCGACGGTAAAGTTGGTATCTCTGGTAAAGACGGTAAAGATGCAGTGGCTATTTCTGGTAAAGATGGCATTGGTACAATTGGTTTGACAGGTCCTCAAGGCCCTGCAGGTGCAGATGGTCGTGGTGTAGATATTACAACAGATCATGGTACACAAACACTTAATAAACCAGAAGCTAATAATGGTGGTAAATCTGAACGTATCGTATACGTACCAAAAGATAAAGATGGCAATCCATTAAAAGATGATGCTGGCAACACAATTAAACGTGAAGTTGCTACGATGGATGATGGCTTGAAATTCACTGGTAACAATGAATCTACTGAAAATAAACATAAGTTAGGTTCCTTGGTAAAGGTAAAAGGTGAAGGCGTTACAGAAGCACAAGCTAATACATTTACATCCGCAGCTGGTAACATCGCAGTGGTAGCTGATGGTACAGATACATTAACTGTTAAGTTGAACAAAAACTTAGCTGGTATCAATAAGATTTCTAATGGTGGATCTTCCATTACATTGAATGATACTCCTAATGCAACGACTCCTGCCGTAACAATTACTGGTGGTAACTTATCCATGGGTGATGGCACAACTAATAATAAGATTGTGAACTTAGCTCCTGGTACAGATGATACTGATGCAGTTAACTACAAACAATTAAAAGCAGCCAAAACAGAAGTAGAAGCTGGTAAGAATGTAGTTGTTACATCTAAAACTAGTACAACAGATGGTCATACTACTTATACAGTAAACACTTCTACACCTGCTGTTTACACAAAACCAAATGGTGATAAGTTGATTAAACAACCAGATGGTACTTTCAAAGAAGAAAATGGTACTGCATATAATGGTCCTGTAATCGCATCCTTTGAAGATGGCACTGGTGCTACAACTGGTGGCAACATGATCGTTAATAACGTTGGTTCTGCTATTAAAAATCAAACTGGTGGTGATTTCTTAGCAAAATTGGATGCTGCTGCTAATACAACTACTGGTACTCCAAATGCAGCTGTTAACGTATCTGATTTGAAATCTACTGCTGATGCGTTGAAAGCAAATGAACGTCATATTGCTCCTACAACTGTGGCAGCTGGCTCTACTGAAACTAAAGGTGGTACAGCTAATGCTGCGGGTACTAATGTATATAAATATGATGCAGCTAGTAAAACTGTTACATTGACATACAATGATGGTAATGGCAATGCAGTAACTGATACTAAAGCAGTTATCGACCTCTCCAACTTGAGTACTGGTGGTACTGGTGCTTCTTCTTGGAATGTTAAATCCTCTGCTAACACTACAGATGGTGGTGCTGTTGGCGACAATCACAATGCAAATGCTCAAAATATCGCTGACACTAAAACTGTAGAGTTCCAATCCGGTAAAAACTTAGTAGTGAAACAAACTAATGATACTACTAATGGTAATGCTACTGTAGAATTCTCCTTAGCCGACAATATCATGGCGGGTAAAGATGGAGCTAATGGTAAAGATGGCTCTGTTGGCGCAACTGGTAAAGATGGTTCTTCCGTAGTTCTTAACGGTAAAGATGGCTCCATTGGTATGACTGGCCCTAAAGGCCAAGATGGTAAAGATGGTATCAACGGCCGTGATGGTGCTGATATTTCTATTACATCTGCTAAAGGTGAACAAGTTCTTGTAAACCGTGATCCAGCTCATAATTCCGATACAGATAAAGCTGAACGTATTGTTTATGTACCGAAAGATGCTAGTGGCAATCCAATTCAAGATGCTAATGGTAAGAATATCGTACGTGAAGTTGCTACGATGGATGATGGCTTGAGATTCACTGGTAACAACACTGGTACAGAAAACAAACGTAAACTTGGTTCTCTAGTAAAAGTACAAGGTGAAGATGTATCTGCTGCCGATGAAGCTGCATTCCAATCTGCTGGTGGTAACATCGCAGTAACTGCTGATGGTACTGATACATTAACTATTCGCTTGAACAAAAACCTCAAAGGTTTAAACAGCATTCAACTTGGTGATAACACTATTAAGAGCAACGGTGATAACATCGAATTCACTACAAAAGGTGGCGACACTAAGACTGTAGCTACTACAGATCAATTGTGGACTATCCAAGCTAATGGTGTAGATGTTCCTGCTAAATCTGGTAAGGTAAATCTTGTAGCTGGTGATCATATCACAATTACTCCTGATGCAACTAATGGCAAAATGACAATCAGTGCAACTGGCTTTGGTTCTATGGATGGCTTCAATGTGAAAACATCTGCTGATGCAAATGGCACACATGCTGGTGATACAACAGAAAACATCAAAAATGGTAAAACTGTAGATATGCAAGCTGGCAAAAACTTGGTTGTTACTCAAACTAATGATGGTAATGGCAATACAACTGTTAACTATGCATTGAATAAAGATGTTGATCTTGGTACTAATGGTTCCTTAAAAACTGGCGATACTACTATCAACAACGACGGTTTCAAAAACGGTAACACTACAGTTGGTGGTAATGGCATGACTATCAATAACCCAACTGACCCAACTAAGACTGTATCCTTAACTAAAGATGGTCTTAACAATGGTGGTAACCAAATCACTAATGTTGCATCTGGTGGTAATGTTGATACAAATGCTGCTAACATCGGCGATATCAAACGTCTTGCTAAAGATACTCGTATTAAAGATGGTACATACACAGTAGATAACAATGGTACTGTTGAATTGACTTATGTTGATGGCAATGGTGCTCAAGTAAAAGATGCATCTGGTAATGCTATTACAGCTAAAATCACTGGTCTTACAACACTTGACTCCACTCGTGTAAATGTAGCAGTTAATGAAACTGGTTCTGGTAAAGCGGTAGGTTCTACAGCTCCTGTAAAAGTTACAAAAGGTACAGAATTTGTAGCTGGTAACAATTTAATCGTTGAACGTAAAGCACATACTGGTAATGATTTAGACAACTCTGTTGTTTACTCCTTGAATAGTAATTTGACTGGTATTAACTCCATCTCTAATACTGCTACTGGTCCTAAAATGACATTCGGTGGTAACTCCATCAATGTAACAAATGGCGATCTTAACATGGGTGGTAATAAAATTACTAACCTTGCTCCTGGTAAAGATAAAACTGATGCTGCTACCGTAGGTCAATTGACTAAGGTAACATCTAACAACCACTCCGTTGTAATTAATAAAACTACAGATGCTGATGGTGCTCCAGTTTACGACTTGGCAGTAACAGGCACTCCAGGTGCTCCTGCAGCTGACCCTCGTGTAGATATGCTCGGCGAAGAAATCGGTCGTGTAGGTGCTCAAGGCGCAGCTCTCTCCGCATTGAAACCTATCCAATACGATCCATTGGAACCAACTCAAATCATGGCTGGTTACGGTAACTACCGTGGTAACTCCGCATTGGCTCTTGGCGTAGCTCATTACAAAAATGAATCTACATTAATCCATGGTGGTGTATCCTGGGCTGGTGGTTCTAGCCACATGATGGCGAACGCTGGTGTAACTTGGAAAGTTGGCAACCGTGATAGCGAAGCTGCTGTAGCAGATCGTTACCGCAAAGGCCCTATCAGCTCCGCTTATGCAATGCAACAAGAAATGGCTTCTGTAAAAGCTCAAAACGCTGGATTAAAGAGCGAAGTATCTGATTTGAAAGCTGAAAACGAACAAATGAAAGCTCAAATTGCTGCAATGATGGCAAAACTTGGTATGTAATCATTTGAGCGTGTAAGAACTAAGCAAACTATGGATGGTATGCGCTACCTTGTGTAGCGCTTACCTCTCCATTCTATTTGTGAAAGCCTAGCTTTCAGAGAGAAACACTGTGTAACACATGTGAAAGATACTTTCACCATAATCTAACGATAGAAAAGAGGAATATAGAATGAAAAAATCTACATTACTTGCTTGTGCAGCTGCCCTTGTTATTTCTTCAGGCGTTGTAGGTGCACAATCAGCTCCAACATATGATGACAATTTGATTTTACCTAATCCTGTATCTGCTCCTAAATTGAGCAATGTAGTATTAGTTCCTGTGGCTAGCCCACAAACTGTAGCGGCTGTTCATGATTACGTGAAAGCTTGGCAAAATGCGGAAATCAACATCGCAAAAGCTAAAGTGAAATACGACAAACATGAGCAAATGACTAAAGCTGAAAAAATCTGGTTACATTCCTATGACAAACACAACTATGCTGACTATTTTCGTACACATTCCATCGGTCGTGTACATGGTCAAGAAGTGTTCTTGAACTGGAATGGTGAAAATCGCAACAAAAACGAATATGAATATTTCGAAATGCCTAAATACAATGAAAAAGACGGCTTCACTAATAGCTATGGTTACAATGTATTGCGTGGCATGGTAGATCAAATCAACGAAATCATCCAAAAACAAAAAGAAGTTGGTGGTCCTATGACTGACAACGAAGCACAAGCATTGGAAGATGCTATTTTGGATGTGATGGCTAAAGATCAAGAAAACGTTTCTAACGAAGAACTTCGTCACTACATGAACGAAACAATCTGGTTCGCAGCTAAACAAACAGTTAAAAATAAAGCAAGTGAAGAACCTACTGTTCAAGATGAACACACTGTAGATCTTCGCGAAGCGATTAACAAACCATTGGGTAATGCTCAAACTTACAAAAAAGTAGATTTGCGTACTGCGATTCAATAATTATTTAATAGTAAACTACATCTCTAAGATTAAGTTTTCTAAGAACTCCTAGATGCGTATACAGATAAAATATCTGTATAATAATAACACAATATATATGGCCCTTATAAAGGACATGTAAGGGCCTTAT